>SL_3KL_010_SEDDRAFT_10000967_pt1 | contig 25415 bp, 22 predicted proteins | sample SodLakKL_010_SED_2_FD_10381 | JGI IMG/M metagenome (IMG submission 10381) | reverse complement strand
ACTCCTGAAAGGGTAATAGTCCCTTAAAATCTACATTATGTAAAAGAACAATGGCTGATAAGCCATTTTTTTAAAACCCGAGGGTAATTCAAAGCCCTCTTTGAGTAGGTACGAATACATTCTAAGAGGGTTTAGTGCTAAAATCCCACCAAAAATATTAGAAAACTTGCATAAAGACCCACGTGTTAGAGAAGTTGTCAAAAACACTCGTGGGCCAGTAGCACAAGGCTTTAACTTTTTATTCAAAACCCGTGACTCTGCAGCTATGTTAAGTAATTTCCAATCAGTCCCATGGGGCGTTCAAAGGGTAGGGGGGCCTTTAACCGGTAATGGTTTATATGCTTGGATTCTTGATAGCGGAATTGATTTTAACCATAGTGATTTAAATGTGGATTCGTTTAGAAGCAGAAACTTTGTAAATGGAGAACCTGATGAAGATCTCCATGGGCACGGCACTCATATAGCTGGAATTATTGCATCTACCGGCAACAACACTTCAGTTGTAGGTGTTGCATCAGGTGCCACGGTTGTATCTGTTAAAGTAATTAATAAAGATTTAGTAGGCTCTATAGATGCAGGTTTAGATGGTATCGAATATGTTGCTACAAGAGCCCATAATACAGATGTAGTTAACATGAGTTTGTGTTATCATCAATCAATTCATGGTGATAGCAGAAAGCTAATTGATGAAGCAGTTGAAAATGCTGCAGATACCGGTGTTCGTTTTGCAGTTTCTGCAGGAAACAATGCTAGTCATGCAAACATATGCTCTCCTGCCAGGGTAGTTCATGACAATGTATGGACTATATCTTCTATTGATTCCAATGATTATTTTTTTACAATTGAATCCAACTACGGCAACCCACCCATTGACTATGCCGCACCTGGTGTTTCAATATATTCACTTTGGAAGGATGGTGGCACAAATACTCTAACTGGTACATCCATGGCCGCCCCTCACTTTGCCGGATTACTTTTAGCCGTTCCAGATGACATAAAAGTTGATGGTTATGCAATTAATGATCCAGATGGTAATCCTGATCCGATAGCAGCCTTTATTCCACTTAAGGTATCAATAAATGGCCCTGTCTCACTTGAAACAAACCAAATAGGAACATGGACAGCAGATGTTATAAACCCAGAGGGCACTGTAAACTACCAATGGTACTATACAGACAGTTCTACTACAAGTTGGCTACCTGATGGAACTAATAGCGACACCTATTCCCGGTCTTTTTCACAGCCAAGTCAATCTGCAACTGATCAGGGGATTCGTGTGATTGTCACTGATAATTTAGATCAAGTTGAAGACATAAGATATGTTACAGTTGTTCAGGAAGATTGTACCGATCCTACACTTCCCTGTCCTTAATCCCTGAGTTCAACCAATAAATACAACGCGAAAAAGGTTTTTGAACCCTACTTTAAGGAGAGATCGGAGTTTTTTGGGGTTGGTTAAACAAAAACCACCCATGATTTTGACATCACGGGTGGTTTTGGATCATTTAACGTTCTACTTAATCAGTGTCATTTGCCGGCTCAGAATGTGGCTGCCGGTTTGCAGGCGATACAAATAAATACCCGACGAAAGTGCGCCTGCATCAAAGGATACCGAATGTTCACCGGCTATTTTTCGTTCACCGTCTACCAGCACAGCTACTTTCCGCCCCAGCATGTCATACACTTTCAGGCTCACTGTACTGTTTACCGGCAGCTGATACGTAATCTCTGTAGACGGGTTAAATGGGTTGGGATAATTAGTAACGAGAACCTGCCCGGCCGTCCCGGTTTCCGTGATTTGCTGCTGCGCCGGGGTGACAGCCTGCTTTCCGTGACGGTTCAGCAGCCGGTTGAGTTGATTCAATTCGGCTTCTTCCTCGTCCCATTGCCCAAGCAAACCAACCATTGAAGCAGCGGTTTCCACGTCTTGCGTACCCAGCAGGTAGCTGTAGAACATGCGCCGGGCAGCAGTGTTGCGAACAGCGGAGGAAGTGCTGCCCCCGGCCAGCAGGACGTTCCCGGTTTGCAGGGCCTGCTCGTGGCTGCCCTGGCGCTGGTACAATTCTATGCGAATAATTTGTGCCCAGCGGGATATTTCAGGACCTAAATCTCCTGAAATCCGGTCCAATTCGGCAAGCGCGTCCGTCACACTGTAACGCATCACGGCTTTTCGCAAATCGGCCAGTGTTTCAATGGATTCAGGGATGGTTTGCCGTGTATCCTCCCCGGAGCTGCTTTCCGCGGCCTGTTCCAAGGAACCATCCGCTATTTTTTGGAAACTGCCGGGCAGAGGGTCAAAAAACAGGGCATTGGAATAGTCGATTGTGGAGCCGGAAACCTCTTCAAACTGGCTGGCCGAAGGCGGATGCTGCCCCCACCAGTTGCCGGTGGCATCAATGGTGGAGTTGCTGAAAGCAAAGGCTTCGCGGTAGGCATTGTCGTGAATGCTGCAGGAGGTGATCTCCAGGAACGAACTGTTGTCAGCGCGTATGCCGTTGGTGCCCCCGTCATAAATGCGGGAGTTCACCACCCCTTCCAGGCTGGCGCCCCCGGTTATGAAGAGCCCGGCGGAGGGGTTGTCCTTCATAATACTGGTGGTAAGCCCGTCGTTGGATCCCCCGTCGTAATAGACACCGTAGGTTCCGTTGGCTTCGGCGCGCAGGTACCCGAAACCGCCTGCCGGGGAAGCTGTGGAGGTATTAATAAAACGAAAGCCGTCCCAGGTACTGTTAAATACCTCTACGTTTTGGATCACCAGGCCGGAGAGGTTGTAAGAAGTTACACCATTTACTGCATTATGAATATCCACATAGCGCAGGCTGGAATTGTCAGCGTGCAGCTCCACCCCGTCCCAGTTGGAGCCGCCGGTGCGCTGCAGGGTGATCCTGTTACTGTTAGTACCTTCCATAGTTACTATGCCGTTGGCTTCAATGCCCTGGCCGCCGGCGAAGGCAAGGGCAGCATCCTTCCGGATAATCAATTCACCACCCGAACCAACGTCAATATGAACATTATTCAGGCTGGCTGATGTATCGATGATAAGCCGCCCGTTAACAGCCAGGGTGCTGTTAGAACCACTCACACTGCCTTCTATGACGGCCACATTGCCCGAAGCAATGGTCAGGGTTACACCGGAGGAGAGATTGGTGAAGCCGGAAATCCGGCTTAAATCAGGCAGGGTTGTAGAAGAGGTAAAACTATGGCCGGCATACTGATTGGGCATCGCTTCTTTGACAGCTTCGTTGGCATTCAGGCGGCCGTGGCCGTATTCGTCAGTGGGCGGACTGCCGCCCATGTGGCCTGACCAATCGGCCGTGTTGTGGAGAATATCTCTAACCTGATCTAAAGTTAAATCAGGATTTACTGTGAGCATTAACGCGGCTGCACCTGAAATTTGTGGCGCTGCCGCCGACGTGCCGCCGAAATGAGCGGTATAAGCCTGACCAGGAGTTGGCTGACCACTATGAGTGGACCACTGATATTCATTGAAACAATCCGGCGGGTCAATATCTGTGTCACCTGGATTCCATCCGTTTGGACCATCCTGATCCAGGGACCAGACTGTGCCTTGGAGTGTATTTTGCCATCGGTCATCAAAAAAACCACACTGTACAGAAACCCGGCTGCCTACCTCCCCACTTGGCGCAACAATATCCAATTCATTGCCTCTTGAACTGTAATTGAAAACCTCATCCGAGTCATCCACAGCGCCAACAGATATGACGCCGGGAACATTAGCTGGGTAAGTGACCTCTTGTCCATTATTACCGGAAGCAAAGATAACTACAATGCCATCACCGTTTCTTCCATTTTCCATGGCATCGGTAATACAATTGGTCAAAGCCGGTATATGATTTGGATCGGTTACGCTGCTGCCGTCTTGGAAAAAAATTCCCCAACTATTGTTGATTACCTCTGCTCCGTTATTGACGGCATGAGCACAAGCATTCACAAGACCATTATCATCGGTACCATCTCCAATCTCATCAAAAATGCGAACAGGCATTACCTGAACATTGGGCGCTAACCCCGCAATGCCCAGGTTATTATGCGTGGCGGCAATTATGCCGGCCACGGCCATCCCGTGCGCCTCGTTGCCGCCTGGCGCGCCGTTGCCCGGACCAAATGCGTCAAAACCGTTTACTAGACGACCCGCAGGCAGGTCTTCGTGGGCCATAACCCCATCATCGATAACGGCAACGACGATATTCTAGCTTCCAGTTGTTATGTCCCAGGAAAAAGCTGCTTGTGTCATATGATGATAAAACTGGAATACATAATACGGATCATTTACGGGTTGGTGTTTGGTGATCTCACGTTTGAAACTCGGCGTAGAATACCTCAGATGTAGCTGTTTAAAGTACAAGCGGGCCATTTCGGTAACGGAATACTCCGACGGCACGTGCATCCGGAGGGTAATCAAATTCGGAAGCTGAACGTTCCGGCTGACAACTTCCACTCCATACTTTTCATTCAACTTTATCAGCCTGTCATATTCTGAGGCGTCATCGAGCTTAACCATAAACACATCATAGGCGATCAGTGGGGTTTTGTTCAGCAAAAATACTGGCTCAACATGCACCCAGTCGGTCTTATCCAACAATGCACCAAGCTCTTCTCTCACAGCTTGAGGGTCGGCTATCGGGTGTTGTACATGAACTTCAAAATAGCCGTCTGTTTGAAGGCCCCTTACAGGCTGTACCCTGCTTACAGGCAGATGAACCTGAAGCCTGCTTTGAACCTCAGCGGCAGATAAATCCGGCTCTGCAGGTTTAACCACAAACTGATCGGCAGCTACTTCAAGGTGTACTTTTTTCCCGTCGAAGGTGTAATAAAAATCCTGATTGGAAAATGCGCAAACAGGGATTAACAAAATGGCAACAGCAAAGACAATGCCTGCCATCGTTCGGTTCATGAAACAGTATCGGGTTTTCATGGCGTTCTCCTTGTTTTGATTGATGTTTTACAGGCCTGGCGGCCTGGGTGCGAGATAAAAATGGCTTATGGATTGATAATTTTCTCCCGAATAGTCAAATACTTCTATCTGGCTTCGGGTTTTCAAATCCAGAATCATATACCAAACTCGTACACTGGCAATCGCATAGCGTTCATTGGGGGACAGTTGAATACGATTGGCAGATCCGGAATAGAAATCATCAACGATCCGGTTTTGCGAAGGATCGTATATGTAAACCCTCAAAGATGAAGGGGGGTCGCTGCCAAACCGGCCTCCCGGATCCGTGAAATACACTTCTTTACCATCCCGTCTTGAAACTCCCCAGCCCAATCGCCAGACCGGAACAGAACCCACAATCTGCTCATTCGCAAGATCCAGCACCGGTCCGCCGGTGATGTAAAGGAACTCACCGCAGCCAGATAATGTAATTCTCCCAAACGGTTGAAAGGATAGATCAGGAAATATATAATTGACTTCACCGGAGTCATAATCATACTTATACAGCCTGTTATTGCCATCAACGGCATAAACCAAGGGCTTGGAGGGATGGATTTCAATTAAACGATCATCATTGTCAGCACCCCAACGAACATATATCGAATCCAACTCCGTAACCGTCCCGGTGGATTGATCAATTTTACCGAACAGTCTGTCCGGTATGGCAAAGCCGGTTGACGGACTTCTCTGTTTGGTGATAAAATATATTCCACCACGTCTGTTTGTCAGCAGGTGGGAGGCATGCTCGTATAGGATTTCGGACTGCCAGTTGGAAGTATTCACCTCATAAATAAACCCCGGGTTGGCGCCGGCATGACCTTCACCTGTGCTGATATACAATCGTGAGCCCTCTTCATCGGCTGCTATCGATCGTAAACCCTTAAAACCCGAAATGCGCTTGAGTATCTCTCCGGAGGCAACATCAATCACAGCCAGGGTACTGTCACCGGGGCCGAAAGCATAGAGCACAAAATCATCCAGGTCTTCCTCCTGCCATACAATATTTGTACTATGTGATGAATCGCTGTCGAACAGGCCGCAAGAGACAGCGGTAATCAAAAGAACGCTTAGACAGCTAATATAGATCCAACGATATGGGTACAGTTCACTCATTAGAGTTCTCCGTGTCTTTAATTACATACACTTGAACAAGTATATTTACCTATTGGTTTTATGAATGTTTTCATGACTACACGTCATTGGTTTATGTTTGCTTAATCAGACCTGAAACCTATTTTGAGTTGATGTAACCAAGATCTTACAAACCCATCCGGGTCGGGCGGTTGGGTATAAACATTTAGAAGTTCCCTGGTCCGTGTATTTACATGTATTAATCTTGGTGAAATTCCTTCCTCTGTCATGCCTGCGCTCAGTACCCTGATAAACATGGAGCGACTGTCGGGAGCCACGGCAATGGAGCTGGTGATTAATAAATCAATTTCTGTACCGGAGAGGCCAAAATCACTGCCGCCTCTTGCAAATGTATCTATTTGTCTGCGGTTCACATCATACCGTAAAATCTCATTGGTCGGAATAAACTCGTAGGAGATCCCAACAGTGTGAAAGGGTGTACCGGCAGAATCGGATAGATAAACATGGCGCCCGTCCGGCGATACGCCCAGCCAGGCAAACCCACCGCAGGGAGCTTCAAAAACCTGTTGCCCTGTTTCCACATCTATTACATGAAAACTGCCGTATCCTCCCCCGCCTTGCCAGTTAAATATCGTGGCATACACATACCGCCCGTCCGGGCTTATATCGATGTATGAACCCTGCATGCTCCGGCGGCGGTCTTCGTCTTCGGTTAACGGAATAATTGCTTCTACCTCATAAGATTCGTAATTGAAAATCATTACACCTGTTAAACCACTTTCTCCATATGTTTGTATCAAGGCAAAAACTTTGTTTTCTATTGGGGATGCCGCAACTTGGGCCATGCGGTTATTAATAAATTGAGTATGTCCTTCAAAAATTATGTCAAATGTTTGTGCATCCAGTACCTGGATTCCCGGCTGGATTCCACCCATACTTATCAATTTTTTTCCGGATCTATCGATTTGTACATGGGAATTCCAAAGTTCTTGTTGTTTTACTTTATCTCCTGACGCTATGTCGATAGCATAAACAGAACTTATATTAGTTTCAGAATCTCTCCAAGCTGAGTAAACCGTCCTGTAAACCGGAGAAAAGTTTATCGACCAGGAAGAACCGGTTGCAAGAGTATCCTGCACTTCCAGGTTTTGAGGATCAAAGGTCCAAATTCCCTGCCCCTGGCCGAATACGGTGGCGTACAAAACCACATTATCCGGTATTTCGGGAGGAGGATGGTTATCCGAAGAATCGAGAATTCCACAACTGTGGATAGTTAGAGCAATCAATAACGAAATCAAACTCAAGTGTTTAACTTTCATTGTTTTAATTTCTTTAGTTGATTAAGAAGTCTAATCAGGTATCCTGATTCAGTACTTTCCTTTTATTGAATGGAACTGTTATAGCCAAGAGGAATTCTGTAGGAATGGGAGAGGTGTTCTTCATAACGGACAACAGGGAAGACTGATCTATTTATAAATACGTGTAAATTGTTAAGACATGCAAAAAATATCCTGACTTGTATTCTCAAGAAGGAACCCGCTGCCGAGGCCGGTGTTTCCATACAGGGTGAAGTTTTCGCTGTTCAGATCGGAGGTGCTGGTGTTCGAAAGGGCAGCAAGATGCCCGCCCTCTTCCACGGTCAGTTCAATGTTGTTCAGCGAGGCGGCCTGTTCCATAACCGGGTTTCCTTCCACAAGCAGGGTGGAAGAGGTGCCTGTCGAAGAAAAGTTTCCGTCGATCACCACGCCACAAACACGGGAAGAATGGCGGCCACTTGCCGGGCCAGGCCGTTGTGTTTTGATATCCGACTTTTGAGCTCTTGTACATTTTCAACGGCTTCCTCAGCAGAGAGACGGTAGAGATACCGGCCATCCTTTGACGATATTTTTTGATATCGCAGAGATGGAACATCCGCCTGCATCTGCGTCCAGAATTCTTGCAGGTCATTTTCTTTTGGTAGTATTATAGAAAACTCGCCTTTTATTGGATACAGTTCCTTGATTTCCCCGTTCCAGCCGTAATACCATTCGGTTTGGCTGTATCCTTCCATCGGGCTAAGTGCAAATATCAAGCTGATCATGATGTATATGGCTGCTTGTTTCATAGGGCCTCCATTGGATTAATGGTTGATTGTGGAATATCTTATGGCCGTTTGGCTAAAACATAGTATCTTCCGATTTTATTAATGTCATCAAATGGCTTAATCTCATTTATCAATGTTCTTGTCTTTAAATCAACTGTGACGAACACAGCTCCCCTGCTTCCAATAACCGCATATCGTTCTTGTTCGGTTAAATCAATAGTAAAGGTTCTAAATGGGTACCCCGTCTCATCCTGTACAAGCTTAAACGAATTTCCGATTTGGTTTTTTGTAGGGTTGTATACTGTAATGACACCTGTAACATTATCCAAAGGATGGAATAATCTTCCCGGATCGGTGATATAGACTTCTTTTTCATCCCGGCGGGAGGCGATGATCCCAAAATTGTTGGTAGGCAGGCTGCCAATAATCTCCCGGGTGCACAGGTCAATGACCGGCCCGGCCGGCATAAACATGTAATTTCCGGTGTAGCTCACATGAAGCTCGGCCTGCCACCAAAACGTCGTGTCCGGGTACATGATCTCATGCTCGCCCGTAATCCAATCACGGCGGGCCAGTTTTTCGTTTTCATCAAAGTAATACACCAGGCTTCGGGTTCGGTCAACAGCTATCGAACGGTGATCGTGGCGCCGGAAAGAGACGTCAAGGCTATCTAACACCTCAAATTCACCGGTAGACGGTTCTATCTTTCCAAAAGCACGGTTTAATCCGGTCTGGTCAGGTGAGATAATAAAATACAGCTCATCGTCGTGGGTACGCTTCAGGTAGGCTGCCTGGTCATATACTTTACGGTAGTCCCAGCTTTTGGCATCCACTTCATACACCGCACCGGGATTGGTCCACAGAGAAACCGAGGATGTACTGACAAATAATTTGGTACCGTCCGGGGAGGGAACTACCGTAATGATGCTGTCGATTTCGGTAAACACATACAGGACTTCTCCACTAACCGGATCCACCTGACCCAGCGTGCCAAAACCCCGGTTGTAAGTGTAAACCACATACTCTTCCAGGTCCTCGTCCTGCCAGGAAATACCTAAACCCCGGTCATTATCAAAAAGGCCACACCCTGCCAGAAGTAACAAGGCTAGTAAAAAAGGCCCTTGTTGTATGATTGATTTCATGATAGTGATAACTCTCTATTTGACTGTAATTATAGTAACCTGTATAGAACATATTTGTTGTTACTAAATATTTTATTAAAAAAAGGTTTTGTAGGCCTGTCAGTTTACGGTAGTTAATTCTGATTTGAATACGCTCGTAACTCTTAGAGCCCGGGATACTTATCTACCAATTAACAGGAAATATAACTTCATTTAACTCCATAAAGTTTACAGTAACTGTAACCTCCGACGGCTTCGAGATTGCCGAGTCCGACCTGAAGCTGCGCGGCCCCGGCGACTTCCTCGGCACCAAGCAGAGCGGCCTGCCCGAGTTCAAACACGGCGACATCGTGGAAGACCGGCTGCTCCTGGAACAGGCCAAAAACGATGCATGGAACCTCATCAAAAAAGACCCGGACCTTGACAAGTCAGAGCACAAGGAGTTGAAAAAAGTGTTCGAACCTTACTTTAAGGAAAGGTCGGAGTTTTTTGGTGTGGGGTGAGCCAGGATTTATTATTGATTATTTATTAATGATGATTTTGCGGACCTGAACCTGACAGCGTGGCCGCGTGCGCCTTTCGCGCGGGCTCCTCTCAGCGTCCAAACGGTATACGGATTAATGCTATCCTGTGCTGAAGTTTACACAACAAAGCTTTTGTGGAATTGTGCTTCCGTTTTTGAAATTGATTATTTCTCTCTGCGCTCTTCGCGCCTTTGCGGCAAAACCTCTGAGGCTTTAGATTTGCAGCAAAAGTCTTTCGAGCTCAGAACTCAAAGATCCTTACTGAACATCCTGTAGGTTTTATCGAGCTGGCCGCCGATTTTTTCGGCCACACGCACCATCTGCACGTTGCTCTCAAGAATCCATCCCACTTCGGATGAATAGTAGTTTCTGACCAGCCCGTTCTGGATGGCCTCACGGTGCAGCAGCACATCGATACCCTTGCCCTGATGCGAGGGAAGCACCCCCATAAGCGCCGTCCTGATTTTGTTGATCTTTCTCTTGCGCAGCAAAATCTTAATAAATCCAAATGGCAGCAGCTTGCCGTTTAAGTCTTTCAAAATTTGGTTGTAATCGGGCAGAGCTACCGAAAATCCAACCGGTTCCCCGTCAATCTCGGCAATATGGGCAAAGTCGGGATCCGCAATTGTCTTCAGATCCGATGCAAGGTTATCAAACTCTTCCTCGCTCAGCGGTATGTAACCCCAGTTGTTCTTCCAGGCTGAATTGAAAATGTTGCGGATAATCTTCACCTCATCCCTGATTTTCTTCAGATTGATGGGCCTTACAGAAATTCCCGGCAGTCGCTTTTTTACAATCTCACCTGCACGCAGCGCACGGCTGCGATCAACACTGTCCTGGGTTACAAGATAGGCAAACATGTCCATCGCCTTTTCATAATCTGCACCTTCGAGCAGGCCGCCATAATAATCGTAATTGTATGGCATCAGGATGGCGGGGTGCTTTTCGAAACCGTCAATCAAAATTCCCACCTCATCCATCATGGAGGGATTCGCCGGGCCTAATACTTCGCTCATCCCCCTCTTCCGAAGCCAGTCTTCCGCCACCCGGAACAGCAGGCTGGCCGTAGCCTGGTTATCAATACATTCAAAAAATCCAAAAAAACCGGTCTTGGATTTGTGAAAATCGTTGTACCTGTGATCGATGATAGCGGCAATACGCCCGGCCGGTTTGCCATTGTGTTCAGCCAGAAAAAATGCTATCTCCGCGTTTTTGTAGAATGGGTTTTTATCCAGATTGAGAAGCTTTTTTTGCTCAATCAAAAGGGGCGGCACCCACCATGGGTGGTCTGAATAGTGCTGATAGGGGAAGCGCAGGAACTGATTTTTTTCCGCGTCGGTGGTTACAATAGTGATGGCGTTTGTGCTCGGTGCTGCTGTTTCCACAGGCTATGCTTCTACATCAATCAGTGATTTTCCGTTTTTATCGATAATGCCATGTTTGATACCAACATTCTTAAATGCATCCAGAATTTTATCCAGATGTTCATCGGTATGTGTTGCCATGTAGCTCGTTCTTACCAGAGACTGGCCTGCTGGTACCGCCGGTGGAACGACTGCATTTACGTAAACACCTTCTTCAAACAAATCTTTCCAGAATTGGAAGCACTTCATCATTTCGCCAATTACCACGGGGATGATAGGCGTTTGGCTGGCAAGTACGTTAAAACCAAGTTCCCTGAGATTCTTTCTCATGTAGTTTGAAATCTCCTCGAGACGTTCAAGCCTCCAGGGCTCACTCTGTAATATTTCGAGAGATTTAAGAACCGTAGCCACATTCGCAGGTGGCATGCTGGCACTGAAAATATGCGCAGGTGATTTGTGCCGGATATATTCAATTACCTGCCGATCACCCACAAGGAAACCGCCAAGGGAAGCAAACGATTTTGAAAATGTGCCGCTGATTAAACCCACTTCATCCGCCAGACCAAAAACTGAAGCCGAACCGCGGCCTCCATCACCGATAACTCCTACCGCGTGAGCATCATCCAAATAAAGACCCGCATCATATTCTTTGGCGAGTTCAACCAGTTCAGGTATTTTCGCTATTGTACCAGACATAGAGAATACGCCATCGCTCACAATAATCTTTCCTGCGTTGGGATCAGCTTTGGCAAGCAAGGTTTGCAGATGGTCCATATCATTATGACGGAACCTTACGGTTTTTGCATTCGACACCTGTGTTCCAACTACAATACAGGCATGATTGTCGCGATCAGAAAAAATGATATCGTTCCGGTCGGCTATGGTCTGGATTGCACCTTCATTTGTTTGATAGCCTGTGCTAAATAATACACAGGCTTCTTTATTCATGAAGTCTGCCAGCTTTTCTTCAAGTTCGAGATGGAGGTCGAGAGTGCCATTTAAATATCTTGATCCCGTACATCCGGTGCCATACGTAGAAATAACATCCTGAGCCGCTTTGATGGTTCTTGGATCGTTTGTAAGTCCTAAATAGTTATTTGAACCGGCCATAATAACATCACGGCCCTCAATTTTTACCGTGGTTCCATCTGTGGCTTGCAACGGCTTAAAATAGGGATAAAGTCCCAGTTCTTTTATCTCATCAGCTTTGGTAAAATCGTACGCTTTCTTAAAAACTCTGGGGAATGTGGTGTTGGCTTTTATTTCCGCCATGTCGAAGTGTTGCATTATCATTAATCAGGTAAATATACCTAGTATTACGTTTGTATCAAATTAACTGAACGCGACTGTTAAGCGTTTAATTCACACGCTCTTTAAAAACTCCAAATATCGTCCAACTACCGATCTCCAGCTAAAGGTTTCAACAACATATGAAGCGGACGTATCAGAGAGTGTTTTCAGCTCAGTGGCTAAGACGGTGTCAACCTTCTCCGCAAAGGCTTCTGAATTCCCAACCGGAATCCGATAGCCGTTAATTCCCTGCTCGATCACATCTTTGATACCTTCCAGGTCGGACGCTATTGCCGGCACTCCGGCGCGATTGGCTTCAAGCAGCACAATCCCGAACCCTTCCATATCCCCCTCAACAGGAATGTTTGGCATTACAAACAGGTCGGCAGCAGCGTAGGCAGCGTTCAGTATGTTTTCGGGTTGTTTACCGGCGATAATGATTTTTTGTTTCAAAGACGAGTTCTTCCTTGCAGTTTTGATCGTCTCATGTTCAGGGCCGTCTCCAATAATCAGGTAAGCAACATCAGAGCGTATTTTGCACAGCACCTCTTCGATGAACCATTGATGCCCTTTTCTTTTTACTTGTCTACCAACTGTTAGCAGCAGATGTTTTTGACTAAAGTCCATATCAAATTCATCACCAAGTATTTTTTTTGCCTCGTCTTTATCAGGCAGCTTTTTCTTTACGTCTGCATCGAAGCCGTTAGGAAGTGCCACCCCGATTTCCGGCGCCATGCCCCTCTCTATACATGCCTGCCGGGTAGCCGATGATACCGAAATCACCCCGTCGAGACACCGAAAAACTTTTGGGAGATACCACTGATATATCGATACAGGAAGGGTAACATCCTGGCCGTGGTTGATGGTTACAAATGGCACGTCAGGTTTTCTCATCAAAAAAGGCAGCACACCCGCTGTAACCATCGATGAAAAAAGCACCACATCGGGCTCAAATCGCTTCACGGCTCCGCGTATCCTCCATAAGAGTGAAAAGAGAAAAAAGAAGGTTTTTATACCAATAAATCTCCATGAGGCATTCAGAATAATTGTATCAACCTCAACATTCTCTCTTTCTTTCAGGGCTCTCACCATCTGCATGCTAACATTCTGCATGCCGCCTACGCTTTCAAGCGGCTGTCCTTTCGGAGGGTGCAAATGTGAGATGTATAGTATACGCACGGTTACGAATCCTGATTCAATATCTGTTCATAGAAACTGAGCAGTTTTCCATTTATAGCGCCCCAACTGTACTCTTTGGCTTTTTCTAAGGAAGCATCACCCATTTTTTGCCTCTGCTCACTTTCCGTGATCAGCTTTTCAATATACGTGTAAAAGAAATCACTTTTTTCTGCCGGTGCCAGAAATCCGTTTACTTCGTGTTGCACCAGCGACTTACTTCCTACGGCATCGGCCACCACGCATGGGAGTCCGCTTGCCATTGCTTCGAGGGTTACATTACCAAAGGTCTCCGTATCAGATGGAAAAAAGAAAACGTCACTGCTGGCATAAGCACGCGACAGCTCCTCCCCTTTCAGAAAGCCTGTATAAACGGCATCAGGCAGTATTGCTTTCAATTCCTCGCCTGCCGGCCCATCGCCCACCACCATCGCCTTCGCATGATTGTAGTTTTGCATAAGCTTTTTCAGCACGTCGGCATACACCTTTAAATTTTTCTCCCAAACCAGCCTCGATACAAATGTAACCACAACATCTTCGGAGCCGAAACCCTGTTTTTGCCTCCAGGCTTCGTCGCGCTTTCCGGGACTAAACCTGTCGGTTTCTATACCTCTTGCCCAAATTTTCATATCGCATTCTATTCCCTTCTCATTCAGCACATCAACCATGGATGGGGTGGGCACATAAAGCTGCCGGCAGTTTCGGTAAAACCAGGAAAGGTATCTCCACAATAGCGGTTCAAGAAGCGACAGCCGGTAATATTTCAGATAGCTGGTGAAGTGGGTATGATACGATGATACCACAGTCTTTTCGTGTTTCAGGGCCCACTTCATCGCTTTATATCCCAGAATATCAGGTGATGCAATATGTATGAGATCAGGATTAAATTCCTGCAGCTGTTTTTTGGTTTTTTTCGGAAAAGAGACCGACACCCTATATTCGGGCCTGCCGGGAGCCGGAATGGATGGAACCGGAATGAGCGTGCCTGCGTGATCGAGTGCCGGCTCAGCAATGGTAGGCCCGAAAACAAGAACCTCTACATCATTGTCAAGCAAATACCGCACGAGACGATTCAGGGTAAGGGATACGCCATCCTGAATGTGGTTGTAATTCCCGGTAAATAGTGCCAGCCTGAACCTGCTCATTGGGTTTTAAATGCAATCGTCAACTTCGTATCTTTGATCGCGCCTCGGACTAAATTTGAATAATTTTGATTAACCATCAGCTGATGCCGCTTAATGCTATTGCCTCTGTCGCTTCTGTCTCAGATTTCCTAAAAATAAACGGGTTGAATATACAAATTTAATGAACGTATTTGTTACCGGCGGAACAGGTTTTATCGGCAGCCATCTTGCAGACTCCCTCATCGAAAATTCTTCCGTAAAGAACGTTAAATGCCTTGTGCGCAGCTCCGATAAATGGCTCGAGGGTAAAGATTTTGAACGCGTTAAAGGCGACCTCCACTCCATTAAGACGCTGGAGAAAGCTCTGAAAGATGTAGACATCATATACCATCTTGCAGGCGTTGTGAAGGCTCCTTCCCAAAAGGAATTTGATTATGCCAATGTAGATGCCACGGAGAATTTACTGCGCATTGCTGAAAAACTGGGAATCAGAAAGCTTGTGATTACTTCATCGCTTGCAGCCGCCGGGCCGAGCAACGGTTCGCCAATAACAGAAAATGTACCGATGAAGCCCGTTAGCAGGTATGGAGAATCGAAGAAAAGGATGGAAGAGATGATTCATGATGTTGCCAGAGATAATATGTCGGTTACCATTATACGGCCTCCGGCGGTTTATGGTCCACGGGAAGATCAGATCTACACCCTCTTCAAGATGATGAAGTACGGTATCGCTCCCATTGTAGGCGATGGATACCACCCGGAACTTAGCATTGTCTACGTAAAGGATGTGATACAGGGTATATTGAAAGCGGGCGAACAAACAGAAACGGGTGTACACACATATTTTATCAGCGGAGATGAAATTGCCAACTGGAATCGGATTCGCGATATTGTGACCAACGTTTTAGGCCGTAAAAACATCGCGGTAAAAATCAGGCCCGGATGGGTGAAGAAAATTGCCGGTGCAGTTGAAACAACCGCGTCATTTTTTGGTACATATCCCGTTATAAACAGGGAAAAAGCGAATGAAATGATTTTAGAATGGACTTGTTCGCACGAAAAGGCAAAAAACGAATTACATTACAGGCCGGAATACTCTCTGGAAGAAGGCATCTCACGAACCCTGAGATGGTACAAAAAACATGGATGGCTCTAAACCAATGACCAATTTGCATACAACCATACTTGCTTCGGCACTCCTTTGCGTCTCGTTTCTCTTTTCGAATTCTGACCGGGCACATGCGCAGTGGAGCCAGGATTTCCGGCAGCAGATGGAAATCCCTGATGTGCTGACACTGGAAAGCTCCGAGTCTCATTTCTATGTTCTTTCCGAAACTGAAGGCCTTGTTGTTTTCAGGGCACACAGCGATTCGCTGCAGTGGCTCTACACATCCACCGGCATGCAGGAACGCGGAAACATCATGGAGAGCGACATCCGTTTTGCCTACCTGTATGGCAACGGCAGGCGCCTTACGGTGATAGAACCCACTTCGGTTTTGGGTGTTTACTCATCCACGGTACTGCCTAACGAGCCCAGATCTGCCCGCCGTGTCGGCAACTATCTCTACCTCGCCCTGGGCAGCGGAGGGCTTGGCATGCTTAGNCTTGAAAGTCCCGAAAGCGTTGACTCGGACGTGCAATGGATCGACAGGGATCGATTNCGGGGNNNCCAGGTTATCGATCTGGCCGCAGACCAGAACCGNGTGCTTTATGTGCTCAGCGGCAACAATCGCATTGATATTTTCAGAATAGGGGCCGATGATGATGGCGCCATAGTTGAGCACGACGAGCGGGTTGAAGTGAACAGAACCGCGCATCGTATATTTTTAACCGGGGATGAGCTCATTGGCTCAGACCGCCAGGGTAATGTATTTCTGATAGATTCAGACGGCCGAACCCGTGTTATTGCCTCCGTTCAGGCTCCCGTTAAGAATCTGAGGGTATGGAATAACCAGCTTGTGGTACATACCGACAATGGTGAACTCTGGATTGGGCCAATGGGTGAAGAACTGAAAAAATGGAAAAGCAACGGCCGCGCCGGAAATCACTTTGCCATTACAGAAGATCGCCTCTGGACCTCAGAGTTTAACAGCGTGGCGCCGGTCATAAGGTCGGAAGATCGTCAGGTTGCCTCGGCAAACGAGCAGAACGGGCAGCGATTCCGTTTGAAGGAGATCAGGGATGTGGTGATTCCATTCCCCAGGCCGCTCATACTGCCGCTCGAAGTTGAAAATCCCCGAGGCGGTGAAGTTACTTTCAGCTTCGAAGCTCCTTTTAGCAATGCCCGCATTCGCGGAAACACTTTTTTCTGGCAGCCATCAGCTACGCAAACAGGACGCCATCGGGTTGAAGTTATAGCCCGTACGCCCGATGGACAAATGGACTCTCAGCAGTTTACCGTAGACCTCAGGCCCTTCAATGCCCCGCCACGCTTTACACCTGCGCGGCCCGTCACTATTCCGGTGGGTGAAGCGTTCCAGCTTGAAATTAAAGCCGTGGATCCCGACGGCATGAACCAAAACCTGATCAGGTATCTCGGAGTGGACATGCCCGAAGGCGCCCGCCTGAACGAACGGACCGGGCTTCTCAACTGGAATCCCAATATTAGACAGGTTGGAACACATCGCTTCAGAGTGGTAGCCACCGATCAATATGGAGCGGCGTCGTCTCAGGATATCGAGATTCGTGTTGTTGAAGCATTAGACGAAGATGAAGATGCAATTATCCAGGAAGAGTGGTAAATCGTGTCCCAGTTTTTTGCCGACGATCTGCTTCAATGGTACCGGAATAATAAAAGGGACCTGCCCTGGCGAAACACAGACGATCCCTATAAAATCTGGATTTCGGAGATTATGCTTCAGCAGACCCGGGTCGATACCGTTATCCCCTACTATCACCGGTTTCTTGAAGCTTTTCCTACCGTTCACGAGCTGGCTGAAGCCAGCCAACAGCAGGTTCTCAAGCTCTGGGAGGGACTTGGATATTACAGCCGTGGCCGCAATCTGCATCAGGCGGCCAAAATGGTATCCGGCCAATACAATGGCCAAGTCCCCGCCGACTATGATGAAATCAGAAAACTGAAGGGAATTGGCCCATACAGCGCTGCCGCGATTCTTAGTATCGCATACAACAAACAGTACGCCGTAGTAGATGGAAACGTGATCCGCGTATTTTCGCGATACTTCGGCATTGAATCGGATGTGCGTCTTCAAAGCACAAAAAACCAGGTTCAGCAGTACGCCGACGATATGATACCTGAATCACATTCCGGTGATTTCAACCAGGCTGTGATGGAACTGGGCGCCACCGTCTGTACACCGGCAAATCCGCTCTGCGACAGTTGCCCACTCTCTTCGGGCTGCGTGGCATACAATTCAGCAAAAACAGATATTCTTCCGTATAAGTCTAAGGCCAAAAAAATTCCCCACCACGAAATCGCGGTTGGCATCATTGTAAATGTGCAGGGTGAACTTCTGATCGCGCTTCGGCCCAATGATGTGATGCTTGGCGGGCTTTGGGAATTTCCCGGCGGTAAACGCGAAAAGGGTGAAACTCTGAAACAGACTGTTGCCAGAGAATTGAGGGAAGAACTGGGTGTGGAAGTGAACGTACACACGATGTATCACAAATTGAAACACGCGTATTCGCATTTCAAAATTACGCTTCATGCCTACTGGTGCAGCATCGCTTCTGGGGATCCGAAACCGGTTGGAAGCAAAGAGATAAAATGGGTGAGCCTGGACGACATTCACAGCTATCCGTTTCCCAAAGCAAATAAGGTTTTGATTGATGGCTTTACTGAGCTAGATCCGGCCAAACTGAAACAGCTCACCGGCCAATGAACGGATCTCCCCGTCTTAGAAAAAGATCGTACGATGCACTTATTGAACTGAAGCCGCTGCTCGACGATATCAATGACCGAGTGGAAGAGCCGGGTTATATTGCTGATGATCCTGTTCAGTTTATGCATGCCTTTTCAGAAAAAAGGGATATTGAAACAGCCGGTTTCCTGGCAGCCACTATGGCATGGGGCCGGCGTGATATTGTAATCGCCAAAGCTGACGACCTGCTACACAGAATGGACTACTCTCCCTTTCTATTTGTGATGAACTATTCTCAGGCAGAGTTCAGTCGGTTTCATGATTTCAAACACCGTACCCTGAAACCGATTGATGTTCACGGATTGATACTGGCCCTTCAGTCAATTTACGTTGAGTTTACGGATCTCGAGTCTTTTTTTGCCATGTGCTACAAAAAGGGTTTTGAGCAAAGCCGCCCCTTTCTGGCACTATTCAATGAGGAGTTTTTCAAGCGTGCCGATGATCTTGCCACAAGAACCCGCAAGCACGTTTCCAATCCGGAGAAAGGAAGCCCCTGCAAGCGCCTTTGGATGTTTTTAAGATGGGCCATCCGCAAGAACAGTCCCGTAGATACCGGGATCTGGAGCTTTATGCCGCAGTCGGAACTGCTTGTTCCTTTAGATGTGCATGTGGCCAGGCAGGCCAGGCGGTACGGGCTTTTACGCAGGCTTTCTAACGATTGGGAAGCTGTTAACGAACTCACTCGCACCCTGGCTCTGATGAATCCGGACGACCCCGCCCGCTACGATTATGCGCTGTTTGGAATCGGTGCGCTGGGATATTCGCTACCGAAAAAATTCCTGCTGAACCGGCTTCGCTAACCCAGACACCTCACCAAGAGATTTTTTCCTCAGCAAGGCGAAGATAAAATGGCAGCGGAAATGTACCTGAGTACAAAGAGCCCCAACGGGATGCCTTTGGTAAACGCAGCTGAGGAGAAGATGTCGCAGAAAAACAGGCTGTATTTTCCGAAGGGTCAAAATATGTCACTTATCTTATATGAGGTATTAGCCCGCATTTCGTTTCACGGTAATCGCTTCGCTCGGTACTCACAAATAATACTGTGTTAAGTTGTTAACTTAATCTAAATCAATGCCCTGCGGTAAATTATTCAGCTTTTATAAAATACAGTGTGTAAGTTCTGCGCTCAAAGCGAATGCGATTCCCCCGCGGTGAGAAAAGCGGGTTAGGGCTAAAATTGCCGGGTCAGACCTTGATCCATACCACCGTATAGGAGTCGATACGAAGCCGGTTTCCCGCAATCACTTCCTTTCCGCTTAGAATGTCGCTATAGGATTTATTTTCTGTAAATGGAAGGGCGCTGTCCTCAAGCTCTACTGTTTTTCCTTTCGATGTTACATTGGCGATGACCAAAATCTTCTCTGTATTGTCTGGATCATTTCGCTCCAAGCAAAACAGATCATCGTCGATAAAATACACCTTCTGGTTTCCGAACGGATGAAACGCCGGGTGGTGCCACCGCTTTGAGATGAGATCTTTCATCCTGCTGAATATTCTTTTGGTTGATGTATCAGGATCGCTAAGCTCCTCCATCAACTCTTCGTAGTACCACTTTTTCCGGTTAATAGTTCTGTACCGGCCTGTAAGCGCTACACCGCGCAGATTATTCCTTGTGGCAGTGAGGTTGTGAAAATAGATACCCGGCACTCCCTGCAGGCTCATGGCAATTATCTGCGAACAGAGAAACCGTTTCTCCTGGAGTGCTTGCGAACCGTTCTCTCCCCCGAAAGCATCAAAATAGGTGATGTTCAGTTCGTAAGGGCTTAAGCTTCCGTCTGGATTCTGCTTCTCGGATACAAAGCCACCCTTTTTTTTGACACCTGCAACAAGTGCATCAAACTCTTCTTGCGGCACCAGGCCTTCAAGCGGACGCACCCCGATACCATCATGCGAAGAGGTAAAGTTGTAATAGGTGCAATTCTCCGGGAGATCGTTGAGAGATGACGCCCATTTTGAAAGGTATGCTGCATTCTCCGTAAGCAAGGCGTGCAGAAGAAGTGGTGGCAGGCTGAACTGGTAAACCATATGTGTTTCATCTCCCTTGCCAAAGTAGCTGATATTCTCTTTATGCGGAACGTTGGTTTCGGTAATAATAGTGGCTTCAGGAAAGTAATAATCACAGATTGTGCGGAAAAGCTTAACAATTTCATGAGTCTCTCTGAGATGGATGCAGTTCGTTCCCTTCTCTTTCCAGATAAACGCCACTGCATCGAGCCTCACAATCGAAATACCTTTGCTCAGGTAGTACAAAAAGATGTCGATATACTCAAAAAGAACGTCGGGATTGGCAAAGTTCACGTCTACCTGATCATCGCTGAACGTACACCAAACAAACTTTTCGCCCTCCTTTGTATGAACCGGGGTAAGAAGAGGAGAACTTCTGGGCCGGGTAACCTGCGATACATCGGTATCGGGATCTACCTCAATGAAATAATCGGTGTAGGGTTCTTCATTGCGCAGATAGGCCTGAAACCATGAACTATATCTTGAGACATGGTTCATCACCAGATCGGCCATGACCCTGAAATCTTTGCTAAGCTCTTTTATATCTTCCCATCCGCCTAAACGAGAATCTACTCTTTTGTAGTCAACAACGGAGAAACCATCGTCGGATGTGCTTGGAAAGAAAGGCAGGATGTGAACCGTACTTACAAGGCCCTTTAGTTTTTTTCGTAAGAAATGGTTCTGCTTATGGAGCTTTGATACAGACTCAAGAGGCTGAGGCTGAACCATATCACCGTACGTGATAAGCACCTGGTCATGGTGTGTCCATACATCCTTATAATTTACCTTTTTGCCGGTTTTGAGTGCGTATTTGCGCACCAGTTCTCCAAATCTTGTGAGGCATTCACTCACCTTTTCCTGGCCATATATGATTTCAAAGTGCTGTTTAAGCTTTGTTTCGATATCTGCCGGAATTTTTACTTTGCCCATAAAGTGATTTTACATTAAGGGAAACAACAAACGATGAATTCATGTAAATGTAAAGGAAATCGCAGAAACAGCGCACAATTTCTGTTTATTATGATAAAAGCTTTCTATGGCAAGAAATGAATCTTTCTTACCTTTAAGTTTGACCAATATTTTACAAAATGGACAGAGAAGCTCTTCAGGAACGCTACGGAATTACGGGTGAATCAGCAGCCATCAGGCAGGTTGTGGATAAGATTATGCAGGTTTCCGGAACTGACATTACGGTACTGCTTCAAGGCGAAAGCGGCGTTGGAAAGGATGTGACCGCACGGGCCATACATGCACTAAGTGCAAGAAAAAGAAACGACCTGGTAATCGTTAACTGCGGTGCCATACCCGAGGGAATTATTGAGAGTGAATTGTTTGGCCACGAGAAGGGCTCATTCACGGGGGCGCATGAGGCACGTAAGGGGTATTTCGAAAAAGCTGATGGCGGAACCATTTTTCTCGATGAAATAGGCGATACGCCAAAAAACGTGCAGGTTAAGCTGCTTCGCATTCTGGAAAACGGTGAGTATTTCCGCGTGGGATCCAGCAAAATGCTGACAACCGATGTTCGTGTTATAGCTGCAACCAATAAAGACTTATGGGAACTGGTGCGTGAGGGCAAGTTCCGGGAAGATCTTTATTACCGTCTTGATACCGTGAAAATTAAATTGCCTCCGCTGCGCGAGCGAAAAGAGGATATCATCCCGATTTTCCGAAAGTTTGTCACGGAATTCTCTTCCAAGTACGATTCGGTTTTTCAGGGCTTTTCGGATGAAGCCAAAGAGCTGCTTACCTCATATCGCTGGCCCGGCAATGTGAGAGAACTCCGAAATGTAGCTGAACAGCTGGTGGTACTCGAAAAATCTCAGTTCATCGACAAAGACAGGCTTCAAAAGTATCTAAAGGGGCGTCAACACCTTGGCTCAACCGACAATCTGCCAGTTCTCTCGAGGGGCGAAGATGAAGAATTCCGTCAATCAGGACCATCGGCCGACAACGGCCTCATCTATCGGGCTCTTCTGGAAATGCGCACCGACATATCGGATCTGAAAAAAATGCTGGCCAAGTTTCTCTACTCAACGTTTACGGAAAAAAGCGTAAAAGCTCTGCCAAGCGCCATTCCCCGAGATATCGATCCAAACGACATCTCCAGCCATCTCAGAGAACAAATGGAAGGCGAATCGCTTGGCATCAGCAGACCGGCACCGGTTCAATTTGAGGATGAAGACGAAGTGGAAAAAAGTGATCTCGAAGAATTTTTTGCCGGCAATGAGATTCCGTCGATCGAAGAAGCAGAAAAATTTCTAATAGAACAAGCACTCAAGCGTTATGAAGGAAATCGCCGAAAAGCATCTGAGGCTCTCGGCGTAAGTGAACGAACACTTTACAGAAAGCTTGATCAGTATGGGCTCCAATAAACCTGGTTTACTTTTTTTTATTCTGCTGCTTACAGCGGCTGTCGCCATCCCCGGATGTATCACCTACAGTTTTACAGGTACGTCTATCCCGTCGGATGTGCGCACGATCTATATTCCTTTCTTTCCCGACAGGTCGCAAAGCGGGCTTGGAGATTTGAGTGACCAGATTAATCAGGCTCTTATCAACCGGTTTGTGAATCAGAGCAGGCTCTCCCTTAGCAATGACCGTGATAATGCAGATGCTGTTGTTGAAGGGTCCATTCAAAACTATGTGAATCGCCCTTTTAGCGTGAGGGGTGATGAACAAGCCAATCTGAATGAAATTCAGATCACGGTGAGGGCATCATTTCAATACACAAAAGACGACGATCCTCTTTGGAATAAGAATTTTTCCGGAAGTGCCACATTCGACATACTCGAAAACCCTGTTGAAGGGGAACTTGAAGCAGCCAGGGAAGCACTCCAGCAAATAGCCAACAACATGTTTAACGATGCGGTAAGCAGCTGGTAAATAAACGCTGCTTTTACTACTATTCAGCATGAAATTAGAAGCAAATCAGATACCCGGATCTTTTCGTGCGTATATTGAGCAATTTGAGAAAGAGCCAGACGCTGCCATTTCAAGACTTGAAAACCACGTTATAAAAAGAAATACCGGCGCGGTTGGATACTTCTTTTTGGCATGGCTGTATCACCGGAAAAATGAAAAAAGAAAAGCGATCCAGGCTGCACTGCAGGCAAAGATGCTAGCCCCGGGCAGCCGGCTAATGGACCGCCTTCACTATCTCCTGGCCCATCCACGTTCCTTTAATGCGTGGGAACCTGAGCCCAGGAAAAAACCATTTCATCGGGATTTATATAAGCAAGACCGGGCACATCCTATCCAGGATCTCGATTCGCTGATTGCGAAACTATCTTCAGTGGATAAAAAAAGAATAAAGCCTGACACATCTAACTCAGAACAACCCGACCTTGGCGAAAATAGCGTTAAGGTCGACGATATTGTTACAGAGACTCTCGCTGTAATACACGAAAAACAAAAAAACTATCAGCAGGCGATCGAAACCTTTAAAAAGCTGCGAAAGTCAAACGCAACCAAGAAGGAGTATTACGACGAGCAAATCTTCAGGCTTCAGCAAAAGATTGCTGAGGAAGGTAATAAGCAGAATCAAAGCTGAAGCCTATTATCCAAGTGCCTTTACAAAGGCGTTCTGCTTTTTTTCATGAGAGATCGTAGTGGAGGGCCCATGTCCCGGAAAAACTTTAGTATCTCCGGGTAATGTGTACAGCTTTTCGCGTATCGAAGACGCAAGCAGATCAAAGTCGCCCTTGTACAGATCAGTTCTGCCAATACTTTCACGAAACAGTGCATCGCCGGCAATCAGAATCTGCATATCGGGAAAATAGAGAGAAACGTGATCCGGCGAATGGCCGGGAGTGTAGATCACATCCATGCTGAATGGGCCGATGGTAAAATGCTTTTTTTCGGAAAGATTTTCAGGGATGAAGTCAAAATCCGGAGCATTAAAGCCGAATCGCTTTGCCTGGTCAGAGAAATTATTCCAAAGGTTCAAATCGGAATGATTCAGGTACACCGGCACATCAAATTCCTTAAGTACTTTTTCAAGACCCAATACATGATCTACGTGAGCATGTGTTAGAAGTACAGCTATCAGTTTTGAGCCGGATTCAGCGAGATCGTTTTTGAAAATCTGAAATTCATGCGGTTCAAAAAAACCGGGATCGATCAGAATAGCAGACCCATTCTCACTTATCAGGTAGGTATTCTCTGAAAATGGCCCAACGGTGTAGTGTTTTATTTTCATAGACTGATGACTGCATATAAAAAAAGGATGCAATGAATTTCACTGCATCCTTTAAGTTCGATTGTGAAGCAATTACTTTTTGCCGTAACGCTTGTTGAAGCGGTCGATGCGGTCGGCTTTCTTCTGGATTTTCTGATCCTTGTTATAAAATGGATGGTTTTTGGAATCAACCTCACTCTTGTAAATGCCATCTTTTGTCTTGATGGTACTTCTTGTCGTGATTTCTGAACCATCGCTCATCAGTACGGTAATTTCGTTGTAATCGGGATGAATTCCTTTTTTCATAATACTTGCATTGTTTGAATCTTCAATAGAACGGTAAAGATAAGAGTTCAATAACCGTTTTGCAATTGATCTGTTTTTAAATCTTTGTGATTCCGAAGACATGGTATGTCTTTTCAGCCCCTGCCCTTCGTACAGCCCACTCAAGACATGGTATGTCTTATCCACCCCTGCACTGCGTTCAACCCCTCACAGACATACCATGTCTCATCAAATCCCACACTTCGTACAGCACACTCAAGACATGGTATGTCTTATCCACCACTGCACTGCGTTCAAATCCTCGCAGACATACCATGTCTCATAAACCCCACACTTC
>SL_3KL_010_SEDDRAFT_10000966_pt1 | contig 25432 bp, 20 predicted proteins | sample SodLakKL_010_SED_2_FD_10381 | JGI IMG/M metagenome (IMG submission 10381) | reverse complement strand
CCTCAACCTCAACCTCAACCTCAACCTCAACCTCAACCTCAACCTCAACCTCAACCTCAACCTCAACCTCAACCTCAATCTCAACCTCAACCTTAACCTCAACCTTAACCTCAACCTCAACCTTAACCTCAACCTCAACCTCAACCTCAACCTCAACCTCAACCTACGGGAAGATCAAATCCTTTCCCTGCAAAAATACGGTAAATTCCTGATGCAGCATATGGTGAGTTGCCGGGCTAAGGCGGGAAAACAGAAAACGATTACCTTTACAAAAAAAACAGATGACACTTACGGGCAGAGACATTGAGATCATGGCACCTGCCGGCTCGTATGAGTCGCTTTCGGCGGCCATGCAGGGTGGGGCCGATGCCGTGTATTTTGGCGTGGGCAGGCTGAACATGCGCAGCCGTTCGTCGCAGCATTTCACGTTTGACGACCTTTTTCGCATCGTGGACATTTGCCGGCAACAGGGGGTGAAATCGTACCTTGCCTTGAACACCGTCATTTATGATGATGAGATGGAGGAGGTGCGTCAGACGGTTGACCATGCCAGGGTGGCCGGTGTCTCCGCCATCATTGCTTCCGACATTGCCGTGATGCGATATGCACGTGAACAGGGGGTGAGGGTGCACATCAGTACACAGTGCAACATCACCAACATGGAGGCTGTCAGGTTTTATTCACAATACGGGGATGTGATGGTGCTTGCCCGCGAGCTGACCCTTGAGCAGGTGCATCATATCGCCTGTGCGATTGTCAAAGAAGCGATCAAAGGGCCTAACGGTAACCTTGTTCAACTCGAGATGTTTGTTCACGGTGCCCTGTGCATGGCCGTGAGCGGCAAGTGTTACCTGAGCCTCGACAACATGAACTATTCGGCCAACCGGGGCTCCTGTTTGCAGCTGTGCAGACGCCCATACCTGGTCACCGATAAGGAAGAGGGCTATGAGCTGGAGGTGGACCATGAATACATCATGTCGCCAAAAGATCTATGCACCATTGGCTTCATAGATAAGATCATGCGTGCCGGGGTGGAAGTCTTCAAGATAGAAGGTCGCGGCCGTGGCCCCGACTATGTTAAAAAGGTTACGCAATGCTACAGGGAGGCGGTTGATGCAGTAAATGACGGCACCTACAGCCGGACAAAGGTTGATGAATGGTCAAATCGGCTGCAGGGCGTTTTCAACCGGGGGTTCTGGGATGGCTATTATCTTGGCCGTACCATGGGGGAATGGTCGGAGCGTTATGGTTCACAAGCCACTCGGCGCAAGCAATACGTGGGCAAGGTATCCAATTATTTTTCGAACTTGCAGGTGGCAGAGATCACCATGGAGACCCGGGAGCTGTCGCAGGGCGATGAGGTGATGTTTACCGGGCCTACCACCGGGGTGCTTGAGTTTGTCCTTCCGGAGATCCGGGTCGATGGTCAGCCAGTGAAAACAACCTGCAAAGGTGAACAATGTTCGGTGAAGGTACCCGAAACGGTGCGCCGGGGCGACAAGGTCTTTAAGGTCATTGTGGAAAAAGAGTTGTTTTAAAAATGACCGGGTTCTGCAGCCGCTATATATTCCATTGACAACAATCTTCTCCTGAGAGGTAACAAAAAAGGGCCTGTCTTGCGTAAGACACGGCCCTTTAAAATGCGTTGATACGAGAAGGACTTATTCCTTGATTAACGAGTACAGGTACAGCGGACCACCCAGATCGAGGGTGATGGTGTATTCGCCGGCTTCTTCAACGACAATATTCTCACCATTGTGTTCCAACACACTGCCTTCTTCGACGCCCAGGTTAATGTCCCAGTCGCTGTTGGCCCTGAATTTGAATTCGCCTTCTCCCAGCTGGACAGTAGCGCTGAGTCGCGTTTGCCATGTATCGTTGAAATAATCGGTATCCACCTCAAGGAAGATGTCTGTGTCCCAGTCACCCAGCGCGTCTCCTGCATTTCCGATGATAGACCATTCGGTTCTCAGGAATTCATGGGTCAGTTGATTCAGGTCGACATTCAGCTTGTACACCCCGGCCTCGCCTGCAACGATGTTTGCACCATCGGGCTGAAGGTTGCCATCGGCATCGTCGTCACCCCAGTTGGTAGCCCATGAACCGATGGCGTACTTGAACTCAACATCATCTGTATCAAAGTACATATAGCCTTCAAAGATATCGTCAAAATCAAGCGAATAGATTACGGTATCATCATTATCCGGTGCCCATCCCTGATAGTTTCCGGGGACATTAAGGATATCTGCATCAACTTCGATTACCTGTTCGAAGGTGGTCACCTCCACATTGACAGGCGCTGAATACAACCATGTTTGGTTGTTGGCGCGGGTAAGGAAAGCCAATACCCTGAAGGTTATCTCACCTGTTTCAAAAGGTTCGATATCCATCCTGCTGATCGCAAGCGTGTTCATCGTTCCAACAGTGATATCATGTGAAGTACTAAGGGTTTCAGCGATATCTATAATGGTGGTCGCGTCTTCCCAGTTGTTCTCGGCCACATCAGCCTGCAACAGATACCTGACCTGAGGCAGCCCTTCAGTCTGATAGTCGGCAGGTGTCCATTCGAAGGAGAACAATAGCTCTCCCTCTGCATCCTCTGTCAGGGTAAAGGATGCGCCGGCATCAGGACTTGTTATGGATGGGGCGATAACATTGTCCAGGTTGAGGACATGCTCTTTTTCTTCTTCGCATGAGTGGAGCATACCGATGCCCAGGATCATTGCGAGAATTATGGCTGTTCTTTTCATCATACAAAAATGGTTTTATTTTTCTGCATGCATGCGCTTCGTCCGAAGAACATACATGTTCTGTTTTTTTTAATAATTCGGGTTTTGTTCCAGCTTAGGATTGGCGTTCACATCTGCGTCGGGCAGCGGGTAAATATTGAATTTTTCATCGGTGGGCAGGCCGTCTCTCGACTGGCCTTTCCATGACCATATGTACTGGTCGCCGGCGAACTTTCCAAAACGGATAAGGTCTGTGCGCCTGTGGTTTTCCCAGTACAGCTCCCTGCCACGTTCATCGATGATAAAGTCCAGCGTAAGGTCGTTGCTGCCGATATTTCCTGTGTCGTCGCCCCAGGCTCTTTCGCGGATCGCATTCACGTTTTGCAGTGCTGTTGCCTCATCTCCACCGGCACCACCTCTCAGCACTGCTTCTGCATACATCAGGTAGGCATCGGCGAGGCGAAAAACAGGGAAGTCNGTGTCAACAAACTCCAGACTGGATCCCCGTGTGCCGTCTCTGCGCAGATTGGTAAACTTGCGTATTGCATACCCGTAATGGAAAGGTGAGACTTCTTCAATTTCCAGTGATTGACCTTCGGTGAAGAACAAGGCACGCGGATCGCCCTCATCGAACAAACCAACAAATTGTGGTGTCGTACGTATGCCAGCCCAGCCACCATCCACACCGGAATCGGCCGGATCCATATAATCACCGCCAAGAGAGGCTTTGATGATGAAGGTTGTCCCTCCCCAAGTCTGGGTCTCAAAACCATCGTAAGGAACACGCATGATGATCTCATTGTCGCTCAGGTAATTATCGGCATTGAACAGATGTTTGTATTCGCCTTCGAGCGAAAAGTCCGCATTGATGATCTCGTTGAGATAGGTCAGGGCTTCGGTATACCTGGGCTCTCCGATATACACTTCTGCGTTCAGGTAAAGCTTGGAGAGAAGCATCCATGCGGCAGCCCTGTCAACACGTCCGTATACATTGGCACGGGGTTCTTTCATCAGGGGGATGATCTCCAGGAGCTCCGTTTCCAGGTAGTCAAAAAGTTCTGATCTGCTTGCCTGTTCAGGCAGGAAGGCGCCAATGGGGTCATCATCTGTCACAAAGGGGACATTGCCAAAAAGATCCAGGGCATGCCAGTAGCTGAAGGCACGCAAAAAGCGAGCTTCTGCCCGGTACACTTCAATATCCGCCCGTAACTGACCGTCCACTCCGCGGTCATCGAGCATATCGTCGGTTGTCTGCCGGATGTATTCGTTGGCCAGGGCGATCTGGTAGTAGATCCTGTAGTAGAGAGCGGAAATGAACACATCGCTGGCAGTCCAGCTCTGGTATACAAAATCCTTGATCGTCTGGTCGTCCCATCCGATCACTGCTTCGTCGGTGCTGATCACCTGGTGATAGTACAACATGCGGATGTATTGACTGAAACCCTCATCTATACCACTGATATCGGCCATCCCCGATGGACCCTGTTGTCCGGTTACGGCAAGGCCCGCGTATATTTTCGCCAGTATCTCGTGGTAGGCCTCCGGATTGTCGAACACTTCGGCAGCCGTGATCTCGGTGTCATCCAACGGGACAGTGTCCAGATCCTTCATGCAAGCGCTAAACAAGATCAGGAAAGCTGCGCTTAAGATGCTAAATATTTTTATTCGTTTCATATTTTGATTTTATTTATGGTTTCTAAAACTGCAGGTTGACGTTCAGGGAGAAAATCCTTGGGCGGGGATAGATGTTGTTGTCTATGCCGCTGTGAATCTCAGGATCCAGTCCGTCATATTGTGTGATCATGAATACATTTTGCACAATGCCGGAAACATTCAGGTTTGACCCTGTACCCATCACATTGTAAAAGCTATATCCCAGTGTGATGTGGTCCATCTTGAAGAATGACCCATCCTGGATATAATGGCTGGAAAGATAGTGGGGCAGGTTGAACCTGACGTCGAGGGCATCCGCAGTGATGTTGCTCAGATAGGGGCCCTCCTCACGGTAAAGCCTGCTGAGCTCGCCGTTCATAGAGCTTACGTTGTTGTAAACAAAGTTGCCCAGGTTGGCACGTCCCGCAAAGGAAAACACCCAATTTTTATAATTGACCTCAGAGGTGATGCCCAGGTAATAAGTGGGCATAGGGCTTTTGTAGCGGAACAGGTCGGAAGAGGTGATCTCTCCGTCGCCTTCACGGTCAACAAAAACGCCTTCGATGGGGTTCCCCTCCTGATCATACACCTGCTCATAGACGAAATATGAATTGGGTGTATAACCCACACTGTGAATCTGGATAAGGTTACCCACACCGCCGGAAATTCCGCCGACCTGTACGCCCAGGTAAGTTGGGTCATCCACTGCGGTCAGGTTGGTGATCTTGGTATCGTTCCATGTGGCGTTGAACCCCAGCTCCCAGCGGAGGTCTTCACGTACGATGGGACGGGTGAAGATGCTGAACTCAACCCCTTTGTTCTCCATGCTTCCAATATTGGTAAGGATAAAGTTGGTGAGGTTGGTCCCGGCAGGAATGGGGATGAAGTTGATCAGGTCATCCGTTTCGCGATAGTAGAAGTCTAGCGAGCCATAGTACCTGTCATCAAGCAATGCATAGTCGATCCCGGCGTTGTATGTTGTGGTCTCTTCCCACTTGATATTTATGTCGTAACCTTCCGGGCGCCATGTCTGCAAAAAGTTGTCAACTCCGAANGGGTAGCTGGCNCCTTCACGGCTCCGGGTATATCTTGCCAGGTATGGGTAGTTGCCAAAACCGATGTTCTGCTGGCCGGTAACCCCATATCCCAACCTGAGCTTCAGTTCATTGAAGAAGTCAAGGTTGTCCATGAAATCCTCCTGGTCGATCCGCCATGCAAAGGCCGCCGATGGAAAGATGCCGGAACGGGTTTCCGGAGAGAACCTTGAGGTATGGTCATTACGCAGCGTAAAGGTAAAGATATAGCGATCCATGAGATAGTAATTCATGCGTCCAAAGAAAGAAATAAGGTAATACTCCGACTCGTATTCGATGTCTTCAAAGACCCTGAAGTCAGCACCTGCCATGTTGCCTTCCAGGTTTGTCACATAAGAGGAGCCCTTGTTCCAAAAGTGTTGCCAGGAGTAACCTGCCATGACATCGAACCTGCTGTCAAGAAAAGGAAGGCCGGATTCATAGTTGAGATAGAAGTCTATCAGCTCATTTTTTCTCTGCTGGTCGTATATGCCGTCACTGCCGCCCGACAGGTAAGCCCATGATGCATAGTCGGGGGTGAAGTTTGTACCCTCCGAACTTGAATGGTCGTAGGCAACATTCAGGTTGGCTTTTAATTCGGGAAGCCAGTGAAGCCTGTATTCGATCTGGGCATTACCAATAAAACGGTTGACCGTCGACTGGTTGTTGGTAAGATCCAGGAGCGCTACCGGGTTTAGTGTGGCAACAGCCCTGGGGATGCCGTTATCCTGCCAGGTGAAGTACCCTCCAAACTTGCCATCTTCCACCATTACCGGTTGGGTGGGGTCCATCATGACGGCTGAGCCGATGGCGCCTTCATTGGCAAACTGGTTTTCGATGTTTACACCGCGCGCATTGATGTTGACGGTTAAATGATCGTCAAGGAAGGTGGGGTTAAGGCTGACAGACATTGATGCCCTTTCGATATGGTCTCTCTGAAGGACCCCCTCTTCCGATTTGTATCCCAGCGCCACACGGTAAGGGATATCCCTGAAGGAGCCGGTTGCGCTGACAGTGTGGTCATGGGCGATGGCATCCTGGAAGATCTCGTTTTGCCAGTTGGTGTTGTGATCGCCAAGCAAGTTGAGGACAGACTCCCGGCCTTCGAAACGTTCGTTGACGATATCCGTGAATTGTCCGGGTCTCAGCACATCTACCGTCCGGATGTTGGAAGACAGGGAGTAGGTTCCTGAGTAATTGATTTGTAGGGGCATATCTCTTTTTCCCTGTTTGGTGGTGATGATGATCACCCCGTTTGAAGCCCTGGACCCGTAGATGGCCGTGGCTGAAGCATCTTTCAGTACCGTGAAAGACTCAATGTCGTTGGGATTGATGGTAGAAAGCGGGTTCCTGAGCCCCGGGACACCGGTGCTTTCGATCGGAACCCCGTCAATCACAATGAGCGGATGGTTGTCGGCCGAGAGTGATGCCCCGCCCCTGATCCGGATGGTCTCTCCGCTTCCCGGCGCACCTCCTGCAGAGGTGATCTGTACACCGGGCATCTTGCCGCGCAAGAGCTCACCAGGGGTTGTAATGTTACCCACGTTGAAGTCACGTTCACCAACAACGGCAACAGAACCTGTCGCATCTTCCCGTCGCTGGATACCATATCCGATCACCACAAACTCTTCCAGGATTTCCACATCCAGTGCCAGGGGAAAGTCAACGGTTACTGTTTCATCTTCACCAACAGTGATGGTCCGAACCAATGGGTCGTAACCGATGAAGCTCGCCACCAGGATAACCTCGCCGGCAGGCACACGAAGAGTGTATTCGCCGTCAATATCAGTGACTGTGCCGATAGTGGTTCCCCGGATCACAATATTTGCACCGGGCAATGTCTCGCCAGTTTGCTGGTCACTGACGACCCCGGTCACTGTCCCTTGTTGCCCGAATGCTGCTGTGCAGGTAATCAGCACCATCAGCAGGGGCAAAATGTTCTTGAATTGTTTTATCATATTGCTATTGATTGTGGGTTAGATAAATATGAAATGATTTGGGGTGCAAAGATAATAAATTTTTTATTCGATGCCCCAAAAAAGAGATGGTTTCATGGGCCATATTTAGTCCCGGTCAGTTCCTATAAATGACATATCCATAAGGCTCCAGCAAGAAACCACTGCCATAAGCAGTGGCCATGCTTTGAAACAGGATCCACTGTTCATCAATGGCCTCAATATGCATTGGCTGCCCAGAAAGGTTCATATAGACGATTATCTTTTCATTTTCTTTTTCCCTGCCAAAGGCAAGAAGATTGTCTTCACCTGTCCGGAGCATTTGAAAATCACCATGCCTCAGTGCTTTGCTCTCTTTTCTGAACCGGATCAGGTCTTGGTAAAGGTGCCAGAGTGAAAGGGGTTCATCTTTCTGTGCCGAGAGGGCAAATTGTTCAGCTTCTCCGGTGTTGAAATAGGATTGATCCCACCAGGGCCCTGTATCTTTATAGAATACGGCAATGCCGTCATCACTGTGATCGGGTGTCCAGGGAAAGGCCTCCCGGACGGGAAGGTGGTTTACATCGTAGCTCCAGTCTTTCACTCTTCCTGTAACCCCCAGCTCCTGTCCGAAGTAAATGGCGGGAATGCCTGGCAACATCATATTCAGTACTGCTCCGCATTGCATCTTGCCATCGTGCCTGTTTACAACACTAGCCCAGCGATCAATGTCGTGGTTTTCAATGAAATGGATGTGGCTCTTGCCATCAGGGATATGTCTTAGCGTTTCCATGACCTGTTCGCCAATGTAGGCGGCATCATGGTCAGCGGCATACTCCGGAGGGTCTTCAGCCATGACGTCAGCGATCGCATAGCGGATGAGAAATCCAAAGCTGGCATCAGCGCCGCTTTTTTTAATCATTTCCTCTCCGTACGATGCCCAGTTCGACTGTTCACCCACGATGAAAAGCCCCGGTTTTATTTCTTTCAGGTGGTCAAAGAGGGGGCGCCAGAAAGCCGTATAAAGGTTGGTGAAAATCCCTTTGTAATCCAGATCGTCCATGATATGGTCGATACGGAAGCCATCCACGCCGTCGCGAAGGCTTCCGTCGCCGTGCGGGTCGATCCAGAGCGTATAGTAGTCTTTCATGTAGGATAGCACCGCAGGGTGGTTCATGTCGAGATGAAAAATGTGCAGCTCCTGGTCGGGCCATGCTTTATAAGGGTAGAATTCAGCCTTGGTTTCCCTGAGAAACTGTTCGGGGTAAACGTTATCTTCGTCGCTGTAATAAATAAAATCAGAATACGGCGATTCAGGATTTCGGTACGAATCTTCGAACCACAAATTGCCGTTCTGCACATACTGGGTTTCCATGTCCATAATAAACTTCATGTCGCGGTCGTGTACAGCGCGGATAAATGCCAGGTAATCGTCCATTGTCCCGTATGTCGGATCAATGACCTCGTAATCGATGGGGAAGTAGTTGTGGTAGAAGTCGGACTTGTACAGCGGTGTGAACAGGATGGCAGTTACCCCCAACTCTTCCAGGTAATCGAGCTTCTCGACAAAGCCATTTAAATCACCGTGGCGATCGCCCGATGAATCATAAAAACTTCTTTGCATGACATGGTAGATGATCTCGTCGTGCCATTCGATGGCGGGGTCTGTATCGTACGTCGGAGGGGCTTCACATGATACAATTATTAAAACAGGAAGAAGCAGTGCCCAGACAATCTGTGATGTGACAGCTTTCATTGCGTTAAGTTTTAATTTATAATCTGGTGAATAGTCATTTTATCAAAGAATTGACGTGTCATGGTGCGGCTTTCATGCCGGTAATTGCTCATTGCAGTTCGCTTTGTTTATCCCGTCCTGGCCGTTTTGTTCCTCTGTTTTTACGTCTGTTATACACACAGGATGTGTCGTAACAGTGCCTGCACGGGCGGGATGTTCGTTGCACGTTTTTTCCGAAACCGATAATGCCGCTTACAGATTTAATCGGACGCATCAGGGAGGATTCAGTAAGACGGATACCGCAAAAGCCATCCGGCAGCAAACCGAACAGTTTGTTCTGTTCGGCAACGTCCCACCCGCAATACCCGGGGCTCAGCCTTCTTGTAATTTTCATCCCCACGGCATTGAGCTCCTTTTTAGCTTCGATTTCAAGCAGATCGGCCGCTTTTTCGACGCTCACCGACCCCATGACATCGTACAGGTATGCTTTCAGTGTATCACCACGGGCAGTGCAGCGACGGGATTCGTCCGTAATGGCTTCACCTGCCGTGCATGCAAATACAAGGACACCGGTGCTCCCTTTAAGCTGCTGCAGAATAATGGAACCCGGATACATCACGGTGGATGCTATCTGTACAGAGATGTCCTTTTCGTTAACGGTGACAGGCTGAAAGGTCCGGTACCCGCATTGTATTTCAACGGTGGAACCAGCCTTCCCCAGCACATCATTGTAGTCGGCGGCAAATGCCTCCATGCTGGAATCGGGGACATACCCGATATTTTTTTCCAGGTCGGTGGCTTTTATTTGCAATGCCGTATAGGGAAATGCAAATGTGCGGATCATTGTCGTTTCAGTTCGTATACATTCTTCAACTCCTTGAGTGTGAAGTCATCCGTTATAGCGATCAACTCCGTGTTGCCTTTATCCTCTTCGAGGCGTTCTGTATGGATACTGTCCTGCACGCATTGAACGGAAAAGAGTCCCCGGTCTGTTTTTATCAGTCCCTTGATGCGGTATGCACGGGGGGCAAATGCATCCAGGAACTCCTTCATCCCTGCATGGGATAACTTCCTGGAGGTACGCAGCACCATAGATCGTATGTCCGGCCGGGTTGACCGGCGGGCTGGCAGCGCCCTTTCGCCCCGTTGTTTCAACACGTCCTCCCGGTGAACCCTGCAATGCGTGGCCGGTATGATGCCGGCATACGGGTTCAAACCGCGTATGTATTGTATCAGGTGTTTTTGTGCATCAGGATCTGCGACAGCATCCATTTTGTTCAGAATCACAGTGTCTGCCAGCATGATCTGTTGTTTCACATACCGGATCATTTTGTCTGTTTTGCCCAGCAGCGAGGCGTCCGCGACGCACAGCATTGTATGCAGACGCACTGTGTCATGCAGCAGGGGGTCATTAACCATTTCCCCGATCGACGATGGATCCGACAGTCCCGATGCCTCCAGGAACACGTGGGTGGGCCGGTGGGTTTCCAGGAAACGGCGAAGGTCGCTGGTGAAGTGCTTCAGCCGGCAAACACAAAACACCGACCCGTTGTTCACTTCAAGAACGGGATATGCGACGGCTTCTGCATCGAGGGCTTCCCCTTTAACGCGGACTGGGGCAAATTCATTTTGCACAATACCGATCTTTTCGTGCGGCTTGCTTTGCCTGACCAGTGTGTTGAGCAGGGTGGTCTTTCCTGCCCCAAGAAAGCCTGTTATAATGATCAGTGCCACCATCGGGGGAATATCCTTTGTTATAATATGCCGGGCTACAGAAGCTTCTTATCCCTGAGCTTTTTTTGTATTGCTTTTTCAATGTTCCGGGCGGGGGGTATTTGCGAGACAAAGAGGATCTCTCCATCCATAACGGTTACCGGGACATTTTTCACTCCCAGGGCACTCATCATTTGCAGCCCTTCTCTGGTTTTAATGCTGTATTCGTTGCATTCGGCTTTGTCACCATAGGGTCTGGCTGCCAGCTCCATTGCTTCTACCATGTACTGGCATGGCGCGCAGGAGGAGGAGTCCAGTGTAATGATATCTATCACAACCTTGTCGGCATTCCAGTGATCCGTCAGGTCCGGAACCTCTTCCTCCACTTTTGCTGATCGCACGGTTTTGACAAACTCCCTGTGATAGGGGTCGGCAAGTATCCGTGTGACTGCCTGCAGGTTTTCGGGAGGGGTTCCCATGACCAGGTCGCACCCGGGGGCCATGATGAATCCGACGTCGCCTCCCTCTTCAAGGGTCTCCAGTGCATGTATTTCGACCTCCCCGGGGGTTCCCATCGAAAGGACGGAGGTGAGTTTCAGGTTTCCTCCAAAGCTGATACCATGCTTTTCTGCGACTTTCCTGACATATTCCAGGGGGATGTTCTCGTCGATGCTGATGTTGTCGGGTCTGCAGGCGCACATGGCCGGTATGTTTTGTTGTGCATATCCGCAAACGAAGAACGAACTCAGCCTGTCCCGGTTGCGGATCATTTCAAAGAGCCGGGTAACGGGTGGGAAAACGAACTGTTCGAAGGAGGCCGGGTCTATCTGGCTGGTCATGGGATCTACCACTGCAATGACATCGCATCCTGCATCCATGTACCATCCAGCCATTTTGCATGTGATGTCATGGCAAAATTCCAGCAGGGCGTTCACCTCGTTGGGCGCCTCCATCATCTGCATGAAAATATTGGTTCCGGCAAGGTGCAGGGCGAGGGTAAAGGGTCCGGTGATCAAACCATACAGAGCATGTTCAGGATAGGTTTCCCGTAATCTACGGGTTGCTTCCAGGCAGACCGGGATACGTCCCGAACCTGCATCCAGTTCGGGCAGGTCCTTTGGGGATTTTCCCTCTGCCAGTGGATGTGATATGACCGCAGGGGGATTGTCTTTGGACCATTGCACCTTGCATCCAAGGGCTTCTGCTTCCACCTGGAGGTCAAAAACAACGGGGATACCATCGGGCTGGTACAGTTCAATGGCCTTGCCAACTCCCCTGGCTATGGCTTCACTGTTTTTCAGGTATTCGTCGGCAGCAATGCCGAGAAGGTATCCGCCGTGCACCCCGACAAAGGGTACCCATGGCACCCGGTCGGTCGCTTCGCGGCGCATTGCTTTTCGTATTCTTTCCTGTCCGGTCATTATGTCTTTCATCGTGTTTGCGTTTGTGTTGTTACAGAGTGCGCAATTTTCCTGCCGGCCATCTGTCGTTTTTTGCAGACTTACCTGGCAAACAGTTTGTTGTCCAGGTCTTCCAGAAGGCCCTGGGGATCGGGCGAATAGATATCGGCACCTATCTTGTCGCAAAAGTCCTGCGTAACCGGAGCCCCGCCGATTGCCACAATGGTTTGGGGCTTTTTCTCCTTGATGCGTTCCACGATCTGATGCATGTTTGCCATCGTGGTGGTAAGCAGCGCAGAGAGGCCGACAACGGCACCGGGATGTCCCTCCAGTGTCTTCAGGAATGTATCGGTAGCCACATCCATCCCCAGGTCTATTACGTTCCATCCGTTGCCTTTCAGCATCATTGCCACAAGGTTCTTCCCGATATCGTGCAGGTCGCCGAAAACCGTTCCTATGATGAATGTCCCTTTCGCGCTTATATCGCCTGAATAGAAGAACGGCATCAGGTGCTCCATGGCGGTGTTCATTGCTTTGGCCGACATCAGTACCTGGGGGACGAACACCTTGTTTTCCCTGAACTTTTTGCCCACCTTGTCCATCCCGACCATCAACCCCCTGGTAAGTACAGTGTGTGGATTTATTCCTGCATCCAGGGCTTCCCTGGTATATTCGTCTGCACCCTTTTTCCCACGCATGTCGGGAGGAAAGGGCGACCCGGTGTTGATCTTTCCAAATTCAATACAGGTTGCAATGTTCTCCAGTAATTCGTCCATGGTTCAGGTATGTTAACGGCTTGCCTTTCGCATGGCAAGCAGGTTTTCGGCAGGGGTGTTTACGGTGACCTCGCAACCCCCTGACAATATATAACGTTGCCCTTTTTGTTTCTCCACCAGGTCTTTTGACAGGGCATACACCTCTTCTGCGCTTTTGTCCTGAATAACGACAGGGTTTATGTTGCCGCACAGTATGGTTCCGGGACCCAGCTTCTTCCTGGCATTGTCCAGGTCCACCTGCCAGTCGATGTCCACAATATCGGCGTTAATACCCTTCAGGGAAGGCAGCAGATGTGTGATGTTACCGCATACATGCAGTTTGACCAGGCCACCAAGGTCATGGATGTGTTGGATGATTTCGGTGTGCCGTTCCCTGACAAACCGGTCGTATGTTACTGAATCGATCTGGGAGCATACGGCATCGCCCATCCCGATGATATGGCATCCGGCGTCTATTTGTGCTTTGGCGAAAGACTTGCCCATCTCCAGGCACTTGTCGAGCAGCATTTCGGACGATTGTTCGTCCATCATCAGGTGCATCAGCATTTCGGTGATCCCCATCAGGTTGCATGCTTCCGCCAGGGGGCCTTCGATCCAGCCGATCACCGGGACCTTCCCTTTCAGGATCCTGGAATACGCTTCCGCCCCCTGTATACGGTCGAGTGTCCGTTTGCTGGTGTAAACATCGGGGATCACGAGTTTTTCAATCTCTTCCGCCTTCTTTATCACCTGGGTGAGACACCGGGGCACTTCCTCGTCCCTGAATTCTATCTCCGCGCCAAAAGCCGAGGCTTCGCGATACGGATCCGAAATAAGGGAAACCATATCCATGTCGAAATCTTCCATGGCTTTTATGTTGGCTTCGACCAGCACATTGTGATCGCTTGCAAATGCACCGTAGGTTTTTCCAATGTGCCGTGCGGCAAAATGCATCAGGATGGGGGAGAAAGGGGTTGTATGCTGTTGTTCTCCCCGGACCAGGCTATCGAACAATTGTTTTTTCGTCATGTGTCTGTGCTCTTTTTTTGCGACAGTGCGAATGCGACCGTTCCCTTGCAGGGATCATGTTCCAGCTGGGGTGTTTCGTTTTGTACGATTAATCGTATGTGTTTGATCGTATTCTCGGAGGGCAGGCAAATGAGTCCCCGGGCGCTTTCCGCGTCATGCGTAAAGGCGACAAGTTCCAGTGTTGACCAGTCCATGAAGGCAGTGGATTGGGCCAGGGGGATGTGTGGTATTGCTGCACCGTCCCGAACAAGGATTGCTGCCGGTATTTCCCCGGCTGTTATGTGTTGCCATCCCGGCTGGTATACCTCTCCCGACTGGTAGTCGATCCATGGGTGCATGCCGGGGAGGTACACATCGCGGCTTCCGGCATCTTCGAACAGGGGGGCGACAAGGATGTCGCTGCCGAACAGGTACTGGTCGTCGGTATCCCACGCACCGGGATCGTCAGGGTATTCAACGAAAAGGGCGCGCATCATGGGGAGCCCCCGTTCGGAAGAATCTTTGGCCTGTGCATAGATGTAGGGCATTAACCTGTAGCGCATGTTGAGAGCGTTTCTGAATTGCTCCGTCAGTGTTTCGCCGTATTCCCACGGTTCTTTTGGCGGCTGGCCGTGGCTGCGGGTATGCGATGAGAGCACACCGAACGCCATCCACCTGTGGTACAGGTTTTCCGGGGTTTTTGCAACAAAACCTCCCACATCGTGGCTCCAGAATGAAAAGCCCGAAAGCCCGATGCTCAGTCCGCCGCGCAGCACGCCGGCCATCCCGGCGTCGGAAGTGCAGGCGTCGCCCCCCCAGTGCACAGGGTAACGCTGACTGCCGGCCCATCCGCTTCGGGCCCATATGATATCGTCGCCGGTGATCTCCCTGGTAATGTCGGCAACGGCCTTGTTGTACCGGGTAGGGTACAGGTTGTGCTCAACATACCCGCCCCGGCCGTTATGGTACACTCCGTGCATTGGTGCCGCTTCGCCGAAATCGGCTTTGATGGCCGCGACACCCATTCGCAACAGGTCGCCCAGTTTTTCCCTGTACCATTCTATCGTCTCCGGATTCGTGAAGTCCAGGATAAGGTCTTCGTACGGACTGTTTCCCTTGCCGTCGCGGATGTACAACCCTTTTTCAAGGATCTCCCGGAACAGCTTGTTGCGGGGAACGAAGTAAGGCAGCTGCCAGAGGCTGACACGAAAGCCCTGCTCACGAAGGTCGCTGATCATCCGGGCCGGGTCGTCGAAGCGACTAACGGAAAATTCATAATCGCAATGGATGTCTGTTTCGAACCATCCGGAATCAAAATGGATCACATCGGCCGGGATCCGGTGCTCCCTGAGCTTTGCGGCCACGTCTCTGCCTTCCTGTTCCGAATAGTACGTAATGCGGCTCATCCAGTATCCGAATGACCAGAGGGGGGGCATGGGTGCCTTCCCCGTGAGGCCGGTATATTCATCGAGTATTGCTTTCGGATCTCCCAGAAAGATAAACAGATCCAGCACATCTTCACCCACGAACAACGAATGCAGGCCATTATAGTATTTGCCCACGTCGCATGTAAGGGGTGCGGATGTGTGGACGAACATACCGTATCCCCTGTTGCTCATAAAGAACGGAACAGGTTTGTGGCTTTTTTCGTTCTGTGATCCCCGTGCATCATCGGTAAACAGGTGCAATTTCTGTCCGCGCCTGTTAAATTCCGTATAGTGCTCTCCGTATCCGTAAATCTTTTCTCCCGGCTGTAAATGGAACGCAGCACTGAAGTGGCGGGCATAATCAGAGATGCGCCGCACCCACCCGAATGGCATCAGCGGGGTGAACGTTGTGTCGTTGTCCGATCTGTGACAACTGCTTGTGAGTACCTTTCCGTCTGCATCGGCACATTCGATGCGCCATGGATTCTTAAACAGGGTTACCGTGCCGTATTCGCTTGTAAACCGGTGCGCTTCCCTGGTCTCGCTGTGCTGCCAGGCATCGTTGCTTTGTTTGTTTTCGCAGACAAGCATCAGGGAGGGCTCGTCTTCTTTGCCGGGTGCTTCGATTCCCGTTACGAGCCGCAACCGGACGGTGCGCGGGGAGATGAATTCAAGTCTGAAAGGCAGCACGGGAGACACTTCGTATTCACCGGGGGGGAACTCCTTCGGTCCGGTATCTTCCAGCTGCACGTCCATACTGTTGAAAGAGAGTATAGTGGAATACGCATGCCGCCGGTACTTGATCGTTCCCCGGCCGGTCAGGGGATCAAAGGCCTCGAGTTGCTCCGCCAGGTAATAGGTGTTCTCGAATTCAAGAAAATCTTTCGAGATGTCGGGTGGCTTATTTAAAATATCCATTGGTACAGACTGAATGCAACAAATACGGGGATATAATGAACGTACAAAAATATGCTAAATCCTTGAATCATCAGGACCTGCTAAACAGATGCATGCTTGTCCTGCCCTTGTCGGGGATTGAACAGTACACTCTGTATCGGGTTTTTACCCTGTTGGTGCCATCAGGACATTCAATGGTAGTAAAAGTAGTAAAAGGTTTACTTTACCGGCGCAAAATGGGGCAATTTTTTTGGTGTGCCCGGTACTGGAGACAATACTGAATACAAGCCGGGACTTATTCTACCAGCACCTTCCCTTCCATGTCACCCGGGATTTCCACGTCCATCATATGGAGTATGGTTGGCGCGAGGTCTGCCAGGCGGCCGGGTCTAATTTCTTTGTAACGTGTGTCTACAAGCCAGCAGGGCACGGGGTTGGTGGTGTGCGCAGTGTTGGGTGATCCATCGGGGTTGATTCCGTAGTCGGCATTGCCATGGTCAGCGGTGATGATCATGCTGTAATCGTTGGCAAGTCCAGCTTCAACAACCTCCCGCAGACAGGAGTCAACGGTCTCCAGCGCTTCACGGATTGCCCCCACGACGCCTGTATGGCCAACCATGTCGGCATTGGCAAAATTCAGACAGATGAAGTCGTGTTTACCGCTTTCTATCTCCTTGATCACAGCATCCTTTACCTCTGGTGCACTCATTTCGGGCTGCAGGTCATAGGTGGCTACCTTGGGAGAAGGGATCATCACGCGTTCCTCACCATCGAAAACTTTTTCACGACCACCGCTGAAGAAGAAGGTGACATGGGGGTATTTCTCTGTCTCCGCAATGCGCAGCTGGGTCTTCCCAGCCTGTGACAAGGCCTCGCCGAGGGTGTTCTTCAGGTCTTCTTTGCCAAATGCCACCTTCACCCCCTTAAATGACTTGTCATACTCTGTCATGGTGACATAATGCAGTGGCAGCGTTTGCATGCCATGTTCGGGCATGTCTTTCTGCGTCAGGACGGTGGTGATCTCACGCAGGCGGTCGGTGCGGAAGTTGAAGCATATTACCACATCACCTTTGTCAACGGTAGCCTGAGGCTCGCCATTGCCTTTGGTGATCACTTTGGGCTTGATAAACTCATCGGTGACATCCTCATCATAAGAGGCCTGGATGGCTTCTTCCGCACTGCCGAACTTTTTCCCCTTGGCCTCCAGCAGCATGTCGTAGGCATCCTTGATCCTTTCCCAGCGCTTATCGCGATCCATGGCGTAGTAGCGGCCACATACCGTGGCTATGGTGCCGGCCGACCGCTCCATATGGTCTTCCAACTCCCTGATGAAGCCTTTGCCACTCCGGGGGTCGGTATCCCTGCCATCGGTAAATGCATGTACATACAGATCATCAAAGCTTTCTATTTTGGCCATGTCGCAAAGACCAAAAAGGTGATCCATGGCAGAGTGGACGCCCCCGTCAGAAACAAGACCAAAAAGATGGATCTTTTTGCCATTTTCCCTGGCATAGGAGAAGGCTTCTTTCAGCACCTTGTTCTCACGGAACGATTTATCTTTAACGGCCTGACTGATCTTTACCAGGTCCTGGTAAACGATCCTTCCCGCACCCATGTTCAGGTGTCCAACCTCTGAGTTTCCCATCTGGCCTTGAGGAAGGCCCACGTCTTCACCGGATGTTTTAAGCAGGGTATGGGGTGTTGTTTTATAAAGACTCCTGGTAAAAGGCACGTTCGCATGATGGATGATGTCGGCTTCATTTTCTTCGCCTTTGCCCCATCCATCAAGAATGATCAACATCACTTTTTTTCTGTTCATGGTCTTTGCTTTTAAATAGTAACAAATGCACGTCACACATGCCTTCCGGCAACTTACTGCTGTCTGCTGTGTGAGGGCGGCTGACTTTTATCCTGTGCTCCGTATCGCATCTACCGGATTCAGGCGGGCGGCAGTCCAGGCAGGGACGAACCCGGAAATGAGCCCTATAATCACTGAAACATTTATCCCCAGCATGATGTTTGATACGCTCAACATAAAATCGAGGTTGAACACGTTGGAGACAACGGCTGTGCCTGTGAATACCAGCAGGAGGCCAACGCCGCCGCCCATGAGGCTTAACAACACAGCTTCGAACAGGAACTGCCAGAGGATAAAGTAATTCTTTGCACCCAGGGCTTTCTGGATGCCGATGATACTGGTACGTTCACGGACAGATACGAACATGATATTGGCAATGCCGAACCCCCCCACAAGGATGGAAAACCCTCCGATGATCCAGCCTGCCAGGCTGATGATGGCGAACACCCCGTCGAAGGCTTGCGACAGAAAGCTGGGTTCGTTCAAAGAGAAGTTGTTCAATGCCACTGGTGATAACCGGCGGATGGAACGCATAATCCCTGTCAGTTCATCGATCATTTCGCCGGTGGCGATGTCCGGATAGGCTTTTGCCATAATGTAGGGGCTAAAGCGTTGCTGGTTGACGTTTATGAATTGTGCCAGGTATTGTATGGGCAATACCATGGCCTCATCGTGGCTGTCGCCGAATATTCCCATGCCTTCTTTTTCAAAAACGCCGATCACCACGGTGTTATGTCCGAAAACCTTTACTGTACGGCCAACGGGATCAATATCCGGAAAGAGGTTCTCTGCCAGGTCATGGCCGATGACCGCCACATTCCTTCCCGCCGATGACTCCAGGAGAGAGAAGTAGCGTCCGTTTTCCAGTTCAAAATTACGTACCTGGTCGTAATCGGCCGAAACACCAATGATGTTTACGTTGTCAATACTGGTATTGAGGTGCTCCACCCGCCTTCTCGTTGATGACAGGAAGGCTGCGGCTTCCACGGTGTTGGTGCGCCTTTTCAGCTCTTCCAGTTCATTCAGTTCAGGTACAGGCCTGCTGGCATAGTCCCACCACCTGTATTCACCATCGAAGCCCCCCCATGGCCATTTCTGAATGTAGACAATGTTGTCGCCCAAGGTGTCAATGCTTGCCCGAACCTGTTTCTCAATAGAATCTACAATGGAAAATACTGAGATGATGGCAAAAATGCCGATGGTAATGCCCAGAAGGGTAAGAACAGTGCGCAATTTATTGGCTGTAACAGAAGCAACAGCGAATATGGCACTCTCCTTTATTAATTTAATGATCAATATCATGGCTGCTTGTCGACCTTTGTCTTTATTGTTCGCATTTGCGCAGGCGATTGCCCCCTTTTTTATGCTGCCGTTGAGTTCGCACGGAAACCGTTGGATACCATTATGCAAATTTACACGATCCGGGCAAAAGTACACCCTTTTTTGTTATTCTTTCTGACCAACGGGGCAAACATGTTCGGCCCGACAGGGACAATATCTTACGGAGTAATGGATTCAAACGGGGGCGCCACACCCTGAAAAGGCATGCCCGGCTTTTTCCGGATTGCTCTTCTCGCGCAATACCTGCCCAACAAATACCAACTTTCGCTGCTCCAGAAGCATTAATTTTATTACTTTTGACCCCAAAAGAATAACAACGTGTACAATGAGTACCATTTCATCGTGCCGGACCCGTTTTTCTGCAGCTGGTTTTCTGTGTCTTTTTGCCCTGGCTGTGTTGAATGGATGTTTTATCTTCCGCGGCAGCGGCTGTGACTGTCCGGCTTACAGCCAGGATGTGCTGTTGAACCAGAAAGACACCATTCAACAATACAGGATAATGCCCCAACGATTGTACAGTATAACATCTTTAAAATCCTTCTCATCCGATGCGGCAAACGGTCAATGATGTCCTGGCAGCTTATATCCCCGTAGATGCGGTTGAAGCTGTAAGCCACATCCTCGAAACACACAGTATTCATCTGAGGATAACCCGTAACAGGTTGACCAAGTTGGGGGATTATAAACCCGGGAGGAATGGATCGCCACATCAGATTTCAGTGAATGGCGACCTGAACATCTATGAGTTTTTGTTGGTGTTCTTGCATGAACTTGCGCATCTGAAGGTCTATGAAAGATATGGTCGCAAGGTTGCCCCGCACGGTCGCGAATGGAAAGAAGAATACGGTGCGATGATTCGCCGGTTTACCGGTGCAGGTCTGTTCCATCCTTCTGTTTGCGGGCTTCTTGTCGATTACTCCTACCGTGTGAAAGCTTCGGGTGTGGCCGTCGTTGATGTGGCCAGGGCTTTGCGGGCCTTCGATAAGGACCAGAAACCGCCGGCATGGCTTTTTCTGGACGAAATAAAAGACACCGGGGTGTTTCAGACACGTAATGGTCGAATGTTTCGCAAAGAGGAAAAAGTGAGGACACGATTTCGCTGTTTATGCCTTGACAATAAAAAGCGTTATCTGATACATGCTGCTGCGAAAGTAAAGCCATTGCATCTGATTGATGGTTAGTGGCTGAATGTTGATGACAGGGTTCTGATAGATGATCCCTGTCTTCCATGACCTGAAATAACACAATAATCATTATAACAGAGAAACATGAGCAAAGACAACTATGTAGTCATCATGGCCGGCGGAGTGGGGGAGCGGTTTTGGCCAATGAGTCGTGAATCGCGACCCAAACAGTTTATTGATATCCTGGGGACAGGGAAGACCCTTTTGCAACAAACTTACGAACGCTTCCACAAGGTATGTGGCACGGAGAACATATTTGTCGTCACCAATAAAAAATACAAAAAGCTGGTGATCGACCAGATCCCTGACCTTTCGCCTGAAAGGCTGATATGCGAACCGGCACGTAAGAATACCGCACCATGCATTGCGTATGCAGCATACAAGATCCATGATTTGAATCCCCGGGCCAGCATTGTGATGGCCCCATCTGACCATATCATTTTAAAAGAGGACGTTTTCAGTGACATCATAAGGTCAGCTTTGGATGCATCTCATAAGGAAAAACGCTTGTTCACCCTTGGCATTACGCCAAGCAGGCCCGACACCGGCTATGGTTATATTCAGTTTATGGAAGACTCGTATTTTCCGGAAGATGAGCGTCTGAAAAAAGTGAAGACGTTCACAGAAAAGCCCGACCTGGAGTTGGCCAAATCTTTTCTTGAAAGCGGTGACTTTTTATGGAACAGTGGCATCTTCGTCTGGTCGTGTGAGGCGATCATTGCTGCCTTTGAGCAATACCAGCCGGAGATCAGCTTTGTTTTCCGGGAGGCCCTGGGAAAATACAACACCCCTGAGGAACAGTCGTATATGGATATAGCGTACACGGCATGCAAAAGCATCTCCATTGATTATGCCATCATGGAAAAGGCAGACAATGTATATGTATATATTTCCGACCTTGGGTGGTCTGACCTGGGGACATGGGGTTCTCTGTATGATGCACGCCCAAAGGACGGAAGGAACAATGCCGTCGTTGGCAAAAACACCATGCTGTACGACTGCAATCGATGCATTGTCAATGTCCCGGAAGATAAACTGGTTGTCATTCAAGGTCTTGANGATTATATCGTGTCGGAGGCNGACAACGCCTTGCTGATATGTAAAAAATCGCAGGAACAACAGATCCGCAAGTTTGTGAATGATATCAAGATCCGGAAAGGAGATGCTTTTATTTAATTTTTCGTGCTGATCCCAATACCGGGTGTTTTGAGTCATTTCTGGAATTCAGGGGGCCGTGGTTCGGGGGTAGGTGTTGTGTTTGATTGGAGGTTACATATGTCAAAAAAAATAAAATCATTAAAGGTCTTACGGTATGATCTTCCTTCCTTGGAGTCGGACCTCGACGGGGTTGTGGGGCGATTGATGACGGAGACGGAATATGAATCCAGACGGGGCAGGGTGACCCGTGAGCGGCAATATGGGACTGATGGTCTGCTTGAGCAGGAAACGGAGTATTGGTACAATGAGGATGGGTTTTTGGTGCGGGAGGTGTTAAAGGAAGCGGACGGTATGGTTGTGGAGGAGAAATCGTGGGAGCCTGACCAGCAGCAGCGTGTCAGGAGCGAGTTTATTCATTATGCCGATGGGTCGAAGGATACAGTGACCCATGCGTATGATGCTGATGGTTTTTTGGTAAAAAAGGTTACCGTGGATGCTGATGGCGAGGTGGAGCAGACCGAGGTGTTTGATTACAGTGACGGGTTGTGCGTCCGTGAGGCTGTATACGAAGGGCCGTCAGACACCGGGGATGATGTTTCATCAGGCCTCGTTGCCGAAAAAACCTTTCAATACGATGGTGACGGTCGCCTTTTGGAAACCGTGACCCGTGATCCGGGTGATGATACGCTGACCAGGCGGGTTAATGAATATGATGAGAAAGGCCATCGCGTGTCGGTAATGGTGTATGATGAAAAGGGTCAGGCACTGGAGCGCATTCAATTAAAGTCTGACGAAAAAGACCGGCCGGTAGAAGTGGTTGAAGAGAACCGTCAAAAGAAAAACACCACCCATCTTCGTTATGATGACGGTGGCAATGTAGCGTTCCAGGAAGAACGTGATATGTCAGGCCATTTGGTGAGTAAGGTTGAACGCAGATATGATGAGCAGGGGCGCTTAACAGAGAGTCGCGTGCAGATGAACATGCCTGTCCATGGGGTTAGCCGCTGCTATGTGGTGCGGCATGAATATGAATTCTTTGACGGGCAACCTGAATGATGATTGATTTCATCCCCGGCTTCAACATTTGGCCTGAAGCATGTTGGGCGTCAACAACAAAAAAGGCCAGCGTTAATCAAACCGCTGGCCTTTTCGTGATTGCTTGTGCCGGAAAAATTTATTGCAGGCCGGCTACTTCGCCACGCATTGTAGAGTAGTTGACCCTCAGGGCATTTACCATCCTGAGTTCCTGCTTCACATCGGTGACGATCCCCATTCTTGTATCTCTGTCTACTTTGAGGGAGGTTGTCATCAGGGGCCTTTCTGCTTCTGCTGTTGCTTGTCTTTCCGCTTCAATAAAGGATGCGATGTCATCAACCGAGGCGAATGAGTCGTACAACTGTATCCTTGGCTCCGTGCCGAATACCTGTGATTGTAACGGGGGCCCGATATAAATGAAGCTCACGAGTGAACGTCGTTCCAGCTGTTGAATTTCTGTTGCTGATGGCAGTGCTGTTCTGACATACAGTGTTGTTTCCCGCATCACGGTGGTTACCATGAAGAAGAAAAGGAGCATGAAGATGATATCGGGCAATGAAGCCGTATTGATCTTTGGTGTGCCTTTGCCACCTTCTTTTCTGAATCTAGCCATATCTTAACGCCCTCCTATGTCTTTTGGTTCTGCTTCAGAAATCGCCATGGGCACTGCCTGTCGCACTGCGTATACCAATGCTTCGTCGGTGAGTTCATTGAAACGGCGGCCAAAATATTCTCTTGACACGTCGTCCCTGATCTCTCTCACGGCAGCGGCCAATTCGTTTTGTACGGAGATATACATCTCATAGGATGTGCCTCTGTCGTTCTGAAGCGATATGATTCCCCTCGATACTTCTATCTCACCCAAGTGTTCAATGGTTTGCATCTCTTTCACGGGCATGTTGGGGTCATCATCCGGGTTTAACAAAAATTCTTTGGCTTGTTCTCTCAATCGATTGATATTGCCCAGTTCCCCTTCTATCAGTAAGCGGTCTTGTGCGTCAACCAGTACGACGAACACATTACGTTCCCTTACCGGAGGGGGGTCCGGTGCGTTGGGGTCAATGGGCGGTGGCAACATCCTGTTGATCCCGGTGTCAACATCCATGGTGGTGGTGACAAGGAAAAAAATCAGCAGGAGGAAAGCAATATCCGCCATTGATCCGGCATTGATTTCAGGGGTCATTCTAGCCATAGAAAGATCTCCTATTTAATGGATTGTGTTCTTATCTGAAATATTTGTAAATCTCTGAAAAAATGGCAGATAGCAGGCCCAGCCCGATAAGGATCATGGTGGCGGTGATGCCGCCCCCGACCCACTGGGATACCCTTGGCCCGGCATCCTCATACACCTCAGCACTGCTGATGGAGTATGAGAAAAGCAGGATAAGTATCAATATCCCTATACCGATGAGCGTTGGTATGGCTTTCCGGAAATTGCTGAACATCTGAATGACCGGAAAGATGATGGCTGCCAGTCCAGCTATGACCAGCAGGCCATAGGTGACAAACATTCCTATATTTATTACCGTTTCGTTCATGGTGTGAAAGGGTTTATTATTTTTTGTACTTGATTAGGATGTCCATGAAGGAGATTGTTGCATCTTCCATGGTGTTGACCATTGTGTCAATCTTTGATACGATATAGTTGTAAAAGATCTGCAGGATGACGGCCACGATCAGACCAAACACGGTGGTCAGAAGGGCTACCTTGATACCGTCCGCAACAATGGTCGGGGAGATGTCACCGGCGCGCGCAATGGCGTCGAATGCACCAATCATACCAATTACCGTACCCATAAACCCAAGCATGGGGGCAATGGCGATAAACAGGGAGATCCATGTGAGGTTCATCTCCAGACGGCCCATCAGCACACTACCATAGGAGACGATCGACTTTTCGACCACTTCCATCCCTTCGTTATACCTGTCGAGCCCCTGGTAATAGATGCTGGCCACCGGTCCGCGGGTGTTCCTGCAAACATCCTTTGCTGCATCTACACCACCGGTTTTCAGGGCATCCTCCACTTTGTTGAGCAACTTGTTGGTATTCGTTGAAGCAAGGTTCAGATAAATGATCCTCTCAATACACAGACCAAGACCAACGATCAAACACAACAAAATGATGCTCATGAAAGCAGGGCCACCTTCAATAAACTGCTCTTTCAGGATGTAGTGAAAGGTTTGCTCCTCGTAATCCGGCGCAAGGTCCTGATCAATAATGTCTGCAGGTGCAGGTTCTGTTTCCTGATCAACGTCAGTTTCAGCCACCTCTTCTGTTTCCTGTACTGGTTCATCGGCCAATACCAGGGTGTTCAGACCAAAAGTAAGCATCCCTGCTACTGTCAAAAAGACGAATAATTTTTTCATAACTGATTCTGTTGGTTTTTGTTTGAACGATAATTTATTAATTGCAAACTGCACGTTAGCTTTAATGTTTGTATTCACTAGCGGAGAGAAAGGGATTCGAACCCTTGATCCGCTTTTGACGGATACACGCTTTCCAGGCGTGCGCCTTAGACCACTCGGCCNCNC
>SL_3KL_010_SEDDRAFT_10000965_pt1 | contig 25432 bp, 21 predicted proteins | sample SodLakKL_010_SED_2_FD_10381 | JGI IMG/M metagenome (IMG submission 10381) | reverse complement strand
GAAATGGGCAGGTAACATCAGATATTTACGCTTATGAGTTGGTTGGTGTTCCCTGGAGCTGTTTTTTCGATTGGGAAATCGGGAATGCCTCACACGGCACCTACTGGCACGACAATTTTGGCACGCCAATGAGCCTTGGGTGTGTGAATATGCGAAATCATGAAGCAAAATGGCTGTATCGCTGGACAACGCCTCACGGTGGGCCTCATGATTGGGTCGTCAATGGTCGTGGAACAAAGATGATTATCAGTTAATCAAACAAAACGCATAAAAACCTGGTTTGCCAACATTAAACCCCGCTGGGTTAAGATTAAGCGATGTTGGCGGTCATCTATCCATCTTACCAAAAAAAAAAAACCAAGGTTCAGTAATTCTGTAATTTCCTCATCGAAAACCTCAACCATCGAAAATCCATAAGTATGAAAAAAGTCTTGGACTGAAACACCTTCATCAACCAATCGTAAACCAAGCCACATAAAATCCTTCATTTGTGTCTGTAAATCAACCTGAATAGTCTGCATAGTGGCCTGTGTTTCCGGAAATGTTAGTTGCAGGTTTCGTTTATCATTGAACCGCGAAATATAGTCGTTAATGCTGTGGACATTTTCTATCCTCACATTATTAACATAACCATGCGCTCCAACCCCAACGCCCACGTATGGAAGGTTCTTCCAATATTGCAAATTATGAATACAACGGTAGTCGTGTTTGTGATCCTTTTTTGCCCAGTTTGAGATTTCGTAATGAAAATACCCTGCATCCGCCAACATCATAATGGCAGTTTCAAACATTTCTGCTTCAAGATCTTCATCTTGACACGCAACCAAACCTCGCTGATACCACCTGTCTAAAGCTGTCCCCTCTTCGATGATTAATGAATACAAAGAAAAATGTTCGGGACTTAATGCAATTGCTCGAGACAAAGAGTTTTCCCAGCTGGATAAATCCTGCCAGGGGGTGTTAAAGATTAAATCAAGATTGATATTATCAAAGCCAGCCTTGCGAGCATACCGGAAACCCTCCACTACATCCTCAAGCGTATGACTGCGATCCAACCTGATCAAATCAAACGAGTTTGTCGATTGAACACCAAAGCTAAGTCGATTAATGCCTAGTTCTCGTAATTCACAGAGATATTCATAAGATAAAGTTCCTGGGTTGGCCTCCAGGCTGATTTCGCAATTTGAGTCAACGATAAAAAAGTCCTGTATAGCCTTTATCAGCTGTTTATAGTGATAAATGGAGAGTAATGACGGCGTACCACCCCCAAAGTAAATCGAATGGAGAGAATCTTGCCCAACATAGCTACTGGCTATACGAAGCTCCTTGATTAATGCGGAAATATATGCTGGCTGTAATGGCTCATATCCCACAAATGTGATAAAATCACAGTAATGACAGCGATGTTTGCAAAAAGGAATGTGAACATATAAACTGTAAGCCATCACTCTATTTATACCACCCCCACACACTGAAATTACCAATTTTACGATTATTGCCACTATTTAAACCCATGAGGTATACTAGGTCAGAATTATCATGAGTACAGATAAAAATACCCCAACTTCAAAATTGTGTCCTGTATGCGGAACTCGCTTAAACGACTCTGCGAACAGGTGTCTTGTTTGCGGCACTGAGCTTGATAAAAAAGCAGCATCAAAAAATACCTCTGAAGTGCGTGCGAAAAGACTACCTGAAATAACCCTCAGTTTACCAGCTGCTCTGGGTCTACTTGCTTTGTTTCTCACTTTAGCTGCTGTAGTAGTTTTCCTGGTTTTAAATACAGAGAGTCCTCCTGAAGTAGCTGAGGTCGTACCAGAGATAGGCACACCAACCCTCAGCCCAACAGTAACGGAAACACCCACCGTCACTTTCACACCAACGGAAGCCCCAACCTGGACACCACTACCACCCATCGATTATGTTGTAAGGCCAGGTGACTCCTGTGCTGGTGTTGCAGCCGCTTTTAATATTTCGGTACAAAGCATCATTCTAGAAAACAACCTTTCTGCAAGTTGTACGCTTTTTGAGGGTCAAGAATTAGTCATTCCACAACCTACTCCGACTGCATCTCCGCAACCTACTGCGACACTGAGTGATGCGGAAAAGACAGAAGCAGCCTGTGAGACGGTTAATTACACAGTACGTGCAAACGACACGCTCAGCTCAATTGCCAATACCTACAGTGTCACAATGGCAACAATTAGAGAATATAATGGATTACCAGGTGACACGGTGTATGAGGGTCAAAATTTACTGATACCGCTTTGTCTGCGCGAAGTAGCCGCAGGACCAACCCCTACACCTACACCCCTTCCTCCCTATCCAGGACCTAATCTTCTCTTGCCATCTGATGGATCATCCTTCACATCATCAGCAGAAACGATCACCCTTCAGTGGGCAGCAGTTGGAGCTCTTGAACCAAACGAAGCCTATGCAGTAACAGTTACAGATTTGACGAGTGAGGAAAAAACAACGATCACAGAATATGTTAGGGACACGTCATTCATTCTGCCTTCATCCTTCGTTCCAACTGGCGGCAGACCCCATATTTTCCGATGGTCCGTAACGATTGTCAGGCAATTGGGCGGTGACCAGGAAAATGGTGGAAATTGGGAAATTGCTGGTGATCAAAGCGAACAGCGTGTCTTTGCCTGGGCTAGTACCACATCAAGCCCTTAGCACCCATTACTTTTGACTTTAAAAAACCGGAGGGATTTATCCTCCGGTTTTTCATTTTAGCCGAATTAGTTTGAGCGTTATTAATCTTCCTCAACATTCTCTAAATAGCGTGTCGCTTGGATCGCTGCCGCTGCTCCCATACCAGCTGAAGTGATCACCTGGCGATAATCAGGATCAGCGATTTCTCCAGCAGCAAAAACACCTGGCACAGATGTCTCCATATTCTGATTAATGACAATATAACCACGTTCATCCAATTCCAGTTGACCAACAAACATTTCAGAATTGGGACGATGGCCTATTGCGACAAATACAGCATTTGTCTCATGGTTCGTTTCCTGGCCTGTCTTTACATTCTTTATGCGTACAGCTTCCACACCATTTTCCCCTATGATTTCAGTGACCACAGAATCCCATATAAATTTTATTTTTGGGTTGTTAAATGCACGGTTTTGCAGTATTGCACCAGCTCTAAGCTCGTCACGGCGATGGATAATGGTCACTGAATTCACAAAACGCGTTAAGAATATCCCTTCTTCCACAGCACTGTCACCACCACCAACAATCACAATATCCTTCTCTTTAAAAAACCATCCATCACATGTTGCACAATAAGAAACGCCTCTTCCAGTTAGGTCTTTTTCACCAGGTACACCAAGTTTTTTTGGATCAGCCCCAGTTGAAATGATTAAACTTTTTGCTTCGTATTCTTTTCCATAGGTCTTAATTCGAAATGGCTTCTTGGATAGATCTACCTCGGTAGCAGTATCGATCACAATTTCAGTACCAAAACGCTCAGCCTGAGCTTGAAAGAGTTCTCCTAGTTCTGTTCCGCCAACACCTTCAGGGAAGCCCGGATAATTTTCGATCGCATGCGTTGTAGATGCTTGCCCATGTAAAGTCATTCCAGTCAGCACCAATGGCGAAAGGTCAGCCCTAGCAGAATAAAGTGCTGCAGACCATCCCGCAGGACCAGAACCGAGAATTAATAAGTTTCTTTTTTCAATTTCATTTCCGTTTTTTCCTGCCATTTTTTATGTTTATACTCCTTTATTTATGATTTAGATGCATCAACCCTGGAAAATGTTACATGAAAACCTGGCAAAACCATCCACAGCTAGTATACCTTTTATTTTATCTTCATTATGTGAACTTTTTCCGAGTGACACTTTACACACGTACCCATAATCACTCAATTTGTCATATAATCAGAGAAACAAAAAAAGGAAGTTTATGACAGACAAGAAAACAGAACATGCACGCCAATATTACCAAAACAACCAGACTCAACTGCTTGATGAGTTACTGGAATTATTGCGCATCCCTTCTGTGTCCACGGATGCAGCCCATGAAGAAGATATCATAAATGCAGTTCACTTTTTAAAAGAAAAGCTTGATGAGTTGGAATTTGATGAGGTAAAAATTTTTTCCACGCCCAGACATCCAATTCTTTATGCAGAAAAAAACGTAAACCATGAAGGACCCACACTGCTGATATACGGTCACTATGATGTCCAGCCACCGGACCCAATTGATGCATGGAACAATCCACCATTTGAACCATCTGTAGAAAACAATAAAATCTTTGCACGCGGCGCCTCAGACATGAAAGGTCAAATTTGGGCATGTGTTTCCGCATTAGAGTCAACCATAAAAACTGGTACTCTATCTGTAAATGTCAAATTAATCATCGAAGGAGAAGAGGAGATTGGCTCACCTAGCTTGGAAAGCTTCTTGAATGATCATAAATCGCTTCTGGCCTGTGATTTTGTGCTCAATCCTGATGCAGGGATGTTGGCACCAGAAAAACCAACCATAACTTATTCCTTGCGTGGTTTGGCTTATTTTGAGCTGAGATTATTTGGTCCAAAAGCAGACTTACATTCTGGAATTTTCGGTGGTGTAATCGATAACCCAGCAAATGTCCTCAGCAAGGTTATTGCAGGAATGCATGATGATCAAGGGCGCGTGACACTTCCAAACTTTTACAATGATGTCCGTATCATTCCAGAAGATGAAAGGTTTCAACTACAAAAACTAGGGATGGATGATGCCTTTTACAAAAATCTAACCGGTGTTTCAGATTTGGGTGGAGAAAAAGATTTTCAACCAATAGAGCGCATCGGTGCAAGGCCCACATTGGACATTAACGGGATATACGCCGGATACATTGATAAGGGTGCCAAAACGATCATACCTGCCTATGCAATGGCAAAAATATCAACCCGGTTGGTTCCTGAACAAGATCCAGACCAGATTCATGAAAGTCTTAGGACATATCTTGAGCAGAATGTGCCAAACACTGTCAAATGGGAACTGGATTACCTTTCTGGTGCGCCGGGATATATCGTTCAAGACCAAGCACCGGGTATCGAATTATTCATCGATGCCCTGCGGAAAACCTGGGGTGTGGAACCTTTGTTAAAACCCGAGGGAGGTTCCATTCCTGTGGCAACCTCTATGAAAAATATTTTAGGTGTAGATTCAATCATTACTGGATTTGGTCTACCAGATGACCATATTCACTCTCCCAATGAAAGACTGCACTTACCAACACATCGAAAAGGTGTGGAAGTTTTAATCCGCTTCCTATCTAGTTTTTAAATTCAAGGATATGTAAATGAATGAAAGAATGCCAGCATATGGTGGTCAAGCGGTAATTGAAGGTGTCCTCATGAGAGGAAAATCATCTGTTGCCATGGCAAATAGAGCACCAAACCAAGAGATCATCATTCATCATGAAAAGCTGTCTGGTGTTTATACCAGCAAACTAACAAAGATCCCGTTCTTGAGGGGTTTAATTGGCTTGTGGGATGCACTCGGTCTGGGTATACGGTATTTAACCTTGTCGGCAAATGTCCAAACGGGGGAAGAAGAAAAAATCGAAGGACCCATGCTTTATATCACTATGGCGATTTCCTTGATCTTCGGGATTGGTTTATTTTTCTTGGCACCTGCGCTTGTTTCTGCTCTTTTAGCTAGATTTATAGACATGAGCCCCTGGGTAAGCAATTTGTTAGAGGGAATCTTTCGCTTGGTGATGCTGATCGCCTATTTATGGGCGATTGGAAAAATGCCAGACATTAAACGGGTTTTTATGTACCATGGTGCAGAACACAAAACGATCAATGCTTATGAAGATGGTGCAGAAAGGTGCGGCACATCATTCATATTGACCTTGGTTATTTTATCTATCCTCCTGTTTTCGATGTTAGGTCCGCTTCCACTTCACTGGCGAATGATTTCAAGGATCTTAATGATCCCAGTATTAGCCGGCCTGGCTTATGAATATATTCGCTGGGTGTCAAAGCATCTCGATAACCCCCTCGTGAGGATCTTAATTCGCCCAAATCTTGCATTGCAAAACATGACAACTAGAGAACCATCTAATGATATGCTTGAAGTATCAATCCAAGCATTCAACTTGATGACGTCTTTAGAGAAAGAAAGCGAGCAGAACCTTCTTGTTCATCCATAATTGGGAGGGCTTCTCTGATGAAACCTTGGCAATATCTCCTGTTAGGGATATTAATAGGCTTGTTGGCAACTGGTGCAATCTTACTCATGTCACAGCCGGAACGTGGTGCGGCAATCAATCTCCAACCGGCACCTTCACCAACACCCACTAGTGAACCAAATCCAACAGCCACCCCCCTGCCGATATTCGTTGAGATAAATGGGCAGGTCAATACTCCAGGCATTTACACTCTCGAAAAGGACTCTCGCTTAATGGATCTGATTGAGAATGCTGGGGGCTTAACCAATCAGGCCGACAGAGACAGGGTGAATAATGTCTTTATTCTACGTGATGGAGACTATTTCTTTATACCCGCTGTAGGTGAAATAATTCCAGAAACGGCCAGGAACGCACCGGGCAATAATCTATTAATCGATACGTCTCAATTCGACTATCCACTAAACCTGAATACTGCAACCCAGGAAGCTCTTGAATCCTTACCCGGCATTGGTCCTACTAAAGCAAAGGATATCCTTAGTTACAGAGAACAAGTAGGCGCTTATGACAATGTTGATGAATTATTAAATGTTCCTGGGATTGGCCCTTCCACACTTGACTCAATCCGAGAGTATCTAATCGTGGAACCTTAGGATGCACACCAAGTATCATGTGGAAATCACTCAAAAGGCTTTAGAAAAACAATTTTCAGATTCAGCCCTTAAAACCATCATCCATGCAAATATCAGACAGGATCGACTATTATACGCATTGGGTCATGACCACATCCATTTTGATGGCAGTGCCTTTCAGAAAGGTTTTGATTATATCTCTCTCCAGGAGCAATTAATTTATGAACATATGAGTCATTTAAATTATGATTTCGCCAGGCAAGCCTTGGGACGTATGCTCCATTCATGGCAAGATTTCTATAGTCATAGTAACTATATTAAACTTTGGTTANACCAAAATNNAAATTCTNCACCTGAATCAATCNTCNTTGATGATCCNAAAATCATGAACCATCCAGACTTGATATCTGGAAAAAATTATGGGGTGATTGAATTTATCGCATTGCTGCCTGGTGTTTCCAGGCTGGTATTACCTTTGATGCCGTCTGATTCCCATGCCAAAATGAATCTCGATCTGCCATCTTCAAGCCCTTATTTTGATTATGCCTACTGGGCAGCATTGAAACGAACCAACAAGGTGTTTGATCTTGTAATTCAAGAGCTAATTCGCAGGGATGTTGACGAAAATATTATCTGTTGTTTCAAATATCAATAAAAATGGAAGAAAAGGTATAATCATGAGCATGAACTTAAGACAAGAGCTTCAAAGCGCGTTAACAACCGCCATGAAAGCAAGAGACGAGGACACAAAACGAGTACTGAGATTGGTTATGTCGGCTATCAAGCTCGCTGAAGTTGATAAAGGCGACGCGATCGATGATGCATTCATCATGAGTCTATTACAGAAGGAAATCAAGACTCGCCACGAAATGATTGAAGATGCCAAAAGAGCAGATCGCGCTGATTTGGTTGCTGCAGCAGAACGGGAAATAGTTGTTCTGAACCGTTTCCTTCCCCAACAGCTCAGTCCTGAAGAATTAGAAATACTGGCAAAGGACGTTATCCAAGAACTGGGAGCTACCCAAATTCAAGAAATGGGTCAAGTAATGAAAACCTTGATGCCAAGAATCGCAGGGCGGGCATCCGGAAAAGATGCCAGCAATGTGGTGAAAGATTTACTAAAAAACTAATCATAATTAATGAATAATGTAATGAGAAATTCAAGGCGCATAATTAAACCAGGGAATATAAAAATCCTAATTCTGGTTATTTCAGTGGTCCTGGCATTCTTTATGCTGATCTTGCCTGACACTTTCAGACAATCCTCTTTTCCTATGCAAATTGGGGATGTTGCAGCGACAGACATTTTAGCACCCTATTCACTTAGTTTCGAGAGCGAAGTATTGACCACACAGGCCCGACAGGAAGCTGTCAATGCTGTCGAGCGGATATATCTGCCGACGGATCCCAGTATTGGTCGTCGCCAAGTTGAAAGGTTACGGACAATCCTCTATTACCTGACAACTGTGAGGCAGGATAACTTCGCCACGCAAGATCAGAAAATTGCTGACATTCAAGCGGTCGAAGATCTCAACCTCTCAGAAGAGTCAATTGTTTGGATTCTACAAGTCGGTGATACACGATGGAGTGCCATTAAGGATGAATCAACTTCTGTTCTAGAGCAAATCATGCGTAACACTTTACGCGAAGGTGATATTTTTGCAGCCAAACGCAACATCCCCTCCTTAATTGATTTTGACTTTACAGAAGATCAAGCCAACATCGTCGTAGATCTGGTTGAACCCTTTATCGTACCAAACAGCCTCTTTAGTGAAGAACTAACAGAAGCAGCCATTGAAGAGGCCCGACAATCCGTAGAACCCGTCACGCGCTCGTTTGTCTCGGGTGAAACACTGGTTAGGGTAGGTCAAATCATCCGCGAAGCCGATTGGGAAGCTCTACAGCGTTTCGGTTTAATACAACAGGGCAATCGGATCCAAGACACGCTTGGCGCTGGAAGCTTTACGCTCTTAATCGGTGTATTAATCCTTTTATATTTTAAGTTCAAAGAAGGAAAAGAACCATTGCCGATTATGGCGTATCTTTTGATTTCGGTAACATTCCTTCTTTTCCTTGTCATAGCTAGGTTTTTTATCCTTGATCGAACAATCCTGCCCTATATTTATCCTTTGGCAGCTTTTGGTTTAACATTATCAATCATTTTCAATGTCGAAGTCGCAATGATACTCTCGCTTGTATTAGGATCGATGACAGCTTACGGCTTACCCAATGGATTCGACTTGACAATTTTCTATGTAATTCCTGCTTTTATTGGTTTGCTGGTGTTAGGAAAAGCAAGACGCATTGGCTCCTTTTTTATTGCGGGTCTTGCCATAGGTCTTGCAGGGGTCGGCATTATCCTCGGTTACCGCTTACCCGACGCAGTGACCGATTGGGTCGGGATTGCCACCTTAACTGGTGCTTCATTTGTTAATGGAATTGCCGCTGCCAGCCTCACATTACTGTTGCAATATGTCTTTTCCCAGACCTTAGGAACCACAACCTCTTTACAACTACTGGACACTTCACGTCCAGATCACCCTTTGCTTCAATTAATGCTTAGGAATGCACCAGGAAGTTATCAACATTCCCTACAGGTAGCTAACCTTGCTGAGCAAGCTGCTGAAGCCATTGGCGCAGACAGCCTTTTGGTGCGAGTCGGTGCGATCTACCATGATTGTGGTAAGGCAAACAATCCAGCATTCTTTATAGAAAACCAGATTCAGAACGAAATCAATCCGCACGATGATATTGACCCATTTCTAAGCGCTCAAACGATCATCACCCATGTCACCGATGGTGTTAAATTAGCAAAGAAACATCGACTGCCAAGCAGAATCATTGACTTTATTAAAGAACATCATGGCACGATGCACACGCATTATCAATATACACAGGCTCTCAAAATCGCTGATGACCCGGATGATGTTGATATTGCCTTATTTTCATATCCTGGTCCCAGACCTCAATCTAGGGAAACTGCCCTTTTAATGCTTGCTGATGGGACTGAGGCTCGTGCTCGAGCAGAAAAACCAAAGGATGAAGAGGAATTACGAGCGGTGATCGAAGCCGTAGTTAATTTTTACGAACAGAATCACCAGTTAGATGATACAGACCTTACATTAAGAGATCTACAAATAATAAGGGATTCCTTTTACCATACCTTAAAGGGATCCTTCCACCCGCGTGTAAAGTACCCCGCCTTGAAACAACCTGACAGAAAGCCTAGATTACCAAAGCGTCAGATGAGAAAGAAAAAACGGATAAATGACGGTTGAAATAACTATTAGCAACTTCCAATCCCATTTGATTGATCGCGCTTTTCTAAAGGACGCGATCCGCTTGACCTTAGAAAAACACAACAAATCGGATATCGATATTACCTTACAACTCACCGACAACGAAACAATTCGCCAGTTGAACCAAGCCTACCGAGGAATCAATAAACTGACTGATGTGTTAGCCTTCAACCAGGAATTTCTTAATCCAGAGACCGGTCGACTTTATTTAGGGGATGTCATTATTTCAATTGAACAAGCACAAAAACAAGCACAAGAAAACAATGTCACACTGAACAAAGAATGTGCACTTCTAACCATCCATGGCACATTGCACCTACTCGGTTATGATCATTCTGAAGAACAAGAAAAACAACAAATGTGGAGCATGCAAGATACAATTATGAGAGACCTTTTGCTGTCAAGAGAGGAGGAACTTGAATGAAAGAAAATCAGGGCAAAAAAGGTATTGGCAACTTGCTGATTCTAATTGCCATTGGCGGCATCATTTTTTCAGTTGTAGGGATAGGAATGACTTGGTATTTCATGCCAAGGGTACAGGAATCTGTATTTGTGATTGTCGATTTGTTAGATCAAATTTTTATTAATACAGAAGCCGGTTTAGTCGTTCTTGATAATGCCTTGGAAAGTGCCATTGATAACCTGGATACTATTTCAACCACCCTCATTAACCTTAATACAGCCATCGATAGCATTTCAGATTCATTAAACTCTTCAGCCGACCTAATTGGCGGTGATTTAAGAGTCACCATTATTGATACACAGACCGCCTTATCATCAGCGGCATCCAGTGCAGGGCTTGTTGACAATACACTCAGGTTCTTAGCAGCCATTCCATTGCTCGGCGCTGATTATCGGCCAGAAATTCCACTTAGTGATAGTTTACTTCAAGTTTCTGAAAGTCTAAATGATGTTCCAGATGCCTTTCTTGACATTGAACTATATATAAGAGAAACAGAAGATGGGATGGTTAGTCTCAAAGCTGATGTAACCGACCTAGCAATTGAAATCGAAGAATATGAACAAGACCTAATAGCAGCCCAACAAATCATTTCCGAATATGATCTTGTAATCGATGATCTACGTGAACAAGTATCTGATTTCCGTCAACATACCTCGAATATTTTTTTTATAGCCAGTCTCTTATTCAGTGGTGGCTTTTTCTTTTTGGGTATTTCACAATTCAGTACGTTAATTCAAGCCATCAATTATCGGAATGGCGATCGTGTTACTGTCAATCTCGCAGACTTACAGCGAGAATAAATATTTTAAACACAAAAAAAGGAGACCCTATGAGACACTTTATAGACATAGCGGATTTCACCGCGGATGAAATTCTAGGCATGCTTGAATTGGGATTAAAACTTAAACATGAACACAAACAAGGAGTGTTCAGACCATTGTTGCAAAACCAAGTGCTTGCTATGGTTTTTCAGAAACCAAGTTTACGCACACGGGTGAGTTTTGATATGGCAATGCGCACTTTAGGGGGCGATGCCCTGTATCTATCACCCCAAGAAATTGGATTGGGGAAACGGGAATCCATTGGAGATATTTCACGGGTCTTGTCTGGGTATGTACAAGCAGTCATGGCAAGGGTTTTCGCACATGAACATATCCTTGAGTTAGCAAAATATTCCTCAATCCCGATTATCAATGGACTAAGTGATTATAACCATCCCTGTCAGGCAATGGCAGATGCACTCACCATCCTTGAAGAATTCGGAGATATTCAAGGACTAACAGTTTCATACATTGGTGATGGTAATAATGTGGCGGTGTCCTTGATGAAAGCAGTGACAAAACTTGGTGCTGATTTCCGGATTGCTAACCCAGAAGACTATGATATGCCAACAGAAGCTATCCAACAAGGCAAGGATTTAGCTGATCTTTCTGGTGGTTCAGTTTCATTATTCAGAGATCCACAACAGGCAGCCGAAGACGCTCATGTCATCTACACAGATACTTGGACCAGCATGGGGCAGGAAGAAGAAGCAAAAAAGCGAGAAAAGGTCTTCCCTCCCTACCAGGTAAACCAGGATTTGTTAAAGTTAGCAGACCCCAAGGTGATCGTGCTGCACTGCTTACCAGCCCATCGTGGTCAGGAAATAACAGACGAGGTAGCTGACGGACCTCATTCACGCCTGTTTACACAAGCTGAAAACCGAATGCATGCCCAAAAAGCGATCCTTATCGAATTACTATTAGGAGGCGATCCAAGTGAAAAATAGTGAATATTTTATTAATCTCGAAGATAAGTACGGTGCCCATAATTACCACGCCTTAGATGTTGTCCTCACCAAAGGCGATGGTGTTTGGGTATACGATATCGAAGGGAACAAATACCTTGATTGTCTCAGCGCTTACTCTGCAGTAAACCAGGGACACAATCATCCCAAAATCAAGCAGGCCATGATTGATCAATTAGATCGTATCACCCTTACGTCACGTGCGTTTCGTACTGACCAGCTTGGCTTGTTTTATAAAAAACTTGCCGATATGACCGGCTATGAGAAATCTTTGCCCATGAACAGCGGTGCAGAGGCTGTTGAAACCGCTGTAAAAGCAGCTCGTAAATGGGCCTATGTCAGCAAAGGAATTCCCCGACACAAAGCCGAAATTATCGTTGCCGATGGGAATTTCCATGGTAGGACAATTACCGTCATTTCATTTTCTCCCCACCATCAATATAAGCATGATTTCGGGCCATTCACTCCTGGATTTCCGATGGTTGAATATGGCAATCTTGACGCGATTAAGGCTGCAATCAACGAAAATACTGCAGGGATCATGCTGGAACCACTTCAAGGTGAAAGTGGGATCATCATTCCACCAAAAGGCTACTTAAAAGCCGTTGAAGAACTATGCCAACAGAACAATATCCTGTTGATCGCAGATGAAATACAAACCGGTCTAGGACGCACAGGTGCATTATTTGCCTGTGACCATGATGAAGTTCGACCGGATGTGATGATCATTGGTAAAGCATTATCAGGCGGTTTTTATCCTGTTTCAGCGGTTTTAACAGATGAACCTGTGCTTGGATTAATCGTTCCTGGTGATCATGGATCTACTTTTGGCGGCAACCCCCTTGGTGCTGCCGTTGCCATTGCTGCGCTTGAGGTGATCGAAGAGGAAGATCTGATTAACAACGCCCGGGTCATGGGTGAATATATTATGGATCGCTTGAAAGAGCTTCCGCAAAATAAAATCTTAGAGATTCGTGGTAGGGGTCTTTTAATCGGCATTGAGTTAAAACATGAAGTCGGCGGCGCCAGGCAGTTTGCAGAAATCCTAAAAGAAAAAGGTATCTTGATAAAGGAAACAAGCGAGCATGTCATTCGAATCGCACCACCACTTGTGATTGAAAAAGAAACTGCCGATTGGATGCTGTCTGTTTTAAGCGAGGTCTTAATATAATAAGTCTTTAGATTGTTAGGAGTCCTTATGGATCGATTTGCCAAAATAGTTTGCACACTAGGTCCAAGCAGTGATTCAAAGGAAATGATCAAATCATTGGTTGCGGCTGGGATGAATGTTGCCCGCCTGAATTTTTCCCATGGCACCCATGAAGCACATGGGGAAAAGATTGATCTCATCCGAGAAATTGCTGAAGAGATGGCTGTGCCACTAACCATATTGCAAGATCTTCAAGGCCCAAAGCTAAGGATTGGCAAACTTCCAGATGGAAGCATCGAATTGCATGCTGGAGATTTTGTCACTTTGAGCTCATCTGAAACATATATGCCAGATAAGGCTGACAAATTTATTCCATTTGAAATTCCAGATTTGCATAAAGCACTGAAGCCTGGAAATCACATCCTGTTAGATGATGGACATCTTGAGATGGAAGTAAAGGCGGTTGATGGGGAACGGATCGATGCTGTGGTCACCCTGGGTGGAACTTTAAAATCAAATAAAGGCGTCAACCTGCCTGGAGCTAATCTACCAACACCTATCTTGACGGATAAAGATCAAGTTGATCTTGAATTCGGTCTTAAGAAAGGCGTTGATATGGTCGCGATATCCTTTGTGCGCTGCGCAGAAGATATCGTCACAATCCGTCAAACCATCGAAAAGATGGCAGAACAATCAAAAACGGCACGAACGCCGATCATTGCTAAACTCGAACGTCCTGAAGCCATGGATAATCTTGAAGAGATAATGGATGTCACTGATGGCGTAATGGTTGCCCGTGGTGATCTGGGTGTGGAGATGAAACCTGCAGCCGTGCCTATCGCACAAAAAGAAATCATATCTTGTGCGAATGCTCATGGTAAACTCGTCATTACTGCCACCCAGATGCTGGATTCAATGATCAATAATCCCCGCCCCACCCGCGCGGAGGCTACCGATATTGCCAATGCCATTTTTGATGGAACGGATGCAGTCATGTTATCAGGTGAAACTGCCGCTGGAAACTTCCCCTTGGAAAGTGTTGAAATGATGTCGTCTATCATACGACGCGCTGAGGTAGATTTAGATAAATGGGGCAAATTCGACTATGCAGCCTCGCTTGCGCAACAACGTGAGACTCTTTCGATCACCCGAGCGGCAAGAGAATTGGCACATGATCAGAATGTGGTTGCAATAATTGTTTTCACCCAATCTGGCAGAACAGCTCGATTGATGTCTAAAGCCAGGCCAAACGTCCCTATCTTTGCCTTCACGCCTGAGATAAAGACATACCATCAAATGGGTTTGTTTTGGGGTGTAACCCCTCTGTTGGTTCCATATGCAGATACCCTGGAGACGATGATCAAACATGTAGAAACAGCCATTGCCACAGCAACTGATCTTGAATCGGGACAAAAAGTTGTGCTGATCTCAGGTTTTCCAGTAGGCGCACTACGGCAACCCAATCTTGCCCTACTGTATACATTGGGTGATATGTAGTTAATCCAAAAAGGGGCTGTCCCAAAAAGAAGGGACAGCCCCTTTTCTTCGTTTTCTGATCAATACATATCCTGGTTAATTTTTTCCAAGGTTGCAGGGCTGGGTCGCAAATCCTCAGCCTTGATCCGATTCATCGGTTCATCTACGAGGTCCAAATAATCATACAGTGAGGGTTGTTCTGGATTAACGTATATCAAGCCTGTTACCAACCAGTTGTTTTTTTCCGCATCTTCTAATATTTCTAATGCCTGCCATTTATCAGTTGGGTCATAATCTTGTTCAAGCTTTTTCAAAATAACCATTGAACCATCATGCATGATGACCTCTTTCATTTCACCCTCTTTAAACTCATCAAGCATAATCGCCTTTCGCCGAGGAACATAAGAGATATCATGCAATGGCGCTTGGTGTTGACGACCCCATTGGTAAGAGTGTAAGGTATCCTCACGGTTATTAAAACTCACACATGGGCTGATGATGTCCAAAACTGCCGTTCCACGGTGACTAAAAGCAGCCTTGAGTAATTCCCTGACTTGCTTAGAATCACCAGCAAAAGAACGGGCAACAAAACTTGCATTTCCAATTAATGCCTCTTTTGCAATATCTATCGGGAGAAAGGGATTAACACCCTGGTGTTTCAATTCCAATCCCCTTTCAGCAGTTGCTGAGAATTGCCCCTTTGTTAGGCCATAGACACCGTTGTTTTCAATGATATATACCATCGGTAAATTTCGCCGGATTAAGTGTTTAAACTGTCCTAAACCAATGCTGGCAGTATCACCGTCACCAGAAACACCGATAATCTTCATCGTCGTATCTGCAAAGGCTGCCCCAAGTGCTAATGATGGCATTCGCCCATGCAAACCGTTGTATCCAAATGACTGACCTAAAAAATAAGTCGGGCTTTTGCTCGAGCAGCCTATCCCACTAAACTTCGCCACCTTTTCTGGGGGAATGCTCAACTCAAATAAAGCCATGATAATCTGGGCCGAGATAGTATTATGACCACATCCCGGACACAAGGTAGATCTTTTACCTCTATAATCAGCACGGGTTAATCCAATTGCATTAGTTGCATCTTTTTTATCAGGCATGATAGTTATGCTCCTTTTCGGATACCGACTTAATAATCCATTCCGCTGTCATAGGCAATCCGTCAATATAGGATAAAGAAGTCAATCGATCCGTCATATCACAATGTTCGAGCACCAGAAGTTGATGAAGTTGGCCATCTCGGTTCAATTCCAAGACATAATTTCGTTCATGTGCGTTGATAAAATCCCTAACTTTTTCGGAAAAAGGCAATGCTCGCACCCGCATAAAGTCCGTTTGAATACCCAAATGTTGTAATTTATCTTGAGCTTCAATGACTGCAGGTTCGGTCGAACCCATCGCAATTAATCCAACTTTTGCACCCTCGAATTCTCGAATAACCGGTTGGGGTAATGTGTCTCTTGCAGATTCAATTTTCTCTTTGATTCGATCCAACATCTTCTGCCATACTTCGGGATTTTCGCTGTAGTTTCCAAACTCATCATGCCCAGTACCCCTTGTAAAATAGGGCGCTTTCTCATGGGTGTTTCCCATCAAGGTACGATAAGGTATGTTATCCCCATCAATATCTAAGTAGCGTCCCCATTCTTGTGTGATTTTCTCAAGATCCTCTTCCCACAGCACTTTTCCTCGATTTATAGGTTGGTTGGGATAATCAAATCTTTTAGTCATCCACAGGTTCATGCCTAAGTCAAGGTCACTTAGCAGAATAACGGGTGTTTGATACTGCTCTGCAATATCAAATGCCTTCCAGCCAAATTCAAAGCACTCATTAACTGAGGATGGTATCAATACAATGTGTTGTGTATCTCCATGACCTAGGAAATAATTGAGGTTTAAATCACCCTGGGCTGTGCGGGTTGGTAAGCCTGTGCTGGGGCCCACGCGCTGTACATCCCATAACACCAAAGGGACTTCAGCATAATAAGCCATACTCATGTATTCAGCCATTAAACTAATCCCAGGGCCTGACGTTGATGATAATGCCCGTAATCCAGCCCATCCAGCACCGACCACCATACCGATCGCGGCCAACTCATCTTCTGCCTGAATAATCGCAAAATTATTCTTTTTTGTTTCAGGATTCTTTCTTAATCGTGGGGCAAAGGTAATCAAGGACTCAACCATGCTTGAAGCAGGTGTAATCGGGTACCAAGCACAGAATTGGAATCCACCATAAATTGCACCTAATGCCCCAGCTGTATTACCATCTGTCATAATGTAATCTTTAAGGGGCTCCATAGCTTCAACACGGTAATTGTCTCTTTTTTCGAGGTTTTCATGTGCCCAATCGGCAGACATTTTTACAATCTCAAAATTCGATTCAGCAACCGAAGGCTTTCGGCGAAATTGGAATAGCAGGGCATTGTGAATATAATCCAAACCAATTCCCAATATTTCAGCAACCACCCCCACATAAACCATATTCTCCATGTAATCATGTAGGTTCCTGGGCACACCTGCCTGTTTAATTATGTCCTTTACAGGCATTGGGTAAACAACCACATCCTCTCGTTCAATTGGAATTTGAATATGATCTCCATAGAAAACCACACCCCCAGCCACGTTATAATCCATATCGGTTTTAAATGTGCCAGGGTTCATTTGTACGATGATATCGTCATGGGCAACACGACCAATATATCCATCTTTTGATGCACGAATCGAAAACCAGGTCGGCAGCCCTTTGATGTTGGATGGAAAAATATTCTTACCTGATACCGGGATCCCCATATGAAACATTGCCCTTAGCAGGGTGTTATTGGCTGTGGCACTCCCTGAACCGTTGACCGTACAAACAGTCATACAAAAATCATTGACCCGCATTTCCTCCCCCTTTTCCAGATCATCCCCTGAAACATTGTCCTGTATCATTTAAGCTCCTTTAAAAAAGTTATTCAAAAGGTAATTTGGCATTTTTTTGTTCACGTTGAAACAATAAGTCCATATGGGCTATTAATGCCTGATAACCGGAGAGAAAATCTCTCTCTGCAATTGAATCGACCATTTGGGAATGATAACTCCAGACACGATCCAAATACTTGTGATCTTCATAAACACTCAATCCTACTGCTTCATAAATATTCCAATAAGCTTCCAGAATACCAATTACAAATGGGTTACCCAATTGTTTGTAAATTGCTAAGTGAAGTTGGCGATGTTCAGCATGTGGGATTTGAATCGGGTCAGCACTTAATTTTTTAATTGCTGACTGAATAATATTTTGCAATTCCTCAACGTCGGTGGCGTCCAAACTGCTGACTGCCTGGTACCAGTATGAAGCTTCAATGTGATTACGCAAATCAGAAAACAGCTTAAACATTTCCTTATTGAGGCTTACAGCAAAAGTCAGGCTCTTAGATACAGCAGGTGAAAATGAATAAGGTAAAGTGGTAATACCAACCCGAGGTTTTACTTCCACCAGTCCTAATGATTTAGCGACTGCCAATTCTTCTCTCAAGGTAGACACACTTATTCCAAGCTCTTTGCTGATGTCAATCAAGCTTGGTAATACCTCGCCTCCTGCATCAGTATTATTTACAAGATAGTTTAAGAATTGGGATAATTGATTTGAATTCGCTTGAGGGCTCATGGTTATCTCCTCATTTATCATATTAATCGGATTAATTAATATGTTTCCGTTAGTATAGCATGCTTGATTTTAAAATTCAATATAGAAAACCGCTAACTTTTAAAGAAGTTACTTTCCTCCCAATAATTAGGTGTTACAATTCTCGCTTATGCAGATTTGCTGAAGATTCATCAAGAATTTACTAAGGATTTTTATGGAATTGATAAAAACTATCGCTGGAAACCTAGGCTTGCCGGAAGAAAAAATCTCCCAAACTATTCAGTTATTGCGAGAAGAAAACACTATCCCTTTTATTGCACGATATCGGAAAGAAAAAACTGGAAATCTAAATGAAGAAGAGCTTAGGCAAATTAACGCCGAATGGCAGCGGTTGACCAATTTAGAAAACCGTCGGCAGACGATTATTAACATCATTTCGGAGCAAGGAAAACTTGATGACCAACTAAAACACGCAATTACAAACGCTAATACCCTGACAGCGTTAGAAGACCTTTACCAGCCGTTTCGCCCAAAAAGACGAACACGCGGTATGGTTGCCAGAGAAAAAGGTTTGGAACCATTAGCACTATCAATCCTTAACCAGGAAGTAACAGGAAGCTCCCTGAAATCAATAATAAAACCTTTTATTACTGAAAATGTCCAGGATCAAGAAGCAGCCATTGCTGGTGCTTGCGATATTGCAGCAGAGATAATCAGCGAAAATGCCGCAATCCGACAAATGGTAAGAGAAAAAGGACTGGCACAAGGTAAGTTGACCAGTGTTAGAAAACCAGACTCAGATGATAATCGCCAGGTTTATAAACTATACTACCAGTTCACGATAGCCATTAATCATTTAAGGCCTCATCAAATACTGGCGATTAATCGTGGTGAAAAACAAAAAATCCTTAAGGTTGTCGTTTCAATCCCAGAAGCAATTTGGCGAAGCGCAATTGATAGTCAATATCCTTCTGATAACAAATCTATTTTTTACAAGTTCTTGAAAACCGCCATAGATGATTCTGCCAACCGTCTCCTGCTTCCATCCATCGAACGCGATATTCGAAGAATCCTTACTGAAAAGGCAGAGAACCATGCAATCAATATATTTGCAAACAACTTAAAAGGTCTACTGACACAACCACCTCTGGTAGACAAGGTTATTCTTGCCATCGACCCAGGCTTTCGAACAGGGTCAAAAATCGCTGTTGTGGATTCAACGGGAAAATTATTGGACACAGCCACGATTTATCCCCACCCACCTCAAAACAACAAAGACCAAGCCAATCAAATTATTGAAAAACTCGTCAAAGAACATCACGTCTCATTGATCGTGATTGGTAATGGAACAGCATCACGTGAAACCGAAAGCTTTATCGCAGATATTACCAGATCAAATCCATCATTGCACTATTTAATTACCAGTGAAGCAGGCGCTAGTGTTTACAGTGCCAGCAAGCTTGCCCAGAATGAATTTCCTGATATTGATGTCAGCATACGTGGTGCGATTTCCATCGCACGACGGGTTCAAGATCCCTTAGCTGAACTGGTCAAGATAGACCCCAAAGCGATTGGTGTAGGACTGTATCAACATGATGTCAACCAAAAACAATTATCCCAGTCATTAGATCAAGTTGTTGAGTCAGTCGTTAATGCTGTAGGCGTGGATGTTAATACAGCCTCTGCTCCACTCTTAACTTATATATCTGGAATCGGGCCTTCTCTTGCTGAAAACATCGTCGAATATCGAAAGAAACATGGCACCTATCTAAACCGAAAAGCCTTGTTAGATGTACCAGGCATGGGACCGAAATCATTCGAACAATCTGCTGGTTTTTTACGCATTAGGAGTGGCCTAAACCCATTAGATACAACAGCTATCCATCCAGAAAGTTACCCAATCGCAATTAAGATCCTGGAACAGGTCAACACCAATCAAAAACCAGGATCAGAGGGGTGGCAAAAGGTTATCAAGCAATACAAGGAGAAAACAAACCTCGCAAAACTTGCTGAAAGTCTGAGGATTGGGCTTCCTACACTGGAAGATATCATCGATGAGCTAATCCGCCCTGGAAGAGACATCCGGGATGATCATCCAAAGCCTATTCTGCGTACAGATGTTCTCAATATGTACGACCTTTCAGAAGGCATGCAATTAAAAGGTACAATACGAAATATTGTCGACTTCGGTGCCTTTGTCGACATTGGCGTAAAAGTCGACGGTTTACTACATCACTCACAAATCAAACGTGGTACAAGGATCACAGTAGGTGATATCATTGACGTTAGAATAATATCTATTGACCTTGATCGCGAACGGATCGCATTAGAAATGAGAGACCAGGATGACCACTATCAGCAATGAGGGGATTGCAGAATTCAGTTTTAAAACTAAATATAAGACAAATTCAAAAAATCCGGCCATTTGGATCCTATCCCATACGATTCGCCATTGGCCTTGGATGACGCTGGCATTAATAGGCGCAATCAGCAATGCTGCATTAGCAAGTATTGTACCGATCAATATCGGTAGAGCATTTAATGAAATTTTATCGCCATCTCCATCAATAGCCATCATTGGCAGGTTTGCGCTGATTATTGGTTTATCACAGACACTGCGAGGCTTCTTACAATTTAGTCGCAATTTTGGCTTTGAAATAATTGCTCAAAACATTGAAAAATATGTACGGCAAGAATTGTTTGTTAACTTGTTGGGTAAAAGTATGACCTTTCACAATTTACAATCCGTTGGTGATCTGATGGCAAGGGCAACCAACGATGTCCGAGAGGTCAACTACATGTTCAATCCTGGTTTCAACCTCGTGATTGGCTCATTAAACTTCCTGTTTATTCCCTTATTCGTTGGCCCATCCTATCATATCAGCCTGATAGCAGCACCCGCCGCGTTTTTCATTTTGTATATCCTGGCATTGTGGCAATATCTAACAATTCTGAATCCCATCACCACGGGCGTTCGTCGAACCTTTGGGAAATTAAACAGCCGTTTGTCTGAAGCAATTGATGGTGTTGAAATTGTAAAAGGTTCTGCACAAGAGATTGCTGAGATTGATCGATTCAATACAAATGCCTTAGACTATCGTGATGCTAGCATCGAACAGGGGGATGTTGAGAGTCGCTTCCTTCCCTTGCTTCTGCTCGGCATTACAATGGCACTGGGTCTTGCCCACGCATTAATACTAATGCAGCAAGGTTTCATTACAATCGGTGATGTGATCGGCTATTTTGGAACCCTATCCCTATTGGGATTTCCAACCTTTGTATCCCTGTTTGCTTACTCACAGATTTCTCTCGGATTTGCCAGTGCAAGAAGAATTCTTGAGTTGATCAATACAGAGAATAAACTAGATCAAAACATCGATGGCTATTCCCAGCCAATTCGAGGAGAAATAACTTTCAACCAAGTCACATTTGGTTATGAACTGGACAATCCCATCTTAGAAGACATTAATATCCACATAAAGCCTGGTCAGACAGTCGCGATTGTTGGTCAAACTGGTTCAGGGAAGACTTCTCTGGTTAAACTTATTAACCGCACATTTGATGTCCAGAATGGCTCAGTACGCATTGATGGGGTTGATGTTCGCAATTGGTACCTTGAAAAACTCCGTCACCAAATCTCCATAATTGAGCAAGATGTTTTCCTTTTTTCTCGATCAATCGCAGAAAATATTGCATTCGGTAAGCAATATGCCACAAGAGAAGAAATCATCGAAGCTGCTAAGGAGGCGCAGGCACACGAATTTATTATGAATTTTGAAAACGGCTATGAAACAATTATTGGTGAGAGAGGTGCCACCCTCTCAGGTGGACAAAGACAACGTTTGGCATTAGCCCGGGCATTTCTCACCTCACCAAAAATTCTCATATTGGATGATTCTACGAGCGCGATTGACTCGGAAACCGAAGACCGCATCCAGCAAGCAATTTTCCGTGTGGCAGAAGGCAGGACGACTCTCCTCATCACTCATCGCTTATCACAGATTAGATGGGCTGACCTGATTATCGTTCTAAAACAGGGTAGATTAGCAGCAGTAGGTTCTCATGAAGAACTATTGAACCAATCAAAATCCTATCAGAGGATATTTAGCGAGTAAAACATGGGCTTCTTTTCAGGTTTAGCAGCAGAGAAATACGATCGTCAATATTCTGATAAGAAATTATTCCAAAGGATTTTTGACTATTTTAAGAGACAAACTCGCCGTTTGCTGATCGTCTTTAGTGCAATTATTGCTCGTGCTGTCATTGAAGCAATCATGCCAGTTATAGTCGCCCGCGGGTTGGATCAGCTAACGCAAGAACTCATCACCACCCGGTTTATCGTGATACTCCCCGGGGTTGTCCTGGCATTGGGAGTATTAAGCTGGTTGAGCAATTACATGAGGCGGCGGTATTCAGCCAGAACAATCGCTGAGTTAATTCGTCAGCTCTCAACAGATGCGTTTGAATCATCCGTAAAACAAGATCTTTCTTTCCATGACAGCTTTGATTCAGGAAGGATTGTCTCAAGGATTACGTCCGATACACGTGAATTTGGTCAATTGGTTACATTATCAACAGATGTCCTCATGCAGGTCATCTCTTCGCTAATATTGCTGGTGATTCTGTTTCAAACCGAATGGCGTCTTGCTATTGCTGTATTTTTACTGATCCCTTTGCTGTTTTTGTTGGTCATTCGGTATCGGCATGTCGCTCGAAGGATCACGCGTGAGGGCATGCGTGCCATGGCGAATGTGAACTCGACCATAAAAGAAACCGTCAGCGGTATTGCAATTGCAAAAAACTTCCGCCAGGAAGAAGCCATTTATCGTGAGTTTGACGAAGCAAACCAGACCTCGTTTGATGTCAATATCAAAAGAGGATTTATTCTTTCAGTCGTCTTTCCTGTATTAAATTCAATCGGTGGTATCGCGACCGCATTGTTAGTCTATTTTGGAGCATTAACTGTTTTGGGTGGTTTTGTCACCGCAGGCGCATGGTATCTGTTCCTATCAACACTAGATCAGTTTTTGTTCCCGGTTATGAGCGTTTCTTCGTTTTGGACACAGGTCCAAACCGGATTATCAGCTGCAGAACGCATTTTTGCACTGATTGATGCCGATCACTCTGTAAATCAAACCGACTCTTACGCACCGGCAAATCTTGTTGGTCGTATTGATATTAACCATGTCACTTTCCGATATACTCAGGAGGAAACCGTACTCTCGGATTTCTCCTTGCATATTAATCCAGGTGAAACCTTAGCTTTGGTTGGTCATACAGGAGCAGGTAAAACATCGATTGGTCGACTAATTGCTCGGTTTTATGAATTTCAGAAAGGCGAGATCCTTATCGATGGCGTTGACATCAGGAAATACGATTTAGATTCCCTTCGGCAACACATGGGAATTGTTTCTCAGACACCCTTTTTATTCTCCGGAAATGTTGAAGAGAACATCCAGTACGGTTGCCCAGTATGTGATCGAGATGAGATCATTTCGATTGGGAAGAAGATCGGCGATGGAGAATGGCTTGAAACACTGCCCCATGGGCTTGATACCCAGGTTGGTGAACGAGGTTCTCAACTATCAATGGGGCAACGCCAATTGGTGGCTTTAATGCGTGTTTTAATCCAACGACCATCTATCTTCATCTTGGATGAAGCTACCGCCAGCATCGATCCATTCACTGAAACCCAGATTCAGGCTGCATTGGACTTAATCCTGGCAGAAACTACAAGTATTCTTATCGCTCACCGTTTATCCACTGTGCGATCTGCTGATCGAATTCTCGTTATGAAGATGGGAGAAATTATTGAAGAAGGTAATCACAACGAGCTGATGGATCAGGGCAAGCACTATGCCGAACTTTACAACACCTATTTCAGACATCAATCATTAGAATATGTTGAGGAAGCAAGGAAATTTCTCAACAAAGATAAAGCGCTTATTTAAAACAGTGTTCATCCAACAATGACAAAGAGAGCTGTGTTTTTATCGTTTAGCCGACCTGGTTTTTTTCTGGCATTGTTTTGAAAACAATATCCCACATTGAGCTGGTCACCCCAAAACGTTGTTCTGGAGTTTGAAAGTGATGATGCATGTGGTGCTGCCTGATCTTTCTGAAATAACCCCTTTTCATAAAATGATGCGTGGCATAATGTGTCATATCATAAAAAATATAACCTAGAATGAAACCCGAAAAAGCGGGTGATATCCAATCCGGTATTCTCAGTAGATAAGAAAAAAGAACAAAGAAAATACCATAAAATAAGGCTGCCAATGGAATACTAACAACCGGCGGCATAACAAGTCGTGTTTTAACTCTCGGTTGTTGATGATGAATCCCATGAAATAAAAAAGACAATCGCTCTTGCCAGGGGTTCTTTGCTGGAAAGTGAAACAGGAACCGATGAAGTAAATATTCTGCCAAGGTCCACAGGAATACACCCATCAATATACCAGCTGGAATAAGATAAATCCTATCAACGCCGTTACTCAAAGAGCGATGGACAAAAAAACCAAAAACAGGCAGCCAAATGATAAGAACAACAACTGGACTAATATGGGTGAAAAATTCAAGAAATCCTGTTTTAAACAGCCGGATTGGTTCATCGCTGGTATTGATTTTTACTTTTCCCATTTGCTAACTCCCAAAGTTCTAATAATTCTGCAATCGTATACCATAGCTGCAATCTTCTTATTTTTGATCAAGAATCGTTTTTCGCGGTGATCGATGTGATAAAGTTCTGGATTCTTCGATCATATAGCACAATTAATACAATTCTGACACTGTCTGGCTTGACTTAAAGAAAAGGTGCTTTTAGAATCAGATAGCAAATAGTTTA
>SL_3KL_010_SEDDRAFT_10000964_pt1 | contig 25439 bp, 26 predicted proteins | sample SodLakKL_010_SED_2_FD_10381 | JGI IMG/M metagenome (IMG submission 10381) | reverse complement strand
ATAGAACGTGCCGGCAGGAACCAAAAGACGGCCTTCTCCTTTCGTATCTTCAGCAACACTGATCCGGACCCCTTCACCGAGGATGACGGTTTCGGATTGTGTTTCATCCAGGTTGTCCCACCAGGCAAACGCGAAGGCCGAACCACTAAGCAATGCAATGATACCAAACGCAAACAATAATTTCTTTGTCATGATATTTTTCTCCTTTATTTTTCTATATTTTTAGAATACTTATTCTGGAATCGATGCAGTGAATGTTACATCGAACGTGATGTCTTGGTTCTTGATAAGGTCATAGATGGCTTCAGAAGCTGGTTCGTCCAATGTAACCGTAACAGTTACTTCCACAGGAGTGTTCTGGATGGTACCAGGGTTTACCACCACGGTATTGACCAAACCGGCGTTTGTGGTCTCGCCACCGATTAGGACATTATCGACCACAACTGCAAGATCAAGTGGATTTTGCAAGGCGGTGCTATCCAATGAGACTGTGAAGGCAACCACGACCTCCGTCACATCACCTGTTTTTGGTACGGCACCGGCTGGCACCAGGGTTCCGGCGGTTTGAGAATCCAGATTCACAGAAACCGTTACCCCTTCACCGACGCCGATGGTAACGTCATTTTCAGTTGTCTCGAGATTGTCCCACCAGGCGAACGCTAAGGCAGAACCTCCAAACATCAATACGATTGCAAAAGCTAATAATAGTTTTTTCATTTTGTTTCCCTCAATATATTTTTTATTTTTTATCTATAAAATAAAAGCCGGCTGCACAAGGCAGCTGGCTATCTCAAACGAGACCCTACAGTTTTCCGTCACCGGATCACCCCGGTTTTGGCTAAGTTTTTCAGTCGACCATTTAAAAAGCCAACCGCTAAATGCAGCTGGCTATCTCAATCGAGACCCTATAGTTTTCCGTCGCCGGGTCACCCCGGGGTTGGCTTTGGATTTAGTTGTATGCACTTAATCCCTTTGTTATGGGATTTAAGTGTAGTGTAAAGCTATAATACTATATTGGAAACATAATGTCAATATATTTGTTCTTATTTTAACTATTATTTTACAAGCCCATAACAAAGCCAAAAAAAAGTGACGTGGGGGGACGTCACTCATTAGGGGGGGAGATTGTAGGAACGAGGTGGAATCCGGTCACGTTTCGCAAACGGTCCCGGTTTGATGGATTCATTGGGGTATTGATGGAAACGGTTGTCTGGATCACGATGATACCGTCGTGTTGTTCTACCACCACCGAGCCGATGTCGATCAGGTTGGTGGTGTCGGGCACGATGCCGTCTTTGGTATCCAACATGACTGTGAAGGCAATGTACGTGTTCGTGTCTGATAGACGGATGGTGTGGGTGTAGGTGACGAGATGGACGTCATTCTCACCGCGGATATGCGTTGTCGGTATCAAGCGCATGCCGGTTTCATAGGTGCTTTCCAAGGTGATGATCTGAAACCCTTTCAGGTCATCGACACGCTTTTCGGCCATATCGGGCGACAAAGCGTAAATGGCGATGTTGGTCATGAAAATTAAAAAAACTATTGCGGTCATGGCGACGATTTTTCTCATCGTCATCACACCTTTCGGGATGGTTTGGCAACTGGCTATCTCTGAGAGACCCTGTAGTTTTCCGTCCCTGGATTGCTCCAGGTTTGGCTTTTTCAAACGTATCACACGAAGGCGTTAACCTTGGCAATAGTTTGATGTGTTTATTACAAGTGCATTGTACCATGAAATGTAACGGATGGCAAGAAATTAGAAATATATGGTCATATCTTTTTTGAATGGCAGGTAGATGTCGTAGTAGTCCTCCTGGTAATCGTCGTCGGTTAAAGATGAGACGACGAAGTCGAGAACCAAGCCATCGTAGCGTTTGAAATGGTTACGTAGAAGCCCTTCTTCCCTGAAGTTTAGTTTTCTACGTAGTTTCTCCGAGGCGAGGTTGTTGGGAAAATGCGCGTATTCGAGTCTTCTTAGCTTCATATGTTCAAAAGCGTAGATGATCATGGCCTTTGCGGCTTCACTCATGTAGCCTTGGTTCTGGTGGTCGGGATGACAGACCATGCCGATTTCGGCTTTATAGCCTTGTTCAAGCGAATGGATCTCCACTGTGCCGATCATCTGGTTGGTTTTCCTGATTACCACAGCAAAAACACCGAGCTGTTGTTGGGTTTTCTTATCAAGGGCATTGTTGATGAAACGCCTGGTATCCTTCAAGCTCTGGTGGGGTTCCCAACCGGCTTTCGGACCGATCGCATCCAGTTTTGCATAGGCGAACACGGCTTGTTCATCATTTTTCGTTAACGGCCTCAGCAATAGCCGTTTGGTTTTAATATTGGGTTGTCTCATCGTCGGGGACGAGCATGCTCCAGCGTTCGATATCAACGAAATTCAAGTTTTTATATAGGGCTTCGGCACGGGGGTCGTCATAATAAAGCATCAAGGTCTTACCCTTGTGGTTTACGTAAAGGTCCATCAGGTAATGCATCACTTTTTTGCCATAGCCTTGTTTGCGGTAATCCGCATGGGTCGCCACAGCCACAATCATGGCGGATTTTCTGGTTTCATAGACGGCACTTGCGTTGGCCACGGCGATGCCGTCAGCCTCGATGAAGACGGTGGTTCCGTTTTCGCCGCTGTTTCTGATGAAGTATTGGATCGCTTCTTCCTTGTCTTTCCGGTGGACGGTATAGAGTTCGGGGATGGTTTCTATCAGGTTGTAGACTTTTTCGGCGTCTTGTTCATCCTTAAGGATGCGGATGCCGGAGTAATCGATGGTTTCGTCCCGTTTGAAGGTGGTGGATTTCATGTAATCCATCTTGTCTTCGCGCATGGCGGGATAATGTTTCTTGATGGGTGCCATCAGGCTTTCCTTACAGGAGATGAACAAGAAATCGAAGGTGTTGAATACCTCGATCCATGCTTCGTTGAAATCACTGGTTGGTGCATAATAGGTGAGATTCGACATGTTTCTGCTAAGGACGGCGAAAGGTTTTCCATCCCTGAACTCGCCCCAGAATTCGATATGTTCCTCATCGAAACCGTGGTTTTGAATGTCACCGATCAAGTAGAGGTTCAGTTCCGGTTCTTCATATAGGTGCTCGAGAATCATGTCTTTGTCTTTGCTGGTCAGTCTTCTAATCATGAGCGTTCGTCCTTTCAAGTATGATGGTAACAGGTCCGTCGTTGGTGAGTTTTATGTCCATATGGGCTTGAAAAGCGCCGGTTTCAACGGAGATGCCTTCTNTTTCAAGATAGGCATTGAATGTTTCATAGTACTCGGTTGCCTTATCTGGCGGCATGGCTTCGGTGAAGCTGGGACGGTGTCCTTTTTTCGTCTTGGCTTCAAGGGTGAACTGCGGGATGGATAGAACCTGGGGGTTTGTATCCTTGAGTGAAAGGTTCATCTTGCCTTCGGCGTCTTCGAAAATCCTCAGGTGCGCCACTTTTCTTGCCATTTTGGGTAGAAGTTCCGGTGTATCGGCCTTGTTGAAGGACACGAACAGCAGCAACCCGGCCCCGATCGCACCCGTGGTGCAACCATCGACGATACAAGCTGCCGTCTTGACACGTTGTATTAGAATTTTCATCACTTCATCAACCTTTCGATGTTTAAAACACCATTGATCTTCTGGAGGTTGATGATGATGGTTTCAAGCTCACGGCGGTTTTTGATGCCGACTTTGATTTTTATGACACCTTCGCCACGCTTGTTGGTCGAAGCGGCGACCTGGTTGACCTTGGCGCCGTGGGTCGTGGTGGTGTTGATGATTTCGGCGAGGATGTTGTCGCGGTTCATGACGATGAGCTTCAAGTTGACGTTGTGGAGATCTTCGGTGTTGTTTGCCCACTTGACATCGATGAACCGGGATGGGTCGAGATTCTGCAGGTTCTTGCATTCGCTTCTGTGGATGGCGATGCCGGTGCCTTTGCTGATGTAGCCCTTGATCGGATCGCCCGGTATCGGTGTGCAACAGTTCGATATTTTGATGCTGGGGTTGTCCAGTCCATCGACGAGGATGTTGGAATCGGAGGCGATCTGGTCCTTGCGGGGCCGATTGATCGAATCAATCAGGTCCTCATCGCTGAAATCGGCTTCTTCTTTCAAAATCACGTTGACGGCGCCGCGGGCGCTCAGGGTATTTTTCCCGATTTCATAGTAGAGGTCCTCCAGGGATTTGATGCCCTTGTGCGAGAAAAGTTCCTCCATCATCTTGTCGTTCACCGAGACATCGCTTTTACGGGCTTCGAATTCACGTTGGAACTCTTCTTTGCCCATGTCAATCAGGACGTCGCGGCGCTGTTTGTTGAGATAGTTCTTGATTTTGCTTTTCGCACCGGAGGTCTTGACGATCTTCAACCAGTTGTCGTTGGGGCCAAAAGAGTTCTTCGAGGTCTTTATCTGGACGACATCACCGGTTTCGAGTTCATATTCGAGCGGTACGATTTTGCTGTTGACGATGGCCCCGACGGTCTTGATGCCGATTTCCGTATGAATCCTGAATGCGAAATCGAGTGGGGTCGAGCCCTTGGGGAGATCGATGATGTCCCCATCGGGGGTGAAGACATAGACGTTCGAATGAAAGATGTCGTCTCTTAAAAGACTCAGGACTTCTTCTTCCGATTCGCTTTCTTCGGTGAACTTGATCAGTTCACCGTACCACTTGAGTTTCTTGCTGACCATCTCGGTCATCGGGACGCGTGAACCTTTTTCCTTGTAGGCCCAGTGCGCGGCGATCCCGTATTCGGCGATCTGGTCCATCTCTTTGGTCCGGATCTGGATTTCATAGATTTTGCCCTGGCTGATGACCGAGGTGTGCAGGGATTGATAGAGGTTCGGTTTCGGCATGGCGATATAGTCCTTGAACCGGTTGGGAATCGGTGTGTATCTCGAGTGGATGACACCGATGGCGCTATAACAGGCTTCGACGCTTTTGACGATGATGCGTAGTGCCAACAGGTCATAGATGTCGTCGAAATCCTTGCCGCGGGACTCCATTTTCTTGTAGACCGAATAGATGTTCTTGATACGGCCTTTGACATTGTATTCGAAGTCGTGTTCCTTAAGAAGGTTTTCGAGTTTCCCTTTCATGCTGGTCAGATCTTCTTCACGGTTTTGCTTGGTATCGCGGATCATCTTCGCGATCCGGCGGTACTCCTCGGGATTGATGAACTTGAAACCGGTATCCTCGAGTTCGGCTTTGAGGATGTACATACCAAGGCGGTGGGCCAGCGGCGCATAGATATCTAGGGTTTCTCTGGCGATGCGGGTTTGTTTGTCTTCTGGTAGATTGGAAAGGGTGCGCATGTTGTGTAGACGATCGGCGAGCTTGACGATGATGACCCGAATGTCCTTGGCCATTGCCAGCAGCATCTTCTGGTAGTTTTTCGCTTGCATGAGCTGTTTTTCTTCTTCGGCGTTTTCAATGCCCTTGAACTTGTACTGGCCAAGTTTGGTCACCCCCTCGGTCAGGAGGGCGACTTCTTCGCCGAATTGTGTCTTTATGTCTTCATAGGAGGCTTCGGTATCTTCGATGCAGTCATGCAAAAGACCCGCCATCAAAGTGGTGGGGTCGGTTTTGTATTCTGCGAGGATGTCGGCCACGTTCAAAGGATGGGTGATGTACTCATCACCGCTTCTACGGTTTTGTCCTTCGTGATGTCTCAAGGCGAAGTCGTAGGCTTCCTTGATGTTCGCGAGATCATCTTGATCGGTGACATAACCGCGGACGTGATCCAGGAATGCATCGAAGGTGATGTTTTTCATGCGGTGGTCCTCCTAGGATGGTTAGTAGACTAACAGGCTATGGATGGGGTAATCCTTGAACCGGTGTCTGCCTTTCAATTCGGCGAGTTCGATCAAAAAGGCAACCCCGACGACGTTGCCGCCGGCTTTTTCCACCAGTTTGATGGTGGCTTCGATGGTGCCGCCGGTCGCAAGCAGATCATCGACGATGACGACCCGTTGCCCCGTTTTGATATCTTCCTTGTGGATCGAGAGTTCAGCGGTGCCGTACTCGAGTTCATATTTTTCGGTCAGGGTCTCCCGAGGCAGTTTTCCGGGTTTTCTGACCGGTACGAAACCGATGCCCAGGTTCAAAGCGACCGGGGTGCCGAAAATGAAGCCGCGGGCATCGGGGCCGACAATGATGTCGGCATCGCGTTCGCGGGCGAAATCGCTCAGTAGTTTGGTCGCATAGCGGAAGGCCTGCGGATCGGCGATCAATGGGGTGATGTCTTTGAACATGATGCCGTCTTTGGGAAAGTTCGGTATGGTTTTGATATACTCTTTCAATTTCATATGGACACCTCTTTTATCAGGGTAGTTTCATTATAACATATCGCTTGATGATTACATGCTGTCGGGCGCATCGACACCGATGAGTTCCAGGGCGTCTTTGAGAACGATTTTGGTTGCTTTGAGTACATTGAGTGCCTGCACGGTCACCTGATCGTCTTCGACGATGATCGGGACGTGCGAATAATAGGCGTGCAGGTGTGAGGCCAAGGTGTGGATGTAATGGGTAACCCTATGGACCAGACGCTTGGATGCCGCTTCTTCGATGACGGCGGGATAGGTGTTCAATGTCCCAAGCAGCGTCTTGACATGTTCATCTTCAAGCGCGCTATAATCCTTGATGGCCGGATCGGGTTTAAGATCGCGTTCCCGCTGCGCTTTCTTAAGCAGGGTGACGATGCGGGCGTGGGCGTATTGGGCGTAGAAGACGGGGTTTTCCGTCGATTTACGGATGGCGAGATCCAAATCGAGATCCATGTGGGTATTGAGGCTATGACGTGCGAAGAAATACCGGATGGCATCTTTGCCCGCTTCATCGATCAAGTCTCTAAGCGTGATGGCTTTACCGCTTCTTTTGGACATTTTGACTTCCTGCCCGTCCTGGATGACCTTGACCATCTGCAGGATGTCGATCTCGACTTTATCAGCCTCGCCGGTGAGCATCGCGATGGCGGCTTTCAATCGGTCGATGTAGCCGTGATGGTCGCCGCCAAGGATGTCGATCAGTTTATCATAACCGCGGCTCAACTTCACCCGGTGATAGGCGATATCGGGGGTCAGATAGGTATAGTTGCCGTCGCTTTTGACGATGACACGGTCCTTTTCATCGCCGTAGTCGCTTGTTTTCAACCACAAGGCACCGTCTTTTTCATAGGTGAACCCTTGATCGATCAAGGTTTTGACGGTTTCTTCAACTTTGTTTTCTTCATAAAGACTCGCTTCGGAAAAATAGATGTCGAATGTGACACCGAGATTGGCCAGATCCTGTTTTATGCCGTCGAGCAATCGCTCAACCCCGGTTTTCCGGAAATACGCATAACCGTCTTCTTTCAAGAAGCGATTCCCATGTTCTTCTGCGATCGTGCGGGCCAGGTTTGTGATTTCCTTGCCGTGATAGCCGTCCTCAGGCAAAGTTGCTTCCTTGTTGAAATGCTGGTAATAACGGGCCTGGATGGATAAGACGAGGTTGTGGATCTGGTTGCCGCCGTCGTTGACGTAGTATTCCTTGGTGACGGCGAAACCCGCTTTTTTGAGTATCCGACTCATCGCTTCCCCTGCGGCCGCGCCGCGGGCGTGACCGACGTGGATGTCGCCGGTGGGGTTGACACTGACGAACTCGATGTTGTAGTGTCTGTTTTTGCCCATGTCGCTGCTGCCGTAGGCTTCCTGCATGGTAAGAATCGTCGGGATGAGATCATGTAGAGCGCTCTGGGCGATGTGGAAATTGATGAAACCCGGTCGTTTCACGTCTATTTTCGTGATGAAATCCGGTTTTTCGATATGCGCTACAATCGTTTCACCGATTTCGAGGGGGTTTTTACGGAGATCGCGGGCGAGTGTCATCGCCAGATTGGTGGAAAAATCCCCGTTTTCCTTGTCTTTGGGTGTTTCGATGTGGATGGGTCTGTCCAGATCGTAGGCCTCTTTGAGCGCGTCTTGCAAAAGGGCCGTAATTTTGGTTTCGAGGTTGGTCATGGTATCACGTCCGTCATAGTTTTAAATTGAGTTGCTCGTTGAGCGAGGGTTTCTTCTGCGTCGGATAGAGTTTCATCCACTTGGCGCTTCTGCCTTTGCCAAGCGGTCTGATTTTCTTATCGTCCCGCAGACGCTTGAGTGTCCGGTTGATGGTCGATTCGGAGATGGTCGGGTGCTCGTTGCGGATCATTTCCTTGGTAAAGACCTCGGGTAGGCGGTTGATGGTGTTTTCGATATAGTCGCTTTTGTTCAATTGCTGATCAAAGGTGTAGTTTCTGAGGATTTCGCTGATGTCGCGGTAGGATTCAAGTGCGATATCAAGGATGAAACGATGCAAATCGTGCGTATCGGCCAGACCTTCTTTATAATTATGGCTGGCGTCCTTGAACAGTTTTTCGAAAACCTCACGCCGTTTGTAGAGTTTTTCGAAAAAGGAGCTGAGATGGAAGGCCTTGAAGTCATCATGGATGAGTAGAATGTAGTGCAACATGTGCGCTAAAGTGTCGTTATGCTTCTTGAACGGTTCGAGCTGGATGAAATCCAGGTAGAAGTTGATGTTGATGAAACTGGCTTCGTACTGGTTTTTCTTCTTGGTGTTTTCGTAACTTTGAATCAGGCTTTCCAGTTCATCCCTTTTGGTTTTCTTACCGCTTGAAAGCAAATTGATCGAGGCTTTCGGTTTTTTGACGGTTTTGGCGAAGTTGAGGTCGGTGTCCGTCCCCGCATCTTTATAGAGAAACTTGAGCAGGTCCTGGATTTCCCGGGAAAAGAGGGTGAAACTATCCGTTTCACCGTGGATCTTTTGAAAGGCGCGCTTGATGTTTCTCAGGACGGCTTCGTCATTGGTCTTGGGTTTGACATCGCGCACGATGAGCTGTTTATAGCGGCTTTCACTGATTTTAAGACCGATGAGCTGCGCGAAGAAATAGCTATCGGTTCTGATGGTCGCGGCGGTCAAGGCTTCATAATCGTCTTCGATGATTTTAAGCATCGTGTCGTTGCGGCCGATGAACTGATAGAGATCCAGGTAACGCATGATGATGTCATTGGGGATCTTGTTGTAACTGATGTTGTCAAGACAGGTCATAAGCGCCCTCCTAGAGGTCTTCTTCGAATAAAGACACCTGTTTTTTCACGTTCGGTGAGGTGGTTTTATAAGCGTTGAGCGGGCTGAGATCCGGTTCTTCTTCCATGGGTTGGATGGTGAGTTTGAAGGCAAGGCCGGCCTTGTTGCCGGTGAAGCGTTTGCCGGTTTCGGCCTGTTGGTGTTTGAGTTCGAATCCGGTTGTGGTGATGCGGGCCTTGTTGGTGATGATGTTCACAAGGGCGCGGTGTTTGTACTGGGTATGGTTGAGCAGTGCCGCATCGACGATGTGGTAGGGGTTCGTCTTGACTTGCTTGTAGAGTCTTTCGCCTTTCAAGGTTCGTTTCTTCTTTTCAAGAACGGACGGGTCGATCCGTTTCAAGGTGCCGCGCTGGGTAAGCAGCACGACATCATGGTGATCCTTAAGCTTGATGCTTGCGGCCAGGGTGTCGTTCTTGGCCAGGTTCATGGCTTTGACGCCTTTGGCGCTCAGGCTGCTGACCGGGACATCCTCCAAGTGGTACTTGAGGCCGTAGCCTTGTTTGCTGAGGCTGAGGACCTCCCCTTTCGGGTGGTCGACTCTGGTGATGTGGACCAGACGGTCTTGTTTGTTCAAGGTGATGGCCTTGAAGGTTTTATGATAGCGGAGGACTTCGAAATCCTTGATCGGTGTCATTTTGACCTGGTTGTGTTTGGTGGTCATCAGCAGGAGGTCCTCGGTATTGAAACCATCGATGATCTGGACGTCGATGAGCCGTTCATCGGTTTCGACTTTCACGAAATGGTTGATGTGGGTCCCGATATCTTTCCATCGCGTCTGGGGGATTTTGAAAATGGGCAAATAGATGTAGTTGCCTTTGTTGGTAAATATGAGGATGGTTGAAAGCGTATCGTGCTCGCCTTCGTAGAGGAAACAATCGTGTTCCTTGATGTCGGGCTGATCGGTGGCCTTGTATGAACGCAGGGAGGCTTGACGGAGATAGCCGTCTTTGGTGATGCCGAGGGCGACTTGTTCGCTTTCGATCAGGTCCTCTTCGGCGACGGTGATCTTTTCGATGGTTTCCTCGATGAGACTGCGGCGCTTGTTCTTGTTTTGCTTCATGACTTCGCGCAGTTCTTTTTTGATGACGCTTTCGAGTTCGTCTTCGTTGGAAAGAATCATCTTCAGTTGTTCAATCAGCTGTTCGAGGTTCTCTTTTTCCTTGATCAGGGCCGTGAGGTCGGTTGAAGACAGGCGGTAGAGCTGCAAAGTCAAAATGGCTTCAGCCTGTTCTTCGGTGAAGTGGTAGTCTTTGATGAGACGTGTTTTGGCGTCCTTTTTGCTTTTGCTCTTACGGATCAAGGCGATCACTTCATCGAGGATGTCGACCATGGTGATGATGCCATCCACGATATGCAGACGCTTTTCGGCCTTGCGCAAATCGTAGTTCGTCCGGTTGGTCGTGACTGCCTTCTGATGATAGATGTAGGCATCGAAGATATCGAAAAGCCCCATGGTGCGGGGACGTTTCTGGTCGATGGCCACCATGTTGTAGTTGAAGCTTTTGGTCAGATCGGTTTTTTTATGGAGAAAATTGACGATGGCTTCGGGGTCGAAGGCGTTCTTGATTTCGATGACGATGCGCAACCCTTCGTTGCTGGTCTCATCGCGCACTTCGCGGATGCCGTCGATTTTCTTCTTGAGGCGGATATCGTCAATGGCNCGTACCAGGGAGGCTTTGTTGACTTCGTAGGGAATCTCGGTGACGATGATCTGATTGCCCTCGATCGCGACTTTCGATTTGATGATGATGCGGCCTCTGCCGGTCTCGAAAGCTTGCTTGATGCCTTCTTGACCCTGAACGATGGCGCCTGTGGGGAAATCGGGGCCTTTGACGAAACGCATCAGTTCATCTAAGTTGCAGTTGGGCTTGTCGATGCGTTTGATGACACCTTTGATGATTTCTTCTAGGTTGTGCGGTGGGATTTCGGTCGCATAGCCGGCACTGATGCCCGAGGCACCGTTGACGAGGATGTTGGGAAACCGGGCGGGAAGAACGATCGGTTCATATTCTTCGTCGTCGAAATTGGGGATGAAATCCACCGTGCGTTTATCGATATCCCTAAGCAAATATTCACTGACCTTGGACATGCGGGCTTCGGTATAGCGCATCGCAGCGGCGGAATCGCCGTCGATCGAGCCGTTGTTGCCGTGCATGTCGATCAGGGGTTCGCGTTGTTTGAAATCCTGACTCATGCGGACAATGGCTTCATAGACGCTGGAATCACCGTGCGGGTGATATTTACCGATGACGTCGCCAACGATCCGGGCGGATTTCTTGTAAGGTTTGTCCTGCGTGAGACCAAGCTTGTGCATCGCGAAGAGAATGCGGCGTTGCACAGGTTTGAGTCCGTCTCTCACATCGGGGAGGGCGCGATCTTGGATGATGTATTTGGAATAGCGTCCAAAGCGTTCGCCGACGATGTCTTCCAGATTTTCATCGAGGATTTTCCCCTCGACGAATTCTTCAATGATTTTGCTGATCTTATCGCTCATGGGTCTACTCCTTTATCTCAAAGTTGTCTTCCTGGGTGAAGATTACGTTGGATTCAATCCAGTCACGACGGGGTTCGACCTGATCGCCCATCAGAATTTTGATCTGTTTTTCGGTATCGGCCAAATCGTCGATCTTCACTTTGATCAATGTACGGGATGCGGGATTCATCGTGGTCTCATAAAGTTGATTGGCGTTCATTTCACCAAGACCTTTGTATCTTTGGATGGAGACGTTTTTCTGGACTGCGAGGATCTTTTCGAGATCCTCGTCGCTCCAGGCATAGATTTCTTCAAGCTTGCGGTTGCGTTTGAAGCTGACTTTGTATAAAGGCGGTAAAGCGATGTAGACTTTACCGGCTTCGATGAGTTTGCGCATATAGCGGAAGAAAAAGGTAAGCAGCAACACCTGGATGTGGGCGCCGTCGGTATCGGCATCGGTCATGATGACGATTTTGTTGTAGTTACAGGCTTCGATGTCGAAATCGCTGCCCATGCCGGCACCGATGGTGTGGATGATGGTGTTGATCTCTTCATTTTTCAGCACGTCCTCGATGCGGGCTTTTTCGGTGTTGATCACTTTGCCCCGCAAGGGGAGGATCGCCTGGAATTTCCGGTTCCTGCCCTGTTTGGCCGAACCGCCCGCGGAATCACCCTCGACCAGATAGAGTTCGATGCGGGTCTTGTCCTTGGATTGCGCCGGGGCGAGCTTGCCTGAGAGCACCGGTTCCTTTTTGCGGTTTTTCTTTTCGAGGCGGGCTTCTTCTTTGGCTTTGCGGGCCGCTTCCCTGGCTTGTTGGGCGTGCATGGCGCGTTCTATGAGGGTGGTGGCCAGTTCTGGATTCTCGTTGAAGAAATAGGTCATCTGTTCGGTGACGGTTTGTTCAACGGCGCTTCTGGCTTCACTCGTGCCGAGTTTGTTTTTGGTCTGGCCCTCGAACTGAAGAAGGTGTTCGGGTACACGGATCGAAACGATGGAGGAAAGGCCTTCGCGGATATCGGCGCCTTCAAGCTTGTTGCCGTTTTTTACCTGACCGATACGGGTCGCGTATTCGTTGAAGATTTTCGTGAATGCTGTCTTGAAGCCCGTTTCGTGGGTCCCGCCGTCACGGGTTCTGACGTTGTTGACGAAGGACAGGATCTGATCGGTATAGGATTTGGTGAACTGGAAGGCTATTTCGACTTCGATGCCTTCGTGGTTGTTTTCAAGAAAAACCGGGTCATGAATGGTTTTCTTACTTTGGTTCAGATAGGCGATATAAGAGAGGATGCCTTCTTCGTATTGATAGACATCCTTTTGTTTGGATCGTTCGTCGATTAAAACCATTTTCAGGCCTTTAATAAGAAAAGCACTTTCTCGCAAGCGCTCACTTAGGGTCTGGAAATTGAAAACCGTCGTTGAGAAAAGCCGGGCATCGGGTTTGAAATGCACACGGGTTCCCGGTTTTTTTCGTTTGCCGACGACTTGAAGGGTCGATACCTGTCTGCCACCGTTTTTAAAGGTCATATTGTACTGGGTACCATCGCGGGTCACGGTCACATCGAGAAAATCCGATAAGGCGTTGACGACACTGGCGCCCACACCATGCAAACCTCCGGAGACCTTATAGCCCCCTTCCTGACCGAATTTACCACCGGCATGAAGTTTGGTGTAGATAACTTCGATGGTGTTTTTTCCGGTCTGGTGATCCTCGATCGGCACACCACGTCCGAAGTCCTCGACGATAACGGAGTTGTCTTCCTTGATGGTTACGGTAATCTCATCACCGTAACCGGCGAGGGTTTCATCGATGGCGTTGTCGACGATTTCCCAGACGAGGTGATGCAGGCCTCTGGCGTCGGTGGAGCCGATGTACATCCCGGGGCGTTTGCGGACGGCATCGAGTTCCTCAAGTACTTGGATCGATTCTGCATTATAAGCTTTTGTTGTCATATGGTCACGTCCTTTAGTAAGCTCACAGCATATTATACCAAAATTACATTTTCTTTTGAAGTGTCTTTTTTATTTTAGTTGTGGTATAATTTGAAAACAAAGACACGTTTGAAGGTGAATGTTGATGACAGCGTTCATGACTATTTTTCTTATTTTGGTCTCTTATCTTATCGGGGCACTCCCAATGTCCATCATCGTCGGTAAAATCGCCAAAGGCATCGATATTCGCGATTATGGTTCCGGCAATCCCGGTACCACCAACGCCATCCGCGTCCTCGGTAGAAAACTCGGGTTGCTTGTATTCTTGCTTGATGTATTAAAAGGTGGCTTCGTGATTTTGCTAATCAGACTCGGGTTGTTCGATGGCTTTGTCAATTTCGATATTTTCCATCCCCTGCTTTTTGGTATGCTGGCCGCTATCGGGCACATCTATCCTGTCTTCCTTGGATTCAAGGGCGGCAAAGCCGTGGCGACCGGTGTCGGGGTTTTCCTGTTTTATGCGCCGCTGCTGGGTATCCTCGGACTCCTCGGGTATCTGCTCGGTTTGAAGTTGACGCGTTATGTCAGCATCGGTTCTTGTACAGGAGCGTTCCTGGTTTGGATTTCGACCGTTCTGGTTTATTTCTTCGGACCAGAGCCGGGCACAACGTTCGAACTGTTCGTATCCAGGGGCGCTGATCTGTGGATGCCGGCTCTCGGTACGTTCGTGGTGGTTCTCATCTTCTATCGCCACCGCGGCAACTTTGTCCGCATCAAGAACGGTACCGAACCCAAAAGCAGCTTCATGCAAAAGAAAAAGACACAATCCTGAACCGGCAATCCCTGATTTTCAGGGATTGTTTTCATTTCATACTCGGTTGAAATAAAACAAAAACCCGCGTACTGGAAGCGGGTTTGAAATGGCATTTATTTGTTTTTGGCCTGATTCATGGAATTCAGGACCTGCCGGACTTGTTTTTCCGAGGGTTTGCGTCCCATTTGCATCATCATGGCGCGTACCATGTTTTCGTTGATCGGCGGGTTTTTCTCCAGATAGCGTTTGAAATAGCGTTGTGAGATGAAAAAGCCTAAAATCGCACCGACAATCAATGCCAAGACGATCAGTAGAATTGCCAACCATAATTGCATCATGTTATCACTCCTTCTTCCAACCTATTATAGTGGAAAGCACCGTAAAAGACAAGGGATTTCTCAAGAAGGATAGCACGTTTTTAATGACGGTCAAACGTTGCTTATTTAAAAAAAACAACTTTTTTTGTATGACAGGTTTACAAACGTCAATGAATGATATACAATGGCAATGTAGTTATTTTGTATTACAAATGAAGGAGGCGCAAGATGGCTAGAAGAATTACAGATGATTGTATCGCATGCGGCGCTTGCATGGCTGAGTGTCCGGTGGATTGTATCACAGAAGGCGATATCTACGTCATCGACGAAGACGCGTGCATCGATTGCGGCGCTTGTGAAGAAGTTTGCCCCGTAGATGCGATCATTGAAGTATAACCAACCGATATCCTCTTATATATTTTAAGCATATGTTCCAGGTGAAGGGCTTTTTGCCCTTCTTTTCTTATCATCCTTTCAAAGTATATGCATATTTATTGTAAATAAGGCCGCAATCCTACGAAAAAGGTTTACAACCTTATTTTTTTCATATAAAATATGACTAAATCATATGAAGGAGGAATACCATGCCAAGAAGAATTACCGATGAGTGCATCTCCAGTGGTTCATGTGTAGAGGAATGCCCGGTTGACTGCATCACCGAAGGCGAAGAAATTTATGTGATTGATGAAGACGTATGTATCGACTGTGGCGCCTGCGAAGTAGTCTGTCCGGTGGATGCGATTATAGAAGTATAAAAAAAAGTGCCCAGGCACTTTTTTTATGGCTTCAGGATGTGAATGGTCACGTTCCGGTTCATCTGGATGGATGTAACGTCCCGGAAATGTTCGTTGAACTCGGCCAGTTTGACTGCCTTGAAGCTGAAATACTCCCCACCTTCAAGCAGCTCGGCGATTTTGATCAACAAAGACGGCTTGTTGCTGTGTTCATAAAGGATGACACGGTGCTTTGCAAGGCGCTTGGCCTCTTTATAGTACTGACGACGTAAATTCTTGTTCAGACCATGCACGACATAGCACGAAAAAACGCAATCAAAGGTTTTGTCTTCAAAGGCAAAGCCTTTTTCTATGTCGGCTTGAAATAGATCAATGTTGGTTTTTTTTAGTTTTTTGCGTGCGGTCTTTACCATGTTTTTTGCACCATCAACGCCAGTGGCGGTGATGTTTTTCTCATCGAGGGCCTTCAAAAGCGCCCCGGTGCCAAAACCGATATCGAGCACCTTGTTGCAAGCGGGCAGCCCAACGTGTTCCAGATGTTTGAGGAATTTGCGGTAGCGGCGGAGCTGGAAGTTGAAAAACAGTCGGTATAACGGCGCAATCGAATGGAATAGCAAGACATGTCTATTCATACGTGGGTGAAAGGNTCCTGGTCGATGAGACTTTCGTGGATGGGGCAGGTGATGCCGTAAGCCGTCAACTGTTTTTTCAAGCCATGCATGAAGTGTTTCTCGACGTAATGTCCGATATCCAGAGTGGACAGGCCGACTTGAAGCATGTCGTGCGCCTGATGGTAACTGACATCTCCGGTGATATACAGATCAACGCCTTTCTTCTTGGCTTCAAACATGTGTGAAGCGCCACTGCCGCCGCTGATGGCGATTGTTTTGATGATCGTATCCGGCGTTTTTTGCGTGATGAGACGGGCGTGGGTCATGTCCAGCCGCTGCTTGATGGTCTTGATCGCTTCATGCATCGGCGTTGGGTCGATGGTGCCGATTTTACCGATGCCGTGGGTCTCGGTCTCGTATTCGAGGATTTCGGGGTTTTCAAGCCCGAGTCGCTCGGCAAGCAGGGTGTTCATGCCTTCATGCCCGAGATCGAAGTTGGTATGGGAGACGTAGACCGCGATGTCGTTCTTGATCAACGTTTCGATGAGACCACCCTTGTATGAATCGGTCAGGATGTTGCTTAAGGGTTTGAATACCAGAGGGTGGTGGGCGATGATGAGGTTCGCCTGTCTATTCATAGCTTCATCGACGACTTCCCTGGTCACATCAAGCGTAAGCAGAATGCCGGTAATCGGTTTGTTGAGGGTACCGATCTGAAGACCGACGTTATCCCACTCGTACGCAAGATCGCGGGGATATTTCTCGTCGAAGAAACGTTTGATATCAATGCCATTCATCGAGAATCCTCCTTAAACTTGCCAGTTCCTCTGAGAAAACTGGTTTTTGTGTGGTATCGGGAATCTTTTCAAGTAGGCCATTAAGGTGCCGATAACGCTTTTGCACGTACTCGTGATATAATGTGTCTTTTTTATTTAACAGGCTGAACGATATGAACGGATCCGACGGCGAGGTGTTTTCAGAAGCCCGGTCCAGCACGAGGATGAAATAGTATTCGTTTTTCTGTTTGACGATGACTTCATCGCCGATGCGGTAGGGCGCAGTGTTCACATACCGGCGAATGGCTGCGGTGTTGTTGTTCGGCTGCAGGATGAGCCGTTTGACGTTCAAATGGTCATGCGATAAAAGAATGTCGGTGATGGTCGCGCCGCCCATGCCGGCGATCATCACGACGTCGATCGATGGCGTCAAGGCCGCAAGGCCATCCGCCTGCAAGGTTTTTATCTGCGCGTCCAAGCCGGCTTTTTCGATGTGGTTGCGGGCCGCAAGCAAAGGGCCGCGCTTGTTGTCGATGGCCAAAGCTTGTTTGATCCGGCCTTGTTTGATCGCTTCAATGGGGAAATAGGCGTGATCGGTGCCGACGTCATAAAGCGCCTTATGACCATTTAGGAAAGGCAAGGCGGCTTCGAGACGTTTGTCCATCAGCGCGAACTCATGAAGTCTTTCAACTTCTTGCTGCGGGATGGGTGACGCAGTTTTCTTAAGGCTTTGGCTTCGATTTGACGGATACGTTCACGGGTGACGCCGAATTCACGGCCGACTTCCTCTAAGGTACGCGTCCTGCCGTCAAGCAAGCCAAAACGCATGCGCAGGACCTTTTCCTCACGGTCGGTGAGGGTCTCAAGGACTTCGTCGAGTTCGCGTTTCAGCATCTCTTTCGACGTGAACTCCATCGGGGTGAGGGTGTCCTGATCGGGGATGAAATCTCCGAGTGAGGAATCTTCCTCTTCGCCGACGGGGCTTTCAAGGGAGATGGGTTCCTGAGCAACTTTCTGGATGATTTGGACTTTCTCGACACTGATATCCATCCGTTTGGCCACTTCTTCGGGGGTCGGTTCGCGTTTGAGTTCCTGGATGAGTTGTCTTTGGGTTCTGACGAGCTTGTTGATGGTTTCGACCATGTGCACCGGAATGCGGATGGTGCGTGCCTGGTCGGCGATCGCACGGGTGATGGCCTGACGGATCCACCAGGTCGCATACGTCGAGAACTTGAACCCTTTGGTGTGATCGAACTTGCTGACAGCCTTGATCAGGCCCATGTTGCCTTCCTGGATCAGATCGAGAAACTGCATGCCACGGCCGACATAGCGCTTGGCGATGGAGACGACCAGACGCAAGTTGGCTTCAACGAGTTTGTTTTTTGCCAGTTCACCCTTGTACATCAGCTCTTCGACTTCATGCTGGAAGGTCGGTGTGATGGTCTCGCCTTCTGCTTGCATGGTATCGAACTGGTCTTTGGCGAGTTGGGCGTAATAGATGTTCTTGGCGAGTTCGAGTTCGTAATCCGGTTCCAGCAGTTCCACACGGCCGATTTCCTTTAAGTACATGCGTACCGGATCGTCGACTTTGATCGAGTTGATGCTTTCGAATGATTTATCATGCAACAATTCCTCCTCGATATCCTTTGCGAAATCGAGGTTGAGCTTGATCTGTTCTGCCACTTCTTCATCGTCCTCATCTTCATCAAGAATGCTCTCGGGGACCTTGTAGGTTACCATGTCTTCCTGGCTAACCACATCGACATCGCGTTTTTCCAGTTCGGCGACGATTTCGTCAAAAAGATCGTCGTCACTGGACAGGTATTTTTCGATGTCCTTGATTTGTAGATAGCCTTTGGATTTGCTCAGGTCAATGAGTTCTTGTATGATTTTTTCTTTTTCCATCGTTATCCTCCTTGATCATCCTGTCGATCTGTTGCTTCAGGATGATTTTTTCCTCGATATCATCGGTTTTGTTGATTTGTTCGTGAATATGCTTGATGCGGTTGCGACGGTTGTATTCATGCATGACCTTGATGAAGTCCTCGAATTCCCTTTCGTTGTAGGGATAGTTATCGACATCGATGTGGTCTTCGAAATATTGGCGCTGTTTTTTGGTCAAACGGCCCTTTAGCAGTTCGGTGACAATGCAGCTTTGCGGCCGCAGGTCATAGTGTTCGAAGATCTCGAACTGGATGTCACGGGCCTCTTTGTCGATGTAGGTCACATCCTCGAATTCCTTGCGGAACCGGCGGGAATAATGCTCGTCTTTGATGAAGTAATGGATGAANCCGCGTTCGGCGCGCCGGAACTTATCGGTCATGATTGGTGCTTTCACGGGNTGATAGACCGGGGTCCTGACCGGTTGNCGAATTTGCATCAGGTCTTGTTTCAGGGATGTGGTNGTAACGTTCAGATCCCGGGAAAGCCTTTCGATGTAGTGTTCGACCTGTACGCTCGAAAGCGGTTTGATGAGATTGAAAATCTGTTTTTTGAAACGTTCGACGTCCATGATTTTCTTGGGATTGACGTTTTTGATGTGATGGTCATATAGGAAATCAAGCAATGACAGTGCATCATCGATGACGTTTCTGAAAGCGGCCTTGCCGTTTTCACGGATGTAGTCATCCGGATCCTTGCCCGCTGGTAGTGGCGCGATCAATACATGAAGTGACGTCTTTTTCAAGGTCTCGATCATAGCGACCGTTGCGTCGATGCCGGCCTGATCGCCGTCAAAGCACAGGATAAGGGTATCCGTGTGTTCCTTGATGAGACGGATGTGGTGTTGGCTTAGAGCCGTCCCCATGACCGCGAGACCTTCTTCGATGCCGGCCTGGTGTGCCATGATGACATCCATGAACCCTTCGAACAAGACGGCGCGTTTTTTCTCTTTGATCGTTTTTTTCGCGCGGTTGAGATTATATAGAACCTTGCTCTTTTCGAAAGTGACGGTACCGGGTGAGTTCATGTATTTGGCGGTCTGGTTGTCATCAGTGTAGATGCGGCCGCTGAAGCCTACCGGCCTACCGGCTGCGTCATGCAGCGGGAACATGATCCGGTTGCGAAACTGGTCGAAAGGTGGATCCTGTTGGCCGATCAAAGCGAGGTCACGCAGGTCCGAATCGAAGTGTTCGTCNTTTTTGAGCGCTTTATAAAGCGCATCNTTTTGATTGGGTGCCAGACCGATATCAAAGGTCTCGATGGTGGCGCTGTCGATCTGACGGTTTTCAAGATAGCGCAAAGCCGTCTTGCCGTGGTTCGTATGGTTGAGATTCACTTTGAAAAAATCGATGGCTTTTTGATTGATGGCGTAGTATTTTTCTTTCGGATCCTGTTTGAAATCACCACGGATGTCGATGTTGGCACGTTCCGCCAGTAGTTTGATGGCTTCACGCCGTTCCAGACCCTTGGTGTCTTCGACGAAGGTGATGGCATTTCCGGATTTCTTGCAGGAAAAGCAGTGATAGAGCTGTTTGTCTTCGCTCACGGAAAAAGACGGGGTCTTTTCCTCGTGAAAAGGGCAAAGTCCCATGTGGTTCTTCCCCTTTTTCTCCAAGGTTGTGACCTCATTGATCAGTTCGACAATGTCGGTGTTTTTCAGAATTTTATCAATGAGTCCGCTTGATTGGTTCACTGTATCACCCGCTTAGAACTTGATGCGTTTTTCAATATGGTCGATCAGTTCCGTCTCGGTCAGACGGATCTGATCCATGGTATCCCGGTCTCTGATCGTGTAGGTCCCGTCTTCGAGCGAATCGAAGTCGATCGTCACGCAAAACGGGGTGCCGATGGCGTCTTGACGCCGGTATCTTCTGCCGATCTTCCCGGCTTCGTCATAGATGCACATGAAATGTTTCGACAACGTGCGGTAAAGCGTCTGTGCGGTTTCACGGTGGTGTTTCTTGATCAGCGGCAACACCGCGACCTTATAGGGGGCGATGGCCGGATGCAGTTTCAAGTTGAGCCTGGTTTCACCGTCTTCAAGGGTTTCTTCGTTGTAGGCTTCGCTCAGGACGGTCAAAAAGAGCCGTTCCACCCCGAGTGACGGTTCGATGACGTAGGGCAAATAGCGTTCGTTGGTCTCGGGGTCGATGTATTCCAGGTTCTCCTCGGAATGATTCTGATGCTGGGTGAGGTCGTAGTCGGTTCGGGAGGCGATGCCCCACAGCTCGTCAAAACCGAAAGGATAGCGGTATTCGATGTCAGTGGTCATGTTGGAATAATGTGACAACTGACTTTCATCGTGGTCGTGGAAACGCAGATTGTCCTTGGCGATCAAAAGATCGTGCAAGTAGGTCATGCTTTCGTTTTTCCAGTAATCGAACCATTGTTTTTCCGTTCCGGGTTTACAGAAGAACTCCAGCTCCATCTGTTCGAACTCGCGGGTTCTGAAGATGAAGTTGCCCGGGGTGATTTCATTGCGGAAACTCTTGCCGATCTGCACGATGCCGAACGGCACTTTCAAGCGTGAGGTTCTTTGAACGTGTTTGAAATCGAGGAAGATGCCTTGCGCCGTCTCGGGCCGTAGATAAAGATCGACACCTTTATCGTCCAAAACGCCTTGTGAGGTCTTGAACATGAGGTTGAACTGACGGATCGGGGTGAAGGTATGTTCACCGCAGTTCGGGCAAGCGACCTTGTTTTCGTTGATGAAGGTCTCCATTTCCTGCGGTGTCATGCTGTCGGCTTGGATGCTTGCGTCGTAGGCTTCGATGAGATGGTCGGCGCGATGGCGCGTATGGCAGCCTTTGCAATCGATCAGGGGATCGTTGAAGCCGTCCACATGACCGCTGGCGACCCAGGCGGCGGGATTCAGCAGAATCGAGGAATCCAGACCGACATTATAAGGACTTTCCTGAACAAACCGTTTCCAGAAAGTGTTCTTGAGATTCTGTTTGAGCTCGACACCGAGAGGACCGTAATCCCAGGTGTTGGCAAGGCCGCCGTAGATTTCGCTGCCCTGGTAGACGAACCCGTAGTTTTTCGCGTAGTTGATCAGTGTTTCCATGGTTGTTTTTTTCATGCGTTTCCTCCTGTGATGAGTGTGCGTAGAATCTGTTTTGCCTTGGGCTTGACCCCCATGTGCATGCTTGTAAGACTGTCGATGGTGTCAAACAGCCTGATACGGGTTTCCATATCGAGCTTTTGCGGGGTGAAGGCGGTGATGTCAAGGTAGTAGTAATACTGCATGTACCGGTAGCTTTCGGGGCCGATATGGCTGTGATGGCGCTGTTGGTGGTCCGTGCAGACCAGGGCGCCGATGTTGACATCGAAAGCGAGATTTGCCTGGGTTTGACAGACATGACAGTCTTTCAAGTTGAGGCCGTAGCCGAGAAAATGAAAGAATTTCAGTTCGAAAACCATGAGCAGCTCATCGGGATAACCGGTGGTCTCGATGGTGTGGAAAACCTTTTTCAGGAAGGCGAAGAGTTTTGTGTGGTTGTCCTCATCGGCGACGTTATAAGTGACGAGCTCGCTGATGGTGGCCACAACCGTTGTCTTGATGAGATCTTTTTTCGTTTCGGGATAATGGTTGATCAATCTGGCGTCCTTAAGGGTGGGCAATTTCCCCGTTGATAGTTCCAGCGTGATGAGATTGCCGCTTTGCGCCAGATGGCGTAGCGGGCTGTTCATTTTCTTGACACCGCGGGCAATCATGCTTTTGATGCCGCTTTCGGTGTAGACATAAAGCAGTTTCGCGTGTTCCTGATAATCGATGGTCCTGAGGACGAAGCCTTCCATTACGTCTCATCCTCATAGCCGAAGTTCCTCAGTTGCAGCTGTTTGTTGCGCCAGTCCTTGACGACTTTACAGTGCAGATCGAGGTAGATCTTCGTGTTGAGCAGCGTCAGGATGTCCTTGCGGGCCAAGGTCCCGATCCGTTTGAGCATCCGACCACCCTTGCCGATGATGATGCCTTTTTGACTATCGCGTTCCACCACGATGGTGGCGTGGATGTTCAAAAGGTCGGGATTCTCTTCGTCCCATTCCATCTGGTCGATCAGCACCGCAACGCTGTGCGGCACTTCCTCGTGGGTCGAGGTGAGCACTTTTTCCCTGATGCGTTCCGAGATGAGAAATTTTTCCGGTTGGTCGGTTTTCATGGTTGTCGGGTAATAGGCGGGTCCTTCACTGAGGTAGCTTTTGATGTCTTCGGTCAATCGGTCCGTGTAGGTTGCCTTGAGGGCGCTTATGGCAAAAACACCATCGAAGGGGTGTCGTTTTTTGAGCGTGTTGATGTAGCTTTCAAGCCGTTCGATATCTTTGGCCTTATCGATCTTGTTGGCCACAAGAATGACCGGGGTCTTCAGGTTTCTCAGGCTTTCAAGTACGGTTTCATCAAGCAGATCCTTGTCGTCGGTCGCATCGACGACATAGATGATGAGATCGACCGCGCCGAGGGTCCTTAATGCGCTTTTGGTCATGTAGTGGCCGAGCGAATGTTTCGGTTGATGCAGCCCGGGCGTATCGATGAAGACGATTTGGGAATCGCTGTCGTTATAGATGCCACGGATGATGTTTCTCGTAGTCTGGGGTTTGTGGGAAGTGATGGTCAGTTTTTCACCGAGCAACGTGTTCAAAAGGGTGCTTTTACCGACATTGGCGTTACCGATGATGCTGACGAAGCCGCTTTTGAACACCTTAAAGGTCATCCTCGCTGAAACCGGCCGGCAACAGTTCACGGTTGAGCAACGTCTTCACATTGCCGTTGGCATCGACCATATGCACCGGGACATCGGGGTGGATGAGTTCGCCCATCACCTGTCGGCAGGCGCCACAGGGCGAAACGATATAGTCTTTCGGTGTCGTGACGACCACTTCGAGGATGTCGTCTTTGGTATAGCCTTCGGTGATGGCGGTAAACAGCGCGGTGCGTTCGGCACAGTTCGATAAACCGTACGAGGCGTTCTCGACGTTGACACCGGTGATGATGTTGCTGTCTTTCATGCGTAGGGCGGCACCTACGGGGAATTTCGAGTATTTGACATAGGCGTGCTTGAGTACATAGCGCGCCGCGATGATGAGTTCGTTATCGGGTTTCATGATAGCCTCCTATCTCGGTAATCTTACCTTGTTTAATATCTGGTCTTGTAAACTGAACATGATGTGCTCTTTTTCTTTGGTATCGTGATCATAACCAAGGGCATGCAAGAAGCCATGTACTGCGAGAAACGCAAGTTCCCTTTTCAAGGAATGCCCGTAAGCCCTTGCTTGTTCCATCGCCACGTGCGGGGCGATGAAAATATCGCCGAGTTCTTCGCTGATCGGGCTTTCAAAGGTCAACACATCGGTCGTGTTGTTGATGGAACGATACGTACGATTCAGTTCTCTTATCGTTTCATTGGTCACGAAAATGATGTTGATCACCTTTTTCTTCTTCACATGCATCATGGCATAGGCTTTTTTCAACACCTTGCGCATCAACGGTTCATAATTTTCCTCGTTGCACTGATTAATGACGTTCAGATTCATGATCGTATCGCTCCAGTATTTTTTGAATTAACGGATGCCGAATGACATCCACACGTTCAAAACGGATGACTTCGATGCCTTCGACGTCCTTGAGGATGGTTGTCGCATGAATCAGACCGCTTTCCTGGTTGCGCGGCAGATCGATNTGGGTCAGATCGCCCGTGACGATCATCTTCGAATCAAAGCCGAGTCTGGTCAAGAATAGCTTCATCTGGCCCTTGGTGGTATTTTGTGCCTCATCAAGCACCACATAGGCGTTTTCAAGCGTCCGACCCCGCATATAGGCCAGCGGTGCGATCTCGATGACGCCTTTTTCGATCAGGTCGTCGGTCTGTTTACGGCCGAGAGCCTCATAAAGGGCATCATAGAGTGGCCTGAGGTAGGGATCGATCTTCTCTTTGAGGTCCCCGGGCAAAAAGCCGAGGTTCTCCCCCGCTTCAACGGCGGGTCTTGTCAGGATGATCTTACGGATATGCCCGTTTTTCAAGAGCCGCACCGCGTGGAGCACAGCCACGTAGGTCTTGCCGGTCCCGGCGGGACCGATCGAGAAGGTGAGATCGTTTTTCTCGATGGCTTGCAGATATCTTTTCTGGTTCAAGGTCTTGGCATAGATCGGTTTACCGGTGACGGTTTTGGTTATTTCGACACGGTTGATATAGTGGTCTATGATATCTTCCTCATCCATTTCTTCACTAAGCTTGGCGATATAGATCACATCACGCTCGCTAATCTGGATGTTGTTGTCGACAAGTTGTATCAGAATCTTGAAAATGGTTTCCAGTTGTTTTTTCTTTTTCTCATCGTCACTTTTGATATGGATATGGTCACCCTTGGTGAAGATGACGGTATCGTAAAGACGGTTGAGTACGTTTAAATGGCGATCGTTTATGCCGATCACCTCGGAGAATGTATGAATATTTTTAAAGGATACATCGAGTTTGGTCAATTTCAAACAATCCGACCCCTTTACAAGTTTTATTGGATGTGTCTTCCTACATTATATCATATTAAAGAGCCAGTTTTACTGTATGAAAAAAATAAACGGTGAAATTTTCCACCGTTATTTTTTAATTGTGTCTTAGCGTTTATTGCCCTTGTTTTTGTTTTGCTTGTTTTTCTTGGACACGCTGGGTTTGACATAATACTCTCTTTTTCGAGCTTCAGCAAGGGTACCTGAACGTGAAACAT
>SL_3KL_010_SEDDRAFT_10000963_pt1 | contig 25444 bp, 24 predicted proteins | sample SodLakKL_010_SED_2_FD_10381 | JGI IMG/M metagenome (IMG submission 10381) | reverse complement strand
TCGTTATTATATTGATCAGGATAAAAATATTTATCAGGATATGCGTTCACCAATTCCTGAACTTTTCGTATTGCGCCATCCGTTCCTTCCATTGGATCGGTAATTATTAATTCTGCACCAAGCGCTTTCAGTATCTTTTTTCGTTCGATACTTGCATTACCGGGCATCGTGAGTGTTACGTTGTAGCCCAGGGCTGCACCGAATATTGCATAAGCAATACCTGTATTTCCGCTCGTTGCATCGATAATTCTTTTATCCGGAGTCAACATTCCGGAGCGTTCACCTTCACGAATCATATACAATGCAGGCCGATCCTTCACCGACCCACCGGGATTATACCATTCCAGCTTGGCAAATACCGAAACATCCTCAAAATCGGAGAAGAGCTTCTCCAAATGAACAAGTGGAGTGTTACCGACAAGCGAAACAACATCCGTTTGATGAGCGATTTTATTTTTTATGACTGTATTCCCGATCATTCCTGCTTCACTCCCTGAAGTATCCCGGGTAATTGTTCCACAAACTGAGATCGCGGGAGAACCGTTACTCCCGGATGCTGTTCGGCTTCGTTTATCATATCGTGTTGAATATGCGATGCAAAGCCAATGATCCTGATATCTTTTTCATTTGAATTTTTTTTCAATGAACGTATACATTCCATCGGTTGTATGTATTCAGCATTCATATCGACGATAACCAGACCGGCATAATCGACCAATTCTTCTAAATTTTCCAAATCCTGAGGGTTAATAGCGCGAGTCTCCACGCCTGCTTCTTTTGCTGCGATTGAAATTTTTGATATAAATATCAAATCATCAATCAGCAACAACACCCTTGTCCTGTCGTTTTCCGTGCTTTGCATATGTTTCTATTAAGCTATACTTGTTTATTGTATCACTTTAATAACGCTATTTATCGAACGAAAGTTCTTTGAATGAATGCTAATGGGCTTGCTAATGATGGGGAGAGGATAATCTAACGAAGGTACACTAATTTGCAGGCAGGTGCACTGCTTCGATTAGGGATTCTCCATCCGCCTCCTATATGACAGAAGGCGGTAATGGAGAAATTTGACATAAGTGCATTATTTTTTAAAATGATCAATAATTGCCCTGCAAAATGCCGGCAAGTCAGGTGGACGTCTCGATGTTATAATATGACCATCCACAACCACTTCTTTGTCTTGATATATCGCACCTGCATTTTCAATATCGTCCTTGATTGCCGGTACACTGGTAACGTTTTTTCCTTTTAGAATTTTTGCCGAAATTGGCACCCAACCGGCATGACAGATAAACGCTATGACTTTTTGGGCATTATGAAAATCCCGTGTCAGCTGCAATACTTTCTCATAACGGCGCAATTTATCCGGCGCAAAGCCTCCGGGGATAACAAGAATATCGAAATCGTCTGCAGAGACCTTGTCGAATGTCGTATCCGGTTTCAGAGGATATCCATTCTTACCCTGATATTGTTTAACTTCCGGTGCAGCGATAGTGGCAGTTGCACCTTCCTCAATCAATCGGTAATAAGGATACCATAATTCAAGATCCTCATAGATATCTTCTGCAAAGATCAAAACTTTCTTTCCTTCAAGGTGTTTCATTGATACTCCTCTATTTTTTCTGCTTACATTATAGTTTACCGGTTACAGTTCAAGATCGTCGGCAATTTCTTTCATTGCCTCAACCACATTGCCGATATGTTCATCGAGGTCGATGCCCAGTTCCTCGGCACCCTGTCGAATTTCTTCACGATTAACCTGCCGGGCAAATCCCTTGTCTTTCATCTTCTTCTTCACCGAAGAAACCTTAACTTCTTCCAGTTTTTTACTCGGGCGCACAAGTGCAACAGCAGTTACAAGACCCGTTAATTCATCGACGGCAAACAAAGTTTTTGCCATCAGTGTATCGCGAGGCACACCTGTATACGGAGCGTGACCAAGGACCGCCCGCCTGATATCTTCGGGGTAGCCTTTCTCTTCAAGTATCTTCACACCGACATACGGATGCTCCTTCTGCGTCGGGTGTTTTTCGTAGTCAAAATCGTGGATCAGTCCGGTTATACCCCAGCGCTCTTCGTCCTCCCCGAATTTTCGGGCATAGTAGCGCATTGCAGCTTCGACGCTGTAGGCATGTTTTCGTAGACTCTTATCCTTTGTATATTCGTGAAGCAATTCAAGTGTTGCAGGTCTGTCCATGAAATAATAATTCTACCTATGCTTTTGCGGCTTCTGTGGCTTTTTGTAACATCCACCCCACTAATCCAAGGCCTCCAATAAATAACAGGAAAAAAAGTAAAATAATTCCGGTTTGAGGTTCAACCGGCAACTGATCGAGTGTAAAATAATCTGCTATATATCCGCTGCGCACAACGTCCCGGACAAGCACCATAGAAATGATGGTCACCAGCACAACGGCAAATCCTGCATACAGTAACGGCTTTGGTTCGTCACGCTGCAACGACATCAAAAAGATCATTACCGATGCAATGGCTCCGAAAATCGCGATCAAGAAAAATACAGTACCGGTAATACTTCCTCCCATCAAAAGGAGCATGACATCGCGCGGCAGGGTAATCAGGAAAATAAGGCCCACAACAAATTGTGTAAACGTCGGTATGAGAAACCACCAGGTACCGTACTTTATCGCCCACTTCGAAAACTCAGGTTCAGTCTTTTGTTTGGCGAGTCCATAAAGAATGACTACCAAACCACCTACCGCAAGTGCAGCAATGAAGAAATGCAGAAAACGCGGTACAAGTGTCAGCTCTCCAAGATTTAAAAATGCACCGCTTGCCGATCCTACATAAACTTCTTTCCAGGTGGCAGGGGTTAACATTAAGGTCATATTGTTGGTATAGAGAAATGCCACTATCGTCAGAAAGAGGGCCGAGCCGCCTATAACCCAAAAACGCGTTCCCGACAACTTCTCGAACCTGAAGTTATACAAATAATAACCGTAGTAAGCCAGTATCACAAAGAAGATAACCGACAACCACGGCCAGGCCATAATAATTGATGAAGTATAAAATAAGTGTCCGTACATTACCTGCAGAAATAAAAGCGGCGGAACACCCAGATTTATCGTAAAGGCCATTCCAATAGGCAGCCCTTTACTCAATCGTCTCGACAAATCAAAATGATGTTGTATTCCAGACCGCCGGCCTCTTATTTCACTTACCGCCGCGATCACTCCGCCGCCGAGAACAAAATTCATTGCTAACAAATGCAGTACAAATGTAAACGTTAATAAAAATTTTATGAGCCAGATTGGAGCCGGTACTGCAATCGGATCTATTTGCGGAACGATTGTTTCTAACATTTGTCACCTCCCACTTCTGATTGTGGTTAAATCTTCGAAACGTTCTTCCTTAACGTGCATGAGATATTCTGCAACTGCGCGGGCTTCGTCAAACGAGCCGGCAAACGGCGGCATATAACCGCGGAATTGATCGAGCTCGAGAACAATTATTTCAAGATCATCGACGGTAAAATCCTCCGTCAACTTCATAACATCATTGTAACCGCCTATGGTGTGACAGGCCATACATTGGGCACGGAAGACATCCTTCCCTGAACGGATCATTGTTTCATCGTTAATTTCATCATACATACCCCATCCCCACGCTTTTAGAATACCCTCGGCACGGAGATTTTCCTCCTCTCCTTTCAACACCGAGTGTGTATACATATAATCGTACAACACATATGGTTTTCGAATTGCTTCACGAACCCGCTCAGCCGAGAACATCACCGTGAATCCGACAAGCAATAACAAAATTGAATACGCAACCGGTACTCGCGAAGGAAATAGCCAGGCAGCCATTAAGACCAGCAGGAACAATGTTCCACCGGCAACGACACTGATGATTGCGGTATCATAAATAAATGGCAAGCCACCGGTTAGAATTTCTTGCGCTACATCCGGTAAAGCGGCGTAATACCAATATAACGAAAGCGGTAAAAGAAAAAGTGATGGTAAACTCCACTTAGCAGCATACCGTACCATTGTACCACGTAGTTCTTTATCTTTAAAAACTGATGCAGTAAGAATGGCATAAATACCGGCAAGCGCAAAACAAACGAGCGTGCGGGAAACAAGAGCCGGCCAGTATGTGGGGTTGAAGAAACCATCCAGGAACGATCGCGTTTCAACCCACGCACCAGGAGTCAACATAAATGCCACTATGCCGTTAATAACAAACAAACTCATCCATGCGGATATAAAATATATCCACCCTATCGCGAGATGCACTTTGGGTTGTAATTTGCGCCAGGTGTAATAATAAATAATGATAGCGGCTATCTCGACAAAAAAGAACACCCATTCAATAGCCCATCCCCACACAAATATATTGATCAAACTCGAGGTAGCAGCAGGTGATACTAAACCGATGGTGAACCATATCCCGACACCGGTCATTGCACCGAGGACGAGCGTTAAAAGGAGAAAGAAACGTGAATGTCTTTGCACATAATCGAGAATTCTATCATCTTTTTCCTTGTATGCTTTTCGTTCGGTCATAACAAGAAACAAACCACCACCGATGGCAAAATGTGCTATAAACACATGAATCGTAGCAACGATTGCAATAAGCATACCTCCGCCAAGATAGGGGATTTCCCAAACCGGAAAATTAAGCATAATTAAATCTCCTTTATATTTACTACTTTATATATCTCTGGGTAGAGTGAACCTATAAGATGAGTGATACCACGTATTGCATAAACCTTCGTATGAAAGCATACCAGGTCCAACCGGTGAATCCGGTTTGCACTTGGTTGCAAACATCGGGCATTCGTTCGGGAGCTGCATGCCGAGCTGTATTTCACGACCGTGACAACCCGGCATTGCAATCATATCATCACGATCGACAACAAACTTCTCCGTTGCATCGAATCTCTTGAATTCATCCCGCAAAATATATTTACTCTGTTTTACATACTCATGTAATATCCATTGAGTACCCTCCAGCGAAAACATTTCGCTGATTACCTTACGGATGCGGGGATTTCCTTTTTTCAGACATTGACATTGCCGGGTGAAATCAATTTTTAAGTCTTTTGTCTGTTTTTGTCGAATAGTTTCAAGTATACCTGCCAGCACTTCCCGGGTCGTTGCACCGCAGCAGACACAGGCAGATTTAAACTCATCATTAATAAACTTGTATAAATCCAAACCTTCAACTGCAATATCTTGCGGTGAACTCAACACCCCGTCAATTTTTCTCTCTGTTCTTAAAAAGTATTCACGCAAGAATTCACTTTTCCGTTGTAACGATGAAAATATTGATAGATTGTTTATTCCCCGGCGCTCTGCTTCCTGAAGGGTAATTCCAACGGCTGCCGCCATACTATCAAACCCAACCGGAGCAAGAATGACCTCCTTGTCCGGATTCCAATCGACTATACGCAAAACATCGTAGGGTGAATGGACGACCCGTATATCACTTCCTAACATACGCAACGAATGTAATGTGCCTTCAGGGGTCGGCATATTCATTACATCGCTAAACGTAACCAGAATTACGTTTTTGTTTTGTGCAAGTTGAAATACATTCCGATAATACCCCATAGGTGTAATACATACAGGACAACCGGGCCCATAAACAAACAATAGATTCGGGGGTAATTTGTATTTGGTGCTTTCTGAGTGTAAACTTTCTACTTGTGCACCCGACGTTAATAAGACGGTGAAATCCTTACCACCTAACATTCTTTCGATAGTAGCCCGCAATTCTGTTTCCGATGGAAGACTTCGGGTCGGTGGTATGTTCCGATCAACTTTCTGAATAGCAAATCGCAAATGAACAAATAAGTAATCACCCACGTGTGCTGAATCGAGAAAATGTAAATGTATTGGATACCTGTCTTCACCGGTATCGATAATACCCGTCTCCCCCTGAATATCGACGAGTTTCATGGGAGGAGAAAACATGATAATTCCACCCTTATGTTAGTGATTTATTGTGCTCAGATTCTCGTAAAAGATCCTGTATAAAATTTAGAGCTCTGGGAGCAGCTTTGATTACATCGTCAGAGATAGAATCTCCGGGATTAATATTTTTGGGTTCAATACCGACTAACACCCATTCAACATCTCTGCCTGCCCTGGTCGATTTGAATAATTCAACAATATGATCTTTTGTTTTCTGAAGTGGGATAGGTAATCCGTTAAGCACGTATTCTACATCTGAGGTAATGGTAGTAAAAAGTATTTCTCCCGCAGCATCGCCGTGAGCATGTGCAGTCAGAATAACTACTCGGTCATAATCACGAATATCACCATCGAAGCACTCTGGATTGAGTCCGCAATCATAAATGTCGACATTATCCGGAAGTTCCAGTTCTGTCAGGAGATCGAGCAAATACTGCCCCGTTCCTGCATCACGCAGATTTATATCTCCTACGGCTATTATTGCGGTTTTGGATTTCATAATTCCCAGTAATTCCACATAAGTAGTTCTGATTTTATACTCTTCAAATCCTATACCATTTTTCAATACCGGTAATATGCTATTCTTTACTTGATTAAATTACTTGAATGGCAAGAGGTTACTAAAAATAAGAAACGTCTCATACATGCTTCCCACCAGTGAGAAATTGCAAGAAATGAATTTCTTTTGTATATTGAGGAAAAATTCAACACTACAGGCAATCCAATGATATCCGTAATATCCACCGAACTCGAGAAGTATCTCGAGAACCACACGATGGAGCGGCATACAATTTTTCATGAAATGGAACAACATGCGGAATCAAGCGATTTTCCAATTGTCGGTCCGCAAGTGGGGCAATTATTATATATTCTCACGAAATTATCCAAAGCCGTGAAGGTCTTCGAAGTTGGATCGGGATTCGGTTACTCGGCTCTCTGGTTTGGTCTCGGGATGGGATCGCGCGGGACAGTAATTGCCACTGAATACAACGAAGAAAATATCAATCGTGCTCAAACTTATTTGCGCCAGGTTGATACTTTGCGATCAACTATTGCGTTTCAGCAAGGTAATGGTATTGATATTTTAGCGGACACCGATGATAAGTTTGACATAATCTTCAACGATGCCAATAAAGAAGATTACCCGAATGTGTTTGAACTTTCAAAAGCGCGGTTAAAGAAGAACGGTATGCTTATTTCCGATAATACACTCTGGCACGGTCGTGTAGCTGAGGCTGACCCGGATGAAAAAACTGCAGGCGTAATTAAATATAATGAGTTAATTTTCAACTCAGATGATTTTTACAGCAGCATCATACCTCTACGAGACGGTATTGCGGTCAGTATAAAACTATAAATGTACCGTTATGTATGTAACGCTTACGATACTATTTTTAATTCTTCTACTCCTTTTTGTGTTCTACGGATGGGGTTTAATTATCCGGCGTTCGGGACAGCGTGATGATGAAAGCGGTGAAAAGTGTTCGCTGTGCAGGCAAAGATTTCCACTGGAATCACTTGTCGAGCGTGAAATAGGTGATTATAAATTACTCCATTTTTGCACCGGATGTATTGATGAACTCTCCAGAGATGCAAAAAATTTACCGACCCACAATTACCAATGAAGCTTAAAGAAATTTGCATCACGATAGTATGGCTCGGTTAAACTCTCAAGACGAGCCAATTTATCACCTGAGAATTCCGAAAATTCTCTTGCGATTTGTACATTCTCCTCAAGTTCTTCAATTGTAGATATGCCTACGATCGAAGTACTTACCGGGAATGAATAGACATAGCCCAGTGCATCTGCCATCGAAGTAATCCCGTCATCTCTGAATATTCTGCCAAGAGCAGAAACTTTCATTGCAATGATGCCCATTTCTTTTTCGACAGCAGTTCGTAGTAATTCTTTCTGAAACGGTTTGTAATGAATATCTCCTGCGTTGAGAGTCAGCAACAATGTATCAAAATTATATTCGCTGATACCGCGTAACAAAACATCCGGATCCCTATGGCCGGTGATGCCTATATAGCGTATTGCTCCCTCATCACGTAAACGTTCAATTGCACGAACAGCGCCATTCCGGCTCAGTGCACCGGTAATATCATCATTTACGCGCACATTATGTATCTGATATAAGTCGATATGGTCTGTCTGTAAACGCTTCAGACTTTGTTCGAAAAGCCGGAGCGTTCCGTCATATGAACGGTCGTGTGTTTTTGTGGCAAGAAATACTTCATCCCTGCGGTTTTTCATAACCGTGCCGATGTTAGATTCACTCCCGCCGCCGCCATAGGTCGGTGATGTGTCTATATAATTTACACCCAGGTCGATAGCACGATTAATTATCTCTGCTGCGTCCTGCTGCCTGCTACGTTGTTCAACCGTTGCTTCGCCTCCAAGACTGAACATGCCGACATTAAATCCGGTCTTACCCAGTGTTCTTTTGGGCATACTCTCTTTTAGTACTTTTGCGGTCATAGCTCGTGCGGTATGTACAAGTTGGGTCTGAGACAGTACTCCTATCCCGGCGGCGGTAGCCGCAGTTGTCTTTATAAATAACCGTCTGTCTTCATTCATAGGTACATTCTGCCCTCCGGTATCGTTACATTACCATTGCATTTTATACCAGCTTGCATCTTCGTAATAATGCTCGGTAAGCGATGCAATCTGTTTCATCTTCCCTGAATCAAATTTTTCGAAGTTTCTTGTTATCTGAACATTTTCTTCAAGTTGATCAATAGTCGTGATTCCGACAATTGCTGTACTAATCGGGAATGAATACACATAGCCCAACGCATCTTCCATATTGGTTATTCCATCCTCACGGAAAATCCTGCCGCGTGCGGGTATCTTCATTGCTATTATACCAAGCTCTTTCTTTACTGCAGTATCCAGCAATTCATACTGGAACGGAGCGTGATGAATATCAGCAGCGTTCAATGCCATAAGCAGGCAATCGTAGTCATACTCCTCGATTGCTTTTTTTAATATCTTCGGATCACGATGCCCGGAGAGACCGAGGAAGCGTACTGCACCTTCATCTCTTAATTTCTCAAATGCCTTCATCGCTCCGTCATCGGCAAACATTCTGTCAAGGTCTTCCTGTGTTCGTACGTTGTGTACCTGGTACAGATCGACATGATCGGTCTGCAAGTTTTTTAAACTTTGCTCGAACAATTTCATCGTCCCGTCATAAGAACGGTCGTGTGTTTTGGTGGCGAGAAATACTTCTCCCCGGCGCTCCTTCATTACTTCACCGATATACTTTTCACTGATCCCCCTGCCGTACGCAGCAGCGGTATCGATATAATTTACACCAAGATCAATCGCACGGTTAATGATCTCAACCGACTCATCGAGTTTATCCGGTGTTTCGATTGTTGACTGGCCGCCGAGGCTGAATAAGCTGACATCGAATCCTGTCTTACCGAGTCTGCGCTTTGGCATGGTACCACGGGTAACATTTGCAAAAAGCTTTTCAGCGTTGGTTAAGGTACCGGTCTGGGATAGCACACTTATTCCGGCTGCTGTAGCTACACCGGTCTTGATAAATCTTCTTCGATCTTGTTTTTGTTTCATGGCGAGTCTCCTTCGAGAGGTTTGGTTTGGTAGTCATCGATGGTAATAATCATATATATAAAATACAACTATTACGAAAAATATCAAATAAAACTACTCTTTTATCATACCTTTTGAAATATACTCTTCGGCGGAGGGACAAATATCGGCAAGCGTACAGGAGGTGCATCGGGGTTTTCGGGCGTGGCAGATCTGCCGCCCGTGGTGAATCAACCAATTGCCAAAGGAAATCCAGTATTTGGTGGGTACTTTCTCCATTAATTCTTTTTCGATTTTAACAGCGTCTTTTTGGTCGGTTAAACCAAGACGATGTGAAAGGCGGATAACGTGTGTATCAACAACTATGCCTGATGGTAAGTTATATGCTTCGCCGAGTACACAGTTTGCGGTTTTCCTGCCGACTCCGGGCAACTGAACCAGCTCATCCATAGTATCCGGAACCTTACCATCATGCTCTATGATTAGCTTCTTACACATAGCCCGGATATTTTTTGCTTTACTTCTGTAAAATCCGGTAGACCTGATATCATTTTCAAGTTCTTCCCGGGAAACCGATAGGTAATCTTCCGGTTTTCGATATTTCTTGAACAACGTTTCAGTGACCATATTAACACGCACATCGGTGCATTGTGCAGACAGAATCACCGCAACAAGTAACTCGAAAGGAGTCTTATAACGTAATGCTACAGCAGGATTTGGGTACTCTTTCTTTAATCGTTTTATAAGTTCATTCATTAAGAAATATTCAAATCTCCGAAAACCTGAGAAACGTTGATGTGTATCTTTTTAGGTGCAGTGTCATAATCCGATGATTTGTAGGCTATAGACTGCCCGAATCCACCTTTTTTGTACTCACGAATTGATATATCCCCAGCAAGCGTGTTACCGCTGACCTTAATTGGTATGTTTTGCGGTGTATCGATCTTCACATCCCCGAAAACTCCGCTAATACGGAGGGCATGCTCCCCGTCTGCGGCCTGAACTTGTGATAGATCAATCTTTGTGTCGCCGAAAACCGTATTGACATAGCCACCCTGAAAATTGTCCGATTTCACCGTCACTTCTATATCCCCCATTACATTGGACTCTTTCAGCAAATCGTTTTCATTGACCGAGGTATATCCGGTTTTACCCGAGGTTGAGCGCTCCCAATCCTGCCTGGATGATTCACCAACAACGTCCACCACCGGATTACGTTTGACATCCCAGAGAATTTTTAAACCGATAGCCACCAGAATAAGCGGCCAAAAGTTGCTAAGAATATACCATCCATCAACATAGCTGTAATTATCCAATAATAAAATAACCCCGGCAGCGATAAACAACAAGCCCCAAATAATATTTGAACTGCTTCGCATATCCGCATCCTTTGATTAAAAAGTGTATAATTGTGTTGTATAGTACAATACGTAAATCTTACGAAAAAGTTATGCCAATCCGAGATATTTTACTACATCATCAAGGTCCATCGTATTTATTACATCCTCCCGTTCAAGCCATCCTTTCCTCGCAATGCCAACACCATACCTGACATCACCGAGGCCATCGGTATTATGGGCATCCGGATTAATGAAGATTTTCACACCCTTTCCTTTTGCAAATTTAACCATTCTCCAGTCCAGATCGAGCCGATACGGATGTGAATTTATCTCGATTGCTTTCCCGTAGTCCGATGCTGCTTCAATTACTTTGACAAGATCTACCTGATAGCCATCCCGCGACAGCAGCAACCGCCCTGTCGGATGACCTAAAACTGTCACATACTTATTCTTAACCGCTTTAATTATTCGCTTGGTCATCTCGGCCTCAGACATCTTAAACCTGCTGTGAACAGACGCCACCACATAATCAAGGTCGGCAAGGGTTTTATCATCGTAATCGAGTGAGCCATCGACAATGATATCGGATTCCACACCGTGAAAAATACGGAATGTATCATGCTTATCATTAAGTTGGTCTATTTCTTTTCGTTGTTTTTTCAGATCAGCAACCGATAGTCCGCGTGCATATTGGGCCGATTTACTGTGATCTGCAATACCCAGGTACTGCCACTTATTTTTCATAGCCGCGTTTGCCATCTCCTTGAGCGTATTTGCTCCGTCACTGTATGTTGTGTGACAGTGAAACGTTCCCTTTACATCGGATTCCTGTATAAGATCGGGAAGTTTATTTTTAACCGCCGCTTCTATTTCACCGGTATCTTCACGTAATTCCGGCTCGATATAAATAAGGTTTAATTTTTCAAAAATATCTTTTTCATCCTTGCACGAGACCGGCTTGTTATTCGACTCATGAAAGAGACCGTATTCATTGAGCTTTAATTGATGTTCCTTCGCGATCCGTCGCATCGTAACGTTATGTTCTTTGCTGCCGGTAAAATAATGCAGCGCAAACGGAAACTCCTTATCAGTAACCACCCGAACATCGACATTAATACCTGTCTTTAAAAACACACTCGATTTTGTTTTTCCTTCCGCAATAACACGTTCCACCTCGGGTGCGGAAACAAATTTTTTCATAATACCGGAAGTATCTTTTTGTGTCGCGCTTACCAGTATATCAATATCACCAATAATTTCTTTTCTCCTTCGTAAACTCCCTGCTATCTCCGAACGTTTTATGCCTTTCGCTTTACGGATATGATCGATCATGCTTCTGGCTGCATTTTCTGCCACCGGATAATGAAATTTCTCGCTGTACTTCTTGCGTGCTTCTATTCCCTGAAGAATATTCTCCTGCGTTTTTGCTCCAAAGCCTTCGAGATCAACCAGGCGGTTCTCGTTACAAGCATATTCCAGTTCAATCAGTGAACTGATACCGAGTGTATCATATAATTTTTTAATTTTCTTCGGACCGAGACCGGGAATATTCATAAGGTCAAAAATTGTGGGAGGGAATTCTGCCTTTAATTCCTCATAATACGGCAATGAACCGGTTGTTACCAGTGTGCCGATCTTTTCTGCGAGTGCTTTCCCTATCCCTTTAATCTTACTTATCTCACCGGTTTCCACCAGTGTCTTTAAGTCATCGGTCAGGCCGGTAATTGTTCGGGCGGCATTGAAATATGCACGTGTTTTAAACGGGTTCTCTCCTTTTAATTCAAGCAGAGTTCCGATTTCTTCGAGAACTGATGCTACGTCTTTCTTGTTCAATTGTATCCACTATAATTTGTTAAAAAATGGTAACAGCAAATATACTGATGGTTTACCTAGAATTCAAATAGTTGCTTTTTAAGGAAAAATATATCTATCTTCCTGAAATCACAATACATTCACCATCAAAGGAGAGTATCTGATGAAAAGGATAATCCCACTGGTTGCAGCAATCACACTGGCAACAATGCTCTTTACCGGATGTGCTGCTTATGCAGTAACTCCGGTTTTTGGGGCACTGTACACCGATGTTAAAGCTCCTCTGACTGCAACATCAAACAGTGAATATTCAAAAGTAGGAACCGGCGAGGCGACATCAATATTAGGGCTTATAGCTACCGGGGATGCGAGTATTCAAACTGCCGCACGTAATGCCGGTATTACAAAAATTCATCATGTCGACTTTGAATCCAAGAGCGTCCTCGGCATATATGCTAAGTTCACTGTTTACGTGTATGGTGAATAAACGTATGATATAAAAAATCCTGGGGCTGAATCGTATACCCCAGGATATTTTTTATACTAAATTATTGTAAGCGATTGTATCACCTAATCCTTCAGCAAATGGCGGGCAATCACAATACGCTGTATCTCCGAAGTTCCTTCGTAGATCTCGGTAATCTTTGAATCACGCAGGAATCGTTCAACATTATATTCTTTAATGTATCCGTACCCGCCGTGTACCTGAATAGCTTCAAGTGCAGCTTCGACGGCAATCTTGGATGCATATAATTTCGCCATAGCCGCCTGTTTAGAATATGATTTACCCTGATCTTTGACATAAGCAGCATCAAGTGTCAGCAACCGTGCCGCCTGTATATTCGTCGCCATATCGGCAAGCTTAAATTGAATTGCTTGATGTTCAGAGATGAGAACTCCAAAAGCTTTTCGCTCTTTGGAATATTTTAGTGATGCATCAAGCGATGCCTGGGCAATTCCAAGGGCTTGCGCCGCAATCCCAATTCGTCCGCCGTCTAACGTTTTCATTGCAAACTTAAAACCGAATCCCTCTTCGCCTAGCAAGTTTGCTGCAGACACCTTACAATCCTCGAATGCGATCGATACGGTATCCGAGCTGCGTATACCCAGTTTATCTTCTTTTTTCCCGATTGAATAACCCGGCGTATCTTTTTCGACTATAAAAGCACTAATGCCTTTAGCACCTTTTGAACGGTCAGTTGTAGCCATAACAAGTGCGACATCGGCTGTTGCACCGTTGGTGATCCAGTTCTTTGTCCCGTTTAATACGTAATGCTCGCCGTCACGTACCGCCACGGTATTTTGATTGGTCGCATCGCTGCCCGCCTCAGGCTCGGAAAGTGCAAAACAGCCAAGCATCTCACCGGCAGCGAGTGGTTTCAAATATTTTTCCTTTTGCTCCTCTGTTCCATACTCGTTTATTCCCCAGGTTACAAGTGAGTTGTTAACCGACATAATAACACCGACCGATGCATCCGCCCGCGATATTTCTTCCATTGCAAGAACATAGCTAACGGTATCGAGTCCTGCACCGTTGTATTCCTCCGGTACCATCATTCCCATGAAACCGAGTTCGGCAAGTTTCTTAACCTCTTCTTTTGGAAATTCTTGTGTTTGATCACGTTTGGCAGCTGTTTTACGTAATTCATCATCAGCGAATTTCCGCGCCATATCCCGGATCATCTTTTGTTCTTCTGTTAAAGAAAAATTCATCGATAACCTCCTGCTTTACTGTTTACTGTAATCATAGAAACCTTTGCCGGTCTTACGACCGAGATGGCCGGCTGCTACCATTTTCTTTAAAAGCGGACACGGTCTGTATTTATCGTCGCCTAAACCGCTGTGCAAGACTTCCATTATTGACAGGCAAACATCGAGGCCGATGAAATCTGCTAATGTCAATGGTCCCATCGGATGATTCATACCGAGTTTCATCACCGTATCGATAGCTTCGGGTTCTGCAACGCCTTCCATCACGCAGTACATTGCTTCATTTAACATCGGTAACAAAACGCGATTGGATACAAACCCGGGGAAGTCATTTACTTCGACCGGAACCTTTTGTAACGATTCGGCAATTTCTTTAACGGCAGTAAATGTCTCGTCACTTGTAGCAAGACCGCGTATAACTTCAACAAGTTTCATCACCGGCACCGGATTCATAAAGTGCATGCCGATCACTTTTTCAGGCCGCTTTGTTAAGGCAGCCAATTCGGTTATGGAGATCGAGGAGGTATTGCTCGCAATTATCGCATCCGGTGGTATTTTTTCATCTGCCGTTCTAAATATCTTTTTCTTTATTTCCAAATCCTCGGTAACGGCTTCAATAACAAGCGATGCATCAGCAACTGCCGCTTCAAGGTCAGTGGTAGTTGTTATATTGCCGAGTGTATCCTCTTTCTGTGCTTCATTGATGACTTCTTTTTTAATCTGACGATCAAGATTCTTTGTAATCGTTTGCACTGCCTTATCGAGGAAATCCTGTTTAATATCACACAATGTTACTTTATTGCCAAACTGTGCGAATACGTGAGCTATGCCATTTCCCATCGTACCTGCACCGACTACGGTAATATTTTTGTTCTGTGTCATAGATTATTTCCGTTTGGTTTTATGGAACATGTTTGAGAAATGAAAAAGCCCGTTATGAATATAACGGGCTTTACTTGAATTACACTCTTTCAACAATGACTGCGCTGGCTTCGCCGCCGCCGATACAAATAGCAGCAATACCATATTGTACATCTTTGCGCTCCATAGCGTGCAGTAGTGTTACCAAAATACGAGCACCGCTCGCACCGATCGGATGACCGAGAGCAACTGCACCGCCATGAATGTTAACCTTCTCAGGATCAAGACCTGCAATTTTGTTTACTGCGAGAGATACAACTGCAAACGCCTCATTAATCTCAAATAAACCGATATCTTTTTTTTTCATCCCGGCCTTTTTCAAAACTTTCTCGATGACATCGGCAGGTGCTGTGGTAAACCATTCCGGCGCTTTTGCATGTGATGCCTGAGCGACAATTCGGGCCACGGGTTTGGTACTCAGTTCCTGTACTTTCTTACCCGACATAATGGCAAGTGCCGCCGCTCCATCGTTTATAGTTGACGCATTCGCGGCGGTAACGGTACCATCCTTTTGAAAAACCGGTTTGAGTTGAGGAATTTTTTCAAACTTTACGTTATTGGGTTCTTCATCGGTATCGACAACGGTTGTGTCTCCTTTACGACCCTTTATCTCAACGGGGATGATTTCTTTTGTAAACCAGCCTTCTTGCTGTGCGGTTTGTGCACGCTTGTAACTCATCACCGCATATTCATCCTGTAGATCACGCGGGATGCTACAATCTTTAGCGCACAATTCAGCAGCATTTCCCATATGATAATCATTATATACATCCCATAGACCGTCAATTATCATAGAGTCGATAACTTTACCATGGCCGAGACGATAACCGGTACGTGCCTTATCCAGCAGATACGGAGCATTTGACATACTCTCCATGCCACCAGCGACAACAACTGACGCATCTTCGTTCTTGATCGCTTGTGCACCGAGCATAACACTTTTTAGGCCCGAACCACACATTTTATTTATGGTAAGACATTCAACAGATTGAGGAAGACCGGCAAAAAGTGCTGCTTGCCGTGCGGGTGCCTGTCCCAAGCCTGCGGCTAATACGTTTCCCATTATCACTTCATCTATCTGGTCGGCTTGTAAACCAGCGCGTTTCATTGCTTCAGTTACTACAGTCGCACCCAAACGTGGAGTCGGGATACTGCTTATTGAACCCGTAAGTGATCCGATGGGCGTTCTGCAGCCGCTAACAATAAAGACATCATTATTATTCATGTGAGTCCTCGTTCTTGTTTTGGATGAGACTACTAAATATCAGAATTAGCTGTTCATCGCCCGGAGGAATTCTTTGTTGGATTTCGTGCCGCGCATCTTCTCAAGAAGGAATTCCATTGCTTCAACAGTTGTAAACTCGCTGAGAATCTTACGCAATATCCATACCCGGTTCAGTTCCTCTTCACCGAGCAGTAATTCCTCACGGCGTGTTCCGCTTCGATTTACATCAATTGCCGGGAAGATTCGGCGATCACTGAGTTTGCGGTCGAGAACGATTTCGCAGTTACCTGTCCCCTTGAACTCTTCGAAGATAACTTCGTCCATACGACTACCGGTTTCGACAAGTGCGGTCGCTATAACTGTTAAACTTCCTCCTTCTTCGATATTTCTTGCTGCACCAAAGAAACGCTTGGGTTTATGAAGTGCATTCGCATCAACACCACCTGACAGGATTTTGCCGCTATGGGGTATGACGGTGTTATGAGCGCGTGCAAGACGGGTTATACTGTCGAGAAGAATTACGACATCTTTGCCTGCTTCTACTGTTCGTTTCGCTTTTTCGAGCACCATATCGGCAACCTGTACGTGACGCTCCGGTGGTTCATCGAACGTCGATGAAATAACTTCACCTTCAACCGAGCGTTCCATATCGGTTACTTCTTCGGGACGCTCGTCGATAAGCAACACCATCAGAACGGCATCCGGTGAATTTCTGGTTACACTATTTGCAATTTTTTGCAGGAGAATTGTTTTACCGGCTTTCGGCGGCGAGACGATCATACCTCGCTGTCCTTTTCCAATTGGAGCGAGAAGATCAATAATCCGTGTTGCATAATCGCCCGGTGCCGCCTCAAGGGAAACCCTCTCTTCAGGATAGAGTGGTGTTAAATTATCGAAGAGCCGCCGATCTCGAATATTTTCCGGATCCATTAAATTTACCGACTCGACCCGCAACAGTGCAAAAAATCGTTCTCCCTCTTTCGGAGGACGAACCTGACCACTCACTGTATCACCGGTACGCAGACCGAATTTTTTAATTTGCGACGGTGAGACATATATATCATCCGGCGATGGTAAATAGTTGTAATCAACTGATCTCAGGAATCCGTAGCCACCGGGAAGTACTTCAAGCACCCCCTTACTGAAACGCATACCATCGGATTCCTTCTTGACCTCGAGAATTTTGAATATAAGATCCTGTTTTCTGAGATCACTATAGCCGGTAAGTTTAAGCTCCTTTGCAATTTTCTGGAGCTCAACAATTTTTTTTGATTGTAGTTCGTTTATGTCCATTATCCCAAAAACTTTACTTTTGTTTATAGATTAATTAATTAATAAAATTTCAAACGATTTCGGATGGTACTTTATTTTCTTTGAGAATTTTTCTGATGAGATAACCTTGGCGGCTCATTTACGAGGACTTGATGGGATAACCATATATTGATGGTTAACCATATTCCTGATGCCTTAACAAATATAGTTGTTTTTCACATTTTTGTCAAGGAGAATATGTTATTATTCTAAAATTTCCAATGCCTCGCCAACTACAAAATGTGAGCCGGTTATTAAAATTATATCATCTTTTCTTGATTTTGATGCAGCAGTTTGTATCCCCCCACCAACCTGTCCGCTCGATACCAATGGGAAGAAAATATCTTCACCAATTGAACGGAGTTCGTCTGCCGGTAATGCACGTTCATTACGTGGTTCAACAAAATAAATAACACGGGCAATTTTCGACAATGAACGAATCATCGCTTTGACATCTTTATCGTTGAGTGCGCCAAAAATCACCGGGATGTTATCATACCCTGCATCAGCCAGCGATCTGACAAGCTCTCTTGTCGCACCGGGGTTGTGGGCCACATCCAGCAGCCAACGCTCCTCTTTATTCTCTAACAATTGCATCCGTCCTTTTATTCCCGTAAGCGGAATTATTTGTTCCAATCCTTGTCGCAATTGTTCATCGGTAATTTCCCATACTGGTTTTACACGTTCACTTTTTCCCCGAAGCACATCAAGAGCACGTACCGCAATGAGTGCATTCTGGATCTGATAGAGCCCCGGTAAGCCGATTGTAATATTCTCGTACTGATTTGCATCACGAAAGTACATATCGACTATCGATTTTTGAAGATCTTTTTCCTGTACTATCGATGTTGCAAATGGTGTAACCTCAATAAATGGGGCATTATTATATCTTGCTATCTCTTTGAGCACCTCGATTGCACGGGCACTCTGTACGCCTGAGACAACCGGGACTTCGTTTTTAATGACACCACCTTTTTCATAGGCGATACGTGCGAGCGTTTTTCCGAGATGATGTTGATGTTCGAGTCCGACGCTTGTTATAATTGAGAGAATTGGTGTTACTACATTTGTCGCATCAAAACGGCCACCGAGGCCGGTTTCTATGACTGCAACATCAACCTTGTTATCGCTGAAGTACTTAAATGCCATCGCTGTTGTTGCTTCAAAGAAGGTAGCACGTAAAGCATCGACTTCCGGCTGCAATTGTTCTGAATAACTGACCACTTCATCCCTGGATATTTCTTTGCCGTCAATTTTAATCCGCTCGGAAAATTTTACCAGATGTGGCGATGTATAAAGGCCGGTTTTCAGCCCATATGTCTGCAACACGGCAGCAATCATTGAAGCAACAGATCCTTTACCGTTTGTTCCGGCAATATGAATTACAGGGTACTGCTCATGAGGATTATTAAGCTCCTCCATAAGCAGCGATATCTTTTCCAAACCAAGTTTTATACCGAATTGCTGTAAACTATATAGCCATTCAATAAAATCGTGATAAGATTGAGCCATAATTATCTATACTTTTCCTGTACCGGTATTAATTGTTCAGGGTAAGTTTACATCCAGCTTTTAACAACTGAAATCGTTTGATCTGTCTGTAATGTTCCAATTATTTCTGACACATTTCTAATATCATTTTCCTGACAGAATGTTGTAATCCCCTCAGCTATTTCAACTGCAACATTCGGATTGAGATAGTTTGCCGTTCCGATTTCTACCGCTTCTGCACCTGTTATCAGAAATTCCAAAGCATCGTTCGCCGAGGTAATACCGCCTATACCGATAACCGGTATCGATACCGACCTGATTGTTTCATAAACCTTCGCAAGGGCAACCGGCCGGATTGCCGGACCGGATAATCCACCGGTGGTGGTACTTATTTTCGGTCTTCGGGTTCTCACGTCTACCGACATACCGACCAACGTGTTTATCAATGAAACGGCATCAGCTCCTTCATCTTGAACAGCGCGGGCGAACTCCGACACTGAGGTAATGTTTGGTGTCAATTTTACGATAAGTGGTTTACCGGTAAGCGGTCGAAGCTCGCGCGTTATCTCAGCGGTCATGCGAACATTCGTCCCAAATGATAAGCCTCCCTCCTTTACATTCGGACACGATACATTAATCTCGTATGCATCACAACAATCTGTCGACTCAATTCGTTCAAGCACTTCACGATATTCTTCGACGGAACCGGCTGCAATATTAACGACCACAGAAGTATCAAGCGATTGAAGAAATGGTGCCTTTTCCTCAAGAAACCTATCGACTCCGATATTCGCAAGACCGATAGAATTTATCATACCGCTTGGTGTCTCGACAACTCGTGGCGGTGGATTGCCGTCACGCGGTTTCAATGACAACGATTTCGTCACAATTGCACCGATCTTATTTACATCCACAAGGTCTAGACATTCGTCACCATATCCGAATGTACCTGAAGCAACCCAAACTCGATTGCGGCAATGCATCGAGCCAAGTTTAAAATCTGTTTGTACCTTTGTCATTGTATTACCACCGAATGAATATCGAATACAGGGCCATCGTTACAAACCAGCCTGTAGCGTTTTGTGCTGTTCACCGATTCAACCGGACACCCCTGACATATCCCAATACCACACGCCATAACACATTCGAGAGAAACCTGTCCTTTGAGCGATCGTCCCTGCAATAAATTCTGAAGCCCTCTCAGCATGGGATTGGGACCACACGCATATACCGTCACCTCCGTGCCGCGATTATCCGTAAACCATTGATCAAGGAGCGAAACAACCGTCCCGTGGTAGCCTTGACTGCCATCGTCGGTTGCGTAATGTACATTTTCCAGTTGATAATCAACGAGATAGTCTTTTGATCTCGCGCCGAGAAATGTTTCAGTATTTTTAAAGCCGTTTGCTTTTAACCACTTAGTAAGGATCGGCATTGGTGCCATTCCCAGACCGCCTGCCACAAGTAACGGAACAGTATCGGATTGCGGTAATGTAAATGGACGTCCCAACGGTCCAAGCACATCAACCATATCGCCAGGTTTTTTAAGTGAAAGTATCCGGGTACCCTCACCGACAATATCAAAAAGGATTGTGATGACATCATCCTGCGTTTGTGCGACTGAGAATGGTCTACGTAAAAGTGGATAGAAGCCTGATTGAACTTTGATATTTATAAATTGTCCGGGTTGAATAGTACTGGCAAAATAGAAACTACGCATATGCAAAGCATACACTGTCGCAGCAACCTGCTCGCACCGTACGACCGGAAGCAATTCAATCTTCATTCTGTTCTTCGGTTTGGGTGGTATCTGGTTCTTCTTCAAGGTTTTCTCGATCAGTCGGACGGGCGAGTGGAATTCCTCGCTGCCGGGGTGATTCTTCATCAATCTCTTCGTCTTCTTGCTGTTGTTCGGCTTCTTCCGCAAGGCGTGCGGCTTCCTCTTCCTCCCGTTTTCGCTCCTCTTCAGTGATCATTTCATTCCAGGCCTGCACTTTTTCCTGAACAGCCGATGCATACTCTGTCTCGGGATGTTTATCGACAAGTCTTTGATAATATACCGCAGCACTGTCAGGTTTCAACAACACATTCTCATAAATCCAACCGATAGCATAACAAGCTTTTACTGCATATTTTGAACCGGTAGTATCATCCGCAATGAATTGAAACATATAGAGGGCATCTTCATAATTCTCATCAAACATCATCTCCTCGGCTTGAAGATAAATATCCTCAAAAGCGTCTTGCTCATCACGCGGCACCTCTATACCCAACAATCGTTTCGCTTCGTTTGAAAACTCTGTGTTGGGATACCGGTCGATTATAATACTATAAATTGAATCCCGTTGTGTCTGTGGTTCCAATGCGGCAAATTCAGAATCAAACAAATAATTTGAGTTAGCTATGTCATATTTACGATCCGCTGCAGATCGCATAAGTTCTGCAAGTGCATATAATGCTTGCGGTGCATACTGCGACTCGGGGTATTCAAACACCAAGCGTGAATAATAATATATTGCCGAATCCGGGCGCTCCATTTCCATATTAAACAACCCGGCAAGCTCATAATAATTTTGAATAAGTTGTTTACGATCGGCTGCTATCTGTTGCTGCAGTTGTTCGGGAGTTTGAATACCATCCTGTTCCAGCCCGCCTGCCATGTCAAGCGTATCGCTTCCAGCAGTGCCGGCAGTATCGGCGGTATCGGGTGCTTCACTTGCTAAAGCAATTTCACGTTCAATTTCCATTAATTCTTTCTCGTTTGTAGCGATAACTGAATCTAATCGTATGATGTCGTCTGTATATCCGACATATCGCTCCAGGTAATCGTATTTCGCCCAGGCATCCCGGGTTACATCGGATGGTGGTGTAGACTGTGCTACTCTTTCAAAATATTGGATCGCTTTCCGGTAGTCGGAAAATGTATTCAGATAAATTGATCCGAGTGAATATTGAGCTTTTAAAGATTCATTAGTCCGGGTATGGGTTGTATCTACATAAACATATTGATCAATAGCATCCTGAATTAGTTCCTGAGTATGAAATACGTGAGCAGCTTCAAGTTCAATTCCCGCCTGATAGTCAACCAGAGCACGATCGTTAAGTAAATCCGCAAGCATTCCAATGGCTTGATCATATTCTTCGAATTGGGTTAATATTCTCGCTTTTGCGATATGCGATTCGTATAATATTTGACTTGTAGGACTGTCATCAATAACATCAGTATATTTTTCGAATGCATCTTCATAAAGTTCCAGTTCATAATAAATATTTGCAAGATGAAAACGTGCCTCTGTTCGAATTTCACTATTCCGGGCAATATCGACAGCTTGTTGAAAATGCTCTACAGCATTATTTAAATTTCCCTCTTTTTTTTGTATGTCACCGAGTTCAATATGTGCACGTGCAGCAATATCCCTGTCCCGCCGGGATTCAACCCTCTCAACCAGGTTTTCAAGGGCTATTTGTGCCTCGCTGTGTTTATTCATTCGGCGCTGGGTCTTAGCAAGCAGTAATTGACCTTCAGGAACAAGCCGGCTATCCGGAAATTCTGCAATTAACTCGAGGAATTTTCGTTCTGCCTGAACATTTTGCCGCATCATATAATACGATTGCCCGATCATGAGCACTGCATCGTCCGCATATCTGCTGGTGGGATATTGATGTAATAATCTGGAACATTTCTCTATAATTTCATTAAATTTTTCCTTTGTTTGCTGCGGTACTTCAAACTGTCTAGCCTGTCTTTGCTCGCGATGCCGACGTTCTGCTTGTTCGGTCTCTTCAACAGCTTCATCGTATAATTTTTTTGCATTATAGAATGTATTGAAATACGAGACGGTATTAACGTACTGTTGGCCGAAAAAATCGCCAACAGGACTCATTACCGAGCATCCACTAAGAAAAATTGGAGCTAATGATATGACAAAAATGAGGATTAACGTTCCAACCCGCGGAATCTTCACACAACCTCCCATCTAACCTTATATTTTAAAACATCCAAATTCACAGTATAGAATATAGCGACTAAATATAAGAAATTCAATAACTTCTAATAATTCAAAGCAAACTGTGGAAGTATTGGAACCACAATTTCATATGGTATGGGGTCACCGGTGAGTCGCGCCCGTAAGATTACATCTCCGGTAGTCTGTTTTGCGCGAAGTGTGATCGAATTTTTATCGCGCCGTATTATCTCTACCTTATCACTTCCTGTTTCAATTTCATAAAATACCTGTACCGATTTGAACGGAATTTGCAATCCCACGGCATTATACGGGACCGCTTTCACCGTTGCCTCAGATTCTCCATCAGGGAACAACGAAGGTGGATTTACCACAAAATCAACCCGGGAAATATTTAAAAATAATTTTACACCAAGCGCAACAAGAAACAAAATCGAAATACCGATTAATATGAAATTCTGAATTCTTGCCGCATCCCAGGGTTTCCCGATATCCCGGTACTTGCTCTCATCTATTTGATTCATTTTCCCATCACCTTCTCTACAACTCAAATATTTACTTATACATACATAGTATTAAAAGTTTGAGGAATTTTCAATAGTATGTGAAAAAATGTATCCCGTTAAACCTTTCACCGTATTCAGGCATCTAAAAGGTACTAAAACAGAACAGACAACTAATAAGAAACGAAGGAGAAAAATCATGAGACTACATTCATTTGCCATTATTCTGGCAGGTTTATTGTTCTTCTCATCCACGCTTGATGCTCAAATGCGCGGTGGATTTGGTGATAGAGGTGAACGGGGATTCCGCGGTGAACGTCCTGACCGGATCCGCGTCCACGAAAGACTGGATTTAACCTCGGAACAAGAAGCACAACTATCTGAATTTCGCACACAACATCAAAAACAAATGATCGATAAACGTGCAGAATTGCAGAAATTGCGGTTATCAATCCGGGAAGAGATGCGCCAGGAATCACCTGATATGAGCGCAATTGAAAATATGGTCGAACAACAGGGGGCAATTCGAACCGAGATGATGCATGCGCGGGTATCACACTGGAATAATGTTCGTGATGTACTAACGCCCGAACAAAGAGAGATCTGGCAGCAATACCGGCGTGGATTCGGTGAATTCGGCGACCGGAGAGGTTCGGGACGAAGAGGTTATCGAGGTAGATAGTAATATTCAGAGATTTTGGCAGAGGATTATTTCCCCGTTTTCCAGACTATGCGGCGCTCCTATTATAGGCGCGCCGTTGTTTTTTTAAAAAAGGTGATTTGGAGACAAGAGTATCATACGATACTAACTAAAATTATTAACTGTTGTTATGCAAAACAATCTTTGCGTTGAATAAATTCTACCCCCATAGCCATCGGGGTCGAATTTAGTGCTTCGAATTTTAAATCGATAAAAGTAATCATTTTTTTTTCTTGCGTAACATCATTTATTAATACCCCTTTTCTTTATCAACTAAATTTAACAATTCTTCACCATTTATAAACCGCTTCACATTTTCTATAAACAAATCGACCACAGCGCCCCAATAATCCGGCATCAATCCACCGATATGCGGTGTAATAAAAATGCGTGGGTGAGACCAGAAAGGATGATCGGTTGGTAACGGCTCCTCTCGAAAAACATCAAGTGCAGTACAATGAAGAATCTCTTTATCGAGCGCATCGATGAGCGCTGCATCATCAACTGTGGCGCCACGGCCAAGATTAACAAACATTGAGCCAGCCTTCATTGCCCCAAATCGTTCGGTATTGAAGAAATTTTTTGTGGACTGAGTAAGGGGTAACATATTTAATACAATATCACTTGAGGGCAAGGTGTTCATCAATTCATCGACGGGAACTACCTCATCGGTAAACGGATCACGTAAACGCTCTTCGGGAACAACACTTGATCGCACACCGATCACACGCATATCAAATGTCTGTGCAATCATTGCAATTTTTTTACCGATAGTTCCATATCCCACAATACAGAGTGTTTTTCCGCCGAGAAAAAACGTTTCTTTTACAGCTTGTTTATCCCATACATATTTGTGTTTTTGTTCCAACCAGGCTCCCATATTTCTTCCACAATACAATACCATTGCAAAAAATAATTCGCTCATTTGGGTATTATGAATTCCCTTGGCAGATGCAATAATGGTC
>SL_3KL_010_SEDDRAFT_10000962_pt1 | contig 25456 bp, 23 predicted proteins | sample SodLakKL_010_SED_2_FD_10381 | JGI IMG/M metagenome (IMG submission 10381) | reverse complement strand
CTCAGGACATCGATATAGTTCCTGATTGTGTTGTGGCTGACCTCCAGCGAAGTGCCAATCTTGCTGTAGTTTACGGTCTGCCCGTTATTATTAGCCAGCATTGGCAACAACCGTCTCATTGTACGATGTGTGATCCCTGCAAATTGGGGCAGGTCGCGCTGCAGAAACGAATTGATGTATTCCAGACGCCACTCCATCGACCTCTCATTACTTTCAGCCATAAGGGAAGGATAGTAACCTCCGCGTGTCAGGTAGGTTTCCAGGCTGATGCTATCCATGACCTCAATGTATAAAAGGGGAGGAAGATGGATGTAATTGACATAACCATAGAGAGCTTTTGTCTCCTGTCCCAGTAATTCCTTTGATGCACCACCGAGCAATAGATACATGCCCGGACGTTTTTTCTCGTCTACTGTCCGTTTCAGCACGGAGAATAATTCCGGTACATGATGAATCCCGTCAATGCAGACAAGCTTGTCAATCTGGGCATCAAAGAACCAGTCCGGGTCGTCCAGCTTTTGAAGGTCTGACGGGTGTTCCAGATTAAGGTAAAGCGTCTCCCGGCCACGGATTTTTGATAGCAACTGTTTCGCCAGCATGGATTTGCCGCTATGCCGGGATCCTGTAATGACAGTTACGGGTTTTGTTTGAAGTGAGCGTGCAATCTCTTTTTCAACTAATCGAGGAATATAGTCCATAGCCTCCCGTGGTTTGTAAAGGTTGTTTACATATTGCTCAATGATATTGCACAATCTGCTTGTTATTGTCAAGAAAAAAAATCAAGCGGATTTGATGCCAAAGCAAAACGAGTGCCCGGCCAGGGAAGAAAGGGAGCAGGAGTGTCGCGGGTAAAGGCGATATTGAGACGCAACAGGGGAGTTCTGTCAGCTGACGCTTTTTTTATCGGTATCAGCAGCCGCTTTTCTGCAGATGGCTATCATATCGATGGTTTTTTCTTCATCGTCCAGTATGCGGGGCATTTTGGTCTGGGCGTGCAGGGACTGATGCTTTTCACGCCACTGGTACATGGCATCTTTGGTGAGATTGAGTATGACTGGCGGGTGGATGCCCATGCTCTCCCTTCGATTGTGATAGTGCCGGTTGATCTTGCGAAGACTGTCATCGAGAAGACGGGTGAATTCTTCCATGTTTTCGGGCTCTTTGACCCACTGGATAAACCAGTAATGTCTCGGTGCCCCGATGTCCGGATCGATCAGTCCGCCCATGGCAAAAACGGAAAACTTCGAATCGGTTTGCCGGGCTGCCGTATCAAGAGCGTTTTGAGCTTCATAGGACTCTATCGCCTCTCCGAAGCGGTCGAAGATCTCGGATACGCGTCCGACCACGTGAATGCGGGGCTGCTCAACATCCGAGAATTCAATTACGTCATTGATCATGTACCGGAAGAGTCCGGAATTGCTGGTGACAACCAGGGAATAGGGGGTTCCTTTCTCAACCTGCCATGTTGGTATGGTTTTCTGTCCCTGAAGATTGTCCTTGTGCTCTTTGGGATTCGGTATCCATTCATAAAAAACGCCGTTATCAATGATGAGGCGCAGGTCCGTACGGTTCAGGTCGTCGCTGAATGCGAAGTATGATTCAGAGGCGCCGTAATTCTCGATGTAATCCATATCCAGCCCTTCGAGAAGCTGGTTGAAATGGGGGCGGTAGGTGTTCAGCGCCTCTCCACCGCAGATCAGAAGTCGCAGATTCGGCCAGATGTCACGTATGTGCTTTTTGCCGGTAACCTCCAGTGCCCGCTGAAAAAAGCGCAAAGCCCAGGACGGGATAGCCACAATTTTACGGACATCAGAGTGTACAGCACGCTCCAGGGTTCGATCGAACTTTTCCGTCCACTCTTCCCGTATCATGGTCTGGGGGGACCGGACCTGAAACAGGGAGAGCCAGCCGGGTGAAAGTTTGGCAAGGTAGGCACTGATCTCGCCCAATCGTATGTTGGATTTTGAATCGAGCCGTTCAATATTTCCGGGCAGACTTACGTGACTGCCCATGAAGAAATGGAGGAAATTCGGGTTCTGTTTGATGTAGGAAATGATGACCTTTCGCATGAAGCGCTGGTCGCTCCGAAGCCGGTCTTCACTCAACGGAATGTGCTTGCCCTTACCTGTAGTGCCTGCAGATACGGCAAAATTCTGGATTTTGTTCGGCCAAAGAAGATACTGTTCTCCTTTTTTCAACCGCTCAATGTACGGCTCGATATCTTCATAGGTAACCATGGGTACCTTACGGACGTACTCATCGAAACCGGTTATTTTCGAAAAACGGTATCGTTTCCCATATTCGGTCTGAGCCCCTTTGCGGAGCATGTAAGCCAGTACCTTCTTCTGTGCCGTTTCAACCGATGCAGGCATGGTGAAATGCGTAAAAGGATTATTTCCGTTTTTCAACAGGAGTCCATGGGAGGTTCTTTTCACCAACATACAGCTGCCGTGGACGTATCAGGCGGTTATGGGCGGCCTGTTCGATGTAGTGGGCCGTCCAGCCGGTAATTCGGCTCATGGAAAAGATACATGTGAAAAGATCGGGTTTGATTCCCATGGAATAATACACCGTTGCTGAGAAGAAATCCACATTGGGGTCAATTCCCTTCTCTTTTTTCATGACCTCCGTGATCTTTTCCGACCATTCGTACAGGTAGACACTGTCGGTTTCTTCAGCAAGGGACTTGGCCATGGTTTGAAGATGTTTGGCTCTTGGATCAACGGTACGATAAACGCGATGACCGAAACCCATTACTTTTTTTCGTTCGGCCAGCCGTTCTTTGATGTATGCTTCAACGTCAGCATCTTTGTCCAGCTTGAGCAGCATTTTCATTACTGCTGCATTGGCACCTCCATGCAAGGGCCCCTTCAGGGAGCCAATGGCGCCGGTGACGGCAGAGTAGATGTCGGACTGGGTCGAACAGATTGACCGGGCAGTAAACGTGGACGCGTTCATCCCATGCTCGGCGTGGATGATCAGGCAGATATCCATGGTCTTCTCGGTACTCTCACCGGGCCGCTCTCCATTGAGCATATAGAGAAAATTGTACGCAGTACTGCCATTCTTCAAAGGAGCGATGATATTCTTGCCATCCCGGACTCTTTGGTACCCGGCTATGATTGTTGGCATTTTAGCTGTCATGCGGATAGATTTTCGCATGTTGGCGTCAGGATCATCGTCAGGCGCCTCTTCATCAAAGTCAGCCAGCATGGAGGTTGCGGTACGCAATACGGACATGGGTTCAGCATCTTTGCTGGTGCTTTTCAGATAATCGATCACCGGCTCGGGAAGTTCACGTTCAGCAATCAGTTTTTCCTTCAAATCATCCAGCTCTGCTGCTGTTGGCAGGCGGTCGTTCCATAAAAGAAAAGCGACTTCCTCGAATGTGGCCTTCTGAGCGAGTACGTCAATATTGTAGCCCGCATAAATCAGTTCACCCTTTTCACCATCAATGGCACTTTTTGTGGAAGAGAAAGCGACGATACCCTCCAATCCCCGGTTGATATAGGGATATTTGTCAGTGTCAATGTTCTCATGAAGTTTTTTGCTCATAGATGCTCCGTATTTTGCAAATGATTATCACTAATTCCATTAATAACCCGTGCATAATAAAATCATGATTTTATGAAAAAATAAAAGACGGCTTTCAGCACAGGAATTTGCTTTTTTGTTACGTGTGAATAACATTTCGTGCACCTGTGCGGTTCATTTCATCGGAAAATTCTGGTACCGCAGAGGTGATCAGGAGAGACAGGTTTACAATCATTCTGAATTCAGCTGGAATATGTGATTCTGAACAGCATTGCTATTGCAGCAAACAGCCCTTGCAAAATATCCATACCTGCAGTTTCCCGACAAGAGATGATACTGATAATCGCCATCAATTTCATCAGATTATTCAAATGAAATTCACAAAAGCATTGCATGCGAATGCTTTTGGCGAACTAAAAAATGTACCTGTATCGCTCGGTGCCATACTTCTTATCAAAACACACCCCCGGGCAAGCAGAGGTTATTAATGTAGATAAGAGCCTGAATGGATAGAAGCTGACATGCCATTGAACATGGAATCAGCATCTTTGAAAAAACCCATACAAAAAAAATATAAATTTTGTATGAAGAAAAGAACCTTTGTAATTTGGTTTTGTCTGACTTCTAGCATTATCGATGCCAGCTAAACGACACCTGAAAGCACATCGTTCCGATTATGAAAGCAATCAATGATAAAGGGCTTTATCCTGATTTTGGTTACAGACCCGCTGAACCGGAAAGGCCGATAGTTTTTTATATTGAAATATACGAGGAAAGTTCCGCATATTACCTGGCAGCCCGATTGCAGAAAGAGCATTGGGAAATTAATGTCATACCTGCCGGCTCCTGCTGGATTCTCCTTGCACACGCACTGGTATCACCGGATCATCAAACCATAAGTGATCTTTGTGATTATCTGTCGGACCTGTCCGAGTTCCATGGCGGATCGTTCAAGAGATGGGAGCTGAATTCACTCTCGTAACGTTACATGTCCGAACCAAGAAGACCCTCCCGCAGTTTTACCGACCTCGTAGAAATCATGGCCATCCTTCGCAGGGAATGTCCCTGGGATCGCCAACAGACACATGAATCCATCAAGGATCTGATGGTGGAGGAAATATACGAGGCTATTGAAGCAATCGACAATGACGATCCTGCCGAACTTAAAAAAGAACTGGGAGACCTTCTGCTTCACGTGGTATTTCACACCGAAATAGCCCGTGAGTCCGGACGCTTTGAGATAGGCGATGTCATCTACGGGATCCAGGAGAAACTCATCCGCAGACATCCCCATGTATTTGCAGATACCACCGCCGGCGATTCTGCCACGGTTGTTCGGAACTGGGAGGATCTCAAGATGAAGGAGAAAGAACGAAGTTCGGTGCTTCAGGGAGTGCCGGATACGCTTCCCGCCCTTATAAAATCGCAGCGCATGCAGGAAAAGGCAGCCGCAGTGGGATTTGACTGGAAGACCTGGGAAGAGGCATGGCCAAAACTGACAGAGGAGATCGAGGAATTCAAAAAAGCGGCACAGAAAGGGGATGAAGAGGAAAAGGCCGGGGAATTCGGCGATCTGCTATTTTCAATGGTGAATGTGGGACGACTTGCAGGGCTGAATTCCGAGGACTGCCTGCGTCTGACCAACCGAAAATTCAAGCGACGCTTCCAGTATATCGAAGAGGTGCTGAGCAAGCAGGGAAAAAACCTCAAAGATGCTACGCTGGAAGAAATGGACGCAATCTGGGATGCGGCTAAAAAGCATTTCCAGGGAGAAAGCAGCAGCTGATCCCAACCGGAAATCCGTAATCCTGAGAGAATGTCCAAGGCAATGGATCTTTAAGTGGGCCTGATGCTCATTGACCGGATGCAAACCGATTAAGCTGCTGCTGCTGCTTGTCGCGCAACGTCTGCATTTCCTGCTTTTGAGCTGCAGGGAAAAGGATATTGTTGAGGATCAACCGGTATCCGGGACTGTTGGGGAAGAGTTCCAGCTCGGTCGGTGGATCGCCAACTCGATGGGTGTAATCCTCCGGGTCGTGTCCGCCATAAAACGTGAAAAACCCATCGCCTAGGTTGCCATGGATGTATTTGGCCTCATTACGCCCCGGTGTCTGTGCCAGGATCACCACATTGCTCTTGATGGTTTCCTTGCGGAAAGCAGTGGTCTGGCCGTAAAAACCCTTGATGCTGCTGACATGGTTCTGTGTGAGCATGGTCGGCACCGGATCCCACTTTGCGGAAAAATTGAAGAGCGTAAAAAAGTCCATCTCTTCGTCAACCTCCGCCATGCGCTTCTGTACATCCAGTATGTCTATGTTGCCGTGACGGTATTCGGCCGGATCCAGGGTAACTTCAAAGTCTGTAAATGCAAGAGTGTTTCGGAAATCCAGCTTTTCATTGGCGTCCGGATCAGCCGGATCCCCGTCGAACTGCATAGGGACGATATCGACCTCCATGGCGGCCAGCGCAATATCGAACGTGTCCGTGCCCGAGCACATGGCGAACAGGAATCCGCCCTCTTCAATGAATTCACGGATGGTCCACACCACGGCCTTTTTCATCTCGGAAACCTTTTCGAATCCCATTTCCGCGGCCATGTCCTCCAGGTCACGCACCTGCCGGATATACCACGGCTGATTGCGGTAGGCGAACCAGAATTTTCCATGCTGCCCGGTGAAGTCTTCATGATGCAGGTGCAGCCAGTCGAAATCCTCAAGGGCTCCCTGAAGCACTTCCTTGTTGTAAATGGTCTCATAGGGGACTTCGGCGTAGGTCAGGGCAAGGGTCACGGCGTCATCCCACGGCAGTGCATGATCCGGGGTATAAACCGCTATTCTTGGCGCTTTTTCAAGTTCCACCACCGACATGTTTACATTCGGACGTTCTACTTCTTCTATGATCTGCCTGGCCCGAACGGTGGGAATTTGTTCAATGGTGACGCCCCGAATCCGGCTCTGCCGCACCATGGCTTCGGTCTGCGGCGCGAGGAAACTGCCCCCGCGGTAATTCAGAAGCCATTTTCCCGTATGGCCATCCAGCAGATGCTGAAACATTACTCCGTAAGCTTTCAGGTGGTTGCGCTGGCTGTCATCCATCGGGATCAGCACGTAGGCAGACTGTGTTTGTGCCGCTGGCGCGAACGCCAGCAGCATGACCGCAAGCAGCGCTGCCACAGAAAACCGATTGGACAAGCAGGAGACGGAAGAAGTTCTGGATACCATATAATTCTCAGCGTTTTTGTTGGATTCGTATTCCGATTGTCACTAAAGTGGTGGTCTTGTTGCAGAAAAAAATCACAGCTCCCGCGCCTGCCGCTCCAGGTCGCGGATCCGGTTCCTGGCGATTTCGGAGTAGTATCCTTCAGGATAGTTTAACAGGAGCTTTTCATAATAACCGGTGACCCCGTCGGCGCTAAGCAGTATCGGACCCGTACTTTCATCACTTCCATAAAACCGATCCTCCGCAGAAAAAGGATAGGCCAAAAGTCCGGCCGGAACCAGACCTTCAGCAGACCGGTTGTTTCCCGTATCGCGCTGCTGCATGAGGTAGACCACTTCCGCAAGCCGGGCTCGCTCCCACAGCAGGCGTTCGCCTGCGGCCTGGTGCACGGATGGTCGACGGGTGTGCCGGTCGACGACCCGAAAAGCAATTTCCGGATGGATCCTGCGTAGCGTCTGCGTAAGCAGCAGCATTGATTCGCCATGAAGCGGGTTGGCAGCCGGCTCCTCAAGCACCGGCGCAAGAAGGTCGGCCGCCTCGGCATAGCGTCCGGTGTCATAGAGATAGCGGGCCCGGGCAATACGATGCAGCTCAATGTTTTCACCGCTTTCCTCGTGCCCCTCCTGGATTATAAACCGTAATTGCAGGGCATTGTTGGCGTACCACGAGTAACTCTGCCGCTCCAGGGACCGGAGCTGCATCCGCGCATAGGTAAAATCACCGTTGTAAAAATCACCCAGTCCCAGGTAATAACGGCTCTTGTCGGCGATTTCCCCTCCATCGGCAATCCGGTTGCTGCGGGTGAACGACACCCTTGCCATGGAAAAGTTTCCGTCAAACAGCAGAAGCCGTCCCTCGACATAGTGAACCAGTGCCTTTTCGGAGTCATCTCTGGCAATTCGCTCCATTTTCTGATGGTACTCGGCCGCTTTCCCGGGTTCTTTGAGATGATCCAGCGCCAGTTCGGACTGTATCGCCAGCGTCTGCATCATCCGGTCATAGCGTGGAAATTGCCCGGCAAGCTGATCCACGGCGTCAAATGCCTTCCGGTACAGGGAGTCGGCGGCACCGTCAAAATCCAGATTGCGGTCTGTCAGATATCCGGCCCATTCCTGGTAGGTGCGGGAGAGCTCCTCGTGGCTTCGGGCCTGGAGCGGATGCGTGTCAAGCTCCAGATAGTACTGGAAAGCCTGCTCGGAAAGCTCAAATTGCCCCCGGCTTCGCAAATCCCGTCCCATGCGGAACATGGCGTGACGCTCATTGTTGCTGTGACGTTCCAGGGTGCGCGCTGCCGCCAGTGCCCGGCGATAGAGTCCGCGCTCCATTGTGAGCCAGACGAGAAAATCCCGGTAAGCAAGGTCAGCTTCGCTGCCGGGCGAAAACTGGCCAATGCGCTCCTCGGTGAGCAGGATGGCGGTATCGTAAAGCCTTCGTTCATCGTAGTTCAAAAGCTGACGCTGAATCAGGCTCATGCGCCGGTTGTCGCGGCCGATGATATCAAGATATTCATTGATGGCCGATTCAAAATCGGTGATGGCGAGATAATTGTTGGCAATTTCGAAAGCGAAGAGATTGGCATCGCCAAATTGCTCCCTTGCCGTTTCATAAACCCGGATAGCTTCACGGAAAAGCCTCCGCTGGTTCATGGTTTCAGCCACACGCCGGTAAACCTGGGCATTTTGTGTATGCTGACGAAGCACGTGGTCCCATGCCTCCATGGCATCGTCGCGCCTGCCCGAAATATCATAGATCTCCCCCAGTTTGATGCGCGTATTGCTGTCGTCACCCACACGATCCAGCCGTTCTTTGGTGATCTGAATGGCATCATCATACCGCTTAAGCTGGACCAGTGCGGTCGCGGCACGGTCATAGACGGCATAGGAACGCGGGTTTTCCCGGAGCATCCGTTCAAAAATCTCGTATGCCTCCTCAAACTTGCCTTGCCGGAGCAACTCGTTGCCGAGTGAAAACTCCCCGGCGCCGGTCTGAGCCTGCAGTCCCGGGCCCGGCAAAATGACAAGGGCTATTGCCAGCATCAGAAAAACAAAAAAACTGCGGACGTGGTGCATATCAGGTATTCGATTCTGGTAAATGATGCTTTTTCCGGATGATCAGCGCCCCTTTGCGGCACATGACGCTCCAGGATGGCAGTAAAGGAACAGGGCCCATGAGTGCCACCCCCCGGATTGCGCAACTGGCATCAGCGGGGATGAAACGCTTGCGGTAATCATGAAGCACCCGTTGCCGTTACAAAAGGTGTAACGACGCCGGGCAGCAGCTTATTGACTTCGCGATAAAAACGGAAAAGCGGAAAACCGACCACATTGTAGTAGTCGCCGTCAATACGCGCAACAAACAGCGCCCCGAGATCATCCTGTATCCCGTACGATCCGGCCTTGTCCATGGGGCTGCCACTCTCCACATACGCCCGGATCTCCTCATCGGCCAGCGAGCCGAAGGTGACATCGGTCCGTTCATGAAAAACGTGGTGTTGAAATCCGTTTCGGTTGGATACGGTTTGGGGCTCATCACCGGCAGAGCCGGCAACATCGTTTCCATAAACCAGGGCCACACCTGTGTAGACCTGGTGTGTGCGTCCGCTCAGTGACTGAAGCATGGCAACAGCGTCATCCGGGTCAGCGGGTTTGCCGAGTATTTCCCCGTCACGCACAACAATGGTATCGGCGCCAATTACCAGCCTGCCGGCATAAGATCCGGGTTCGGTTTCTTTGCGACCGTCCAGCCGTTCGGCTACCAGGAGTGCTTTCTGCAGGGATAGTGCTCCTACCGTATCCGCCGGATCGGAACCCGGGGTGACCTCTTCTCCAATATCAGCGGGGACCACATCAAAGGACAGCCCGATCTGGCGGAGCAACAGCCGGCGGCGCGGGCTGGATGAGGCAAGGATGATCCTGGGTTTGTTCATCTGAAAAGGTGTTGTATTTACAAATAAAGGCACTAACATACGAAAAAAACAGACAATTCCTCCAGATCCCAATTTCTCCAATTCTCAATTCCTGCAACCCCCCATTTCCTCCAGTTCCGAAGGCCAGGCCGAAAGAGTGCTGTTGCAACACCGCAAAGGACTGGTCATAGCTTCCCGTTGCTGTGTAAAACAATTAGTAAATACACGCGGTAAGCCGCCTGCTGCCGCCATCCGGCCTTGTTCGGGTCCTATTGATGGAAAAAATTCGTATCGTTCACGATACCATTTGTATAAGGATCCGGTAACAGTATGGCCAAGGCAACAGATTATCAGCAGTGGGCGCGCAAAATCCGTGCGTCAGATGAAAAGGCGTTTCACGACCTTTTCATGGATTCTTATCAGCCGCTCATGCGATACGCACTGAATTTTGTGAAGGATACTGATGTCGCAAAGGACATCCTTCAGGAGGTATATGCCCACCTTTGGGATATCCGTGACCGGCTTGATGAAAAAAAATCCCTGAAGGCATTGCTGTACCGCATGGTAAAAAACCGAAGCATTAACCTGATCCGCTCGCGACGGCCGGTCCGCCTCGACGATGTAGCTCCCTCGGAACAGCCGAGTGAGGAGATGTCGCCGGAATCCATCCGGTCGGACAGTGATGGCTTGCTGGAAAAACAGCTGAGCGAATGGATCGAGGCCCTGCCGCCACGGCAGCGCGAGGCGTTTGAGCTTAGCCGGTTCGAAGGGTTTGACCACCATGAGATAGCAGAAGTCATGGAGTGTGCTCCACGCACGGTAAACAACCATATCGTTGGTGCACTGAACACCTTGCGTGAACAGCTGAAACAGTGGAAATCACAGCGTGAAAACCGGGAATAAAGAGTGAAACCTGAAATGAATATGAAACGGCCGGACCATGATATCTTGAAGCATTTCTCCGGAAAGGAAGAGGACGAGGTGCGTCTTATCTGGGAAAAGGCCCGGAGAAAACAGCAGCCTGGCGACGATGCCATCGGTGTGAATCCCGAAGAAGAGTGGGCGCTGCTTCAGAAACGGATACAGCCGGCCGACCGGTCCGGGCTCCGTGTGCGTCCACGCCCCCTCAGGACAAGAAGCTCCGCAGCAAAAGTCTCCGTAGCAAAAACCTATGCCTTTATTACCGCCCTGGCAGCGGTTCTGCTCGGAGGATTTATCATGTGGTATCTGTTCATGCCCGTCAGCATGGAGGCCCCGCGGGGAGAATACGCTGGTTTTCATTGGGATGACGGAATCCATGTCGAACTTAACAGCGGATCCAGAATAACCTGGAACCGGACGTTCGGTAATGGACACCGTAATCTGCGGCTGCACGGCGAGGCCTATTTTGAAGTGCAACCATCCGGGAAGCCATTTGTTGTGGAGACGCAGACAGCAAGGGTGGAAGTGCTGGGCACCCGGTTCAATGTGCGCTCGTGGTCCGATGACCCGGACGGACGAACCACACTTACCCTTGTTGAAGGCCAGGTCAGGCTGGCATCACTTCTGGAGCCGGAGTCTCACATACTGGTTCAGCCGGGACATACCAGCCAGGTTGATTATCACAATACAAAGCCCCTGGACCCTCAACCTGTCAATACAGATCAGGCCCTCGCATGGCGCAACCACGGTTTCTATTTTTCGGGCATCTCCATGAGCGAAGTGGCTGCCGAGCTGGAACGGCGCTATGATTCCGAAATAATCATTCAGGATGAGGTCCTGGGAGACCGTCCGTTGACGATCTACCTTCCCCGTCCCGGCGAACTGGAAAATATCATCGAGACCATCTGTTTTGTGACAAATTGCCGTTACGAAGAAAAGCAGGGCACGATCTACCTCTACTAAGCCCATCCGGATCCGCTCATCTGGTAACTCATCCGCTAACATGCCCTTCCCATACAGTCCGTGACCAGGGGACCGGTACGTTTCATACGTCCTTTTTTCCCGGAGCATTCATTTCTGGTCATTTTATCCTAAATTGTTTGTATGGTGAACGTGATTGCGATGCAATGCAGGTGTCGGGGCGGCAGTACAAGCCCATGGCCTGCAGTCACTATGCTGCAAGTGTTGTGCTGCTGCTGTTATGCCGGGACACGTTGCACTGCAACTGACATCCAGTCACCGTCCTCCAGTCACTAATCAGAAATCACTTCCCGGGTTCCCTTGCCGGAAACAGTCCCGGCGACATAGCAATCCATACCATGAGCAGCTCTTGGAGGCATTTACGCATATTGCGAGAGGTTATTCGGACACTGGCGGTGACTCTGTGCCTGATGTCCACCGTTTTGTTTGCTACGGCCCATCAAGCTACAGCGTCGATTTCGCTGACCGGATGTGATCATCGGGAATCAGGCGTGCAAAAATCCGGCCCCTGGAGTTTTGAATTCCGTAACGAGCCACTCGACCGGGCCCTGTTTGTGATATCTGAACACACCGGGACAGATTTCATCTACGAGCCAGGGATAACGGCCGGCTTTTCCGTGACGGCAGTATTCAGGGAAAAAGAGCTCGGAGACATTCTGGATGAGCTGCTTTCGCCCTTTGGTCTGGAGGCAAGGCGAATTAGGACCGGTATTTTTGTCATCCGTCATTCGCTCAGAAAGGAGCTTGCCCCACGCCCGCTGCCCGCCTTGCGGACGGGCGATCCATTGACGGCTCATCTTCCACTGCGACGCGTTCCAGCTGCAGCTACGGAGAACGACCTGCCACTTCGCAAGATCATCCTGCAAATTGTTGTGCCATGAGTTTTATTGAAAAAGCATCCCGATATGCCGGACTAATGATGCGCAGGGAGCCCGCGCTGCTGAAAGAACTTCGGGAGACAACCGCCCGGGAACTGCACTACGATGATATGCTGAGCGGCCCGGTGGTAGGCAGCTTCCTCAATATGCTGGTTCGCATCAGCGGTGCCAGGTCGGTACTTGAAATCGGGACATTTACCGGGTATGCATCCCTGTGGATGGCCACGGCGCTTCCGCCGGCTGGCTCGCTGGTCACCTGCGAGACGAATGAGAAGTATGCCCGTATCGCCCGTCGTTTTTTTGAGCGATACCGTCTGGAAGCGGCTGGACAAACCCACGGTATTGAAAACCCGGCTCAGAGCGATCTGCAACATATTGACACTGACTTGTACAGACCCGGACACAGTCATGCTGCCGAGATCCGGCTATGCATGGGACCGGCCCTGGAAACACCATGGCCGGATCAGATTGACTTTGTGTTTCTGGATGCCGACAAGGAACACTATCCGGAATATTATGAGCGGATCATGCCGCGACTTGCGCCCGGCGGGCTATTGGTTGTTGATAATGCATTCTGGGGTGGGAAAGTATGGGGTTGCTCAAGGGATGTGGAAACGGAAGGAGCATCTGTTCCTGAGGCATCGGAGGCACATGGCGATGAACCAAAAACACGTGATCAGGATGTGCCGGCAGATCAGAAAGCAGCGGCCATTGACCGCCTCAACCGTATGATTGCGGAAGACAGGAATGTCGAAAATGTGGTACTTACCGTGCGTGACGGGCTGCATCTCGTTAGAAAAATTCGATAAAAATTGCACTTATTTATTGGCATATCTCCTCCATTATCTTAAATTAATGCTGTCCGTCCAGGCGTACCGGGGACGTGCCAAGACTATAAATACATATTAAATCTGGGGTTTATCCGGTATTGTGAACAGTCTCTACATCCGGTTTTCGTAAACCGGCGGAGTGTTCATCATCCCTGAGACAGCTGACTCTTTTTCCACCGAACTGCCATTAATCGGAAATTGCTCATGAAAAAATCACTTACCGTAATCACGGCAAGCCTGCTTGTATTGTGTTTTGCTGCATCGACAGTCCTCGCAGGTGGATACCAACTCAATCTACTGGGACAAAGACAAATTGCCATGGGGCATACCGGTGTAGGAATGCCGCTGGATATTGCCACCATCAGTCTTAACCCCGGCGGACTTGCCACTATCGATCACAATGCGATTCTGCTGGGATCCAGCGCCACGTTCATAAGTACCCATTACCGGGCTCCGGCCCCGTCCAGCTACGTAGCTAAAACGGACAGCCCGACACGCACTCCGTTCAGTATCTATGCCAGCTATGTCACTCCGGTAGAAAATCTTAGAGCCGGAATCGGCATTTATACTCCCTACGGAAATGCCCTGCGCTGGGAAGAGGGATGGAAATATCGTTTCCTTCTCAGTGAAATATCCCTTACGGCCATTTTTGTCCAGCCGACACTCAGCTATCGCATCAGTGACCGGATCGGCGTCGGCGCCGGCTTCATTTTTGCTTATGGTGCCGTTAATGTCCAGCGGGATCTGCCGGTTGATGCCCAGGATGATTTTACACCCATGGTGGAACTCGATGGAACAACTACGGCAATTGGTTTTAATGTGGGTGTCCATGGAAAGATCACCGACCAGATTTCCTTTGGTGCGGCATACCGTTCACAGATCGATATGGAAATTTCAGGTGGCGATGCCGATTTCACCGTCCCAACGTCCCTCGGCGGAACATTCCCTGAAGGCAACCGCTTCGATGCGGCCCTGCCGCTGCCGGCTGTGCTCAGTTTCGGACTGGGATTCATGGCGACGGATGACCTCAGGCTGAATCTGGACGCGAACCTGACGTTCTGGAGTGCCTACGAAAATCTGAACTTTGAATTTGAACAAAATCCGGAAACCCTTAACTCTATCGGACCCCGTAACTACAATGACCGCTGGATATTCCGCGTCGGTGGAGAATATGATGCCACCGATCGCCTGCAGCTCAGGTTAGGCAGCTACTACGACCCATCTCCCGTCGATGAGGGTTATCTCACCCCAGAAACACCCGATCTTGACCGGATAGGGATTTCCGGTGGATTCGGTTTTGCCATCACCCCGCAGACCGATCTTAACGCTTCCGTACTGCTCGTACTTTCAACTCCCAGGGAGCAGACAGCACAGGATGCCATGGACGTCGGGACCTTTGGCACGGTGCCGGTCGGCGAATTTGTGACACGCGCCTGGATCCCCGGTTTTTCAATTTCCCACCGGTTCTGAGGCAGGCCCGTTTTCCCAATCGATCCGTGACCCATGGTTTCGGTCACGCATCCACCAGACAGATTTTCCATCATCAAAACACGACAATTATGAAGCGGTTATCTCAACTTTCCCTGTTTGCGCTGGCGATCCTTGTTTTGGCCCAGTGCGAACCTACACTCAATGAGCGTACCCCGGATTCCGGCCAGGCCGATTTCAACAGCTATGTTGCTATTGGAAACTCCCTGACGGCCGGTTATGCAGACAACGCCCTGCATCGCGACGGGCAGCTAAATTCCTTCCCGAACATCCTGGCCGGACAGATGAAAGAGGCAGGCGGCGGAGATTTCTTTCAGCCTCTTGTCAATCCTGGCGTAGGTTCCAATGCGGACGACCAGGCACGTCTTGTGCTCCGGATGACCATGGGACCGGATGGGACACCAACCCTGGCACCTGCTCCGGCTGCCGAGAGCGGACAGGACATCTTTTCGCGCACGGTTGAGGGCCCCATCAACAACATGGGAATTCCCGGCGCCCGGTCGTTCCATCTGCTTGCACCGGGCTACGGCAACCTGAATCCGTTCTTTGGCCGCATGATGAGCGATCCCATGGCCACCGTGCTGGGCGATGCCATGATGGCGGAGCCCACGTTCTTTACCCTCTGGATTGGTAATAACGACGTACTTGGCTATGCCACCAGCGGTGGAACCGGTCAGGGCTTTGCTGAAATGGGCGATCCCGCTGCCGTCGCCGGCAATGACATCACCCCGATGAATGTTTTTTCCGGCAGTATCGATGCCATTGCCGGTACGCTGGCCGGGTCCGGTGCCAGAGGGGCTGTGATCAACCTCCCGAATGTGACCAGCATCCCGTTCTTCACCACTGTTCCCTGGAATGGATTGGTGCTGAGCGCCGAGCAGGCACAGCAGCTGCGTGCCGGTTATGCCGCGCAAGGTGTGCCCGAGCAATTCATCCCCGATTTCCAGCCCGGACAGAACGGATTCATAATAGCAGATCCTGACATGCCGGACGCTGTACCTCCCCAGCTGAGGTTCCGTATGGCGCAGGAAGGCGAACTCATCCTTCTTTCTGTTCCACAGAATCAAATTCGTGAAGAGGGATTGGGCAGTATCACACCCATCCCGGATCAATACACCCTCCGGGGAGCGCAAATACAGGAGGTACGGCAGGCAACCGATGCCTTCAATACCAAGCTTCAGGAAGCAGCCAACGAATACAATTTTGCTTTTGTGGATGTCAACAGTGTGCTCGAAGCTGCAAAATCCGGTCTGGTTTTTGAGGGTACGTTGCTTACCACGTCGTTTGTTCAGGGTGGTGTCTTTTCCCTCGACGGCGTTCACCTGACGCCGCGCGGTTCTGCCGTGGTGGCCAATGTGATTGTCGAAGGCATCAACGCAAGGTATGGCTCCACACTTTCACCGGTGAACATAAGTGCCTACGATGGAGTGCAGTTTCCCTAAAATGCGGCACTGATGCATCTGCTTTCTGATATCAGAAGGGATGCACGACATCCCAAATCACGACCCGGTAGTTACGAATGGTGGTATTTCGATGGTATTTCGGAAGACGGTGACTATCAGGTCGTGATTATTTTTTACGAGGGATGCCCTTTTTCCACGCGGTATATCCGGAGTGCGGAAAAGGATCCGGAGGGGGAGGATGCGCAGGCGGCCCGGCATCCGGCCATCAGCATTTCATTGTACCACCGGGGAAAGCCAATCTTTTACAGCCTCAGTGAATATCCACCGGATAAATGTGCCTTTGATGAGGCCAATGCCAGTGTAACCGTCGGGGAAAACTCGTTTCGGTTCACGGAACGGGAGACGCACGGAAGCGATGGTTTCGGCAGCTACGATCTGCGCATCAATGAGCGCCTTCCTTCCGGGGACGAATTGAAAGGGATTCTCACATTCAGCGGGATGGATCCCAACGAGCGGCTTTTTACCGGGAATGGCAAGGCACCGGCAGCACCGGCAGCTGACCCCGCGTCAGAAGATGGCGAACCAGGCCATCTCTGGAATCTTGTCATGCCGCGTGCCAATATGCAGTGCCGCATCAACTTGCTTCGCAATGGATTGATTGTCAGGGAGCTGAAGTTTAAAGGCGAGGGGTACCATGATCACAATCTTGGGAGCGAGCCCATGAAGGAGTCGTTCCGGGACTGGTACTGGGGCCGGGTACACTTCCCGCATGGCACGCTGGTGTACTATATTATGAACTATAACGGGAAGGATGGCAGCAAACAGCTTGTTCAGGATTACCGCGCATGGCTGATCAGTCCCGACAACCGCCGGTTGCTCTATACGCTGGAACTTGCCGGACTTAAAAAACGGTCGACGAACGGCTTCCTGCTGCGTCCGGCCCGACGGCTTCAGCTCAAAGAAAAGGAACTGGAAATTGAAGTGCGACACAAGGTTGTGGCGGACTCGGGGCCCTTTTACTGCCGGTATATCTCGGAAGCGCGGCTGACCCATCCGTCACTGGAGCCGCAGAAAAACACCGGTATCGCTGAGTATATCCGTCCGGATCGCATCCACCGCCGGCTGTTCTGGCCGCTCGTTCACATGCGGCTGCGATATGTCGATCAGAAACCGCACTGGGTGCAAAAATCATCGCGGCTGTTTCGCTGGACCTGGTGAGGTATTTTTCGGGAGGTGGTGCGTGGGTCCGTTGGATGGATATATTGCGCTATGATTTCAGGAAGCGGGCTATGGCATGTGCCAGGGCCCGGGCCGAAGGCGGATGGTTGCGCAGCCACAGTTCCGGTTCGATGAGTTCCAGTTCCATCACGCGCCAGTCGCCTCGAAGGTCACGGACCATATCCACCCGGCCATAAACCGGATTTGGATTGCAGGCAGCGATGGCGCGCTCAGCCAGGATAATCTGTTCCCGGTCGGGACGGCAGTGATGCACCGTGCCGCCGTGATCGTCCTGGACGCGGAAATCGCCCGGTTTTGGCTTCTTGGTGACGGCATGGGTGTATTTTCCATCGATCAGGACCAGGGTGTCTTCACCGGCGTGCAGGACATCGGGAAGGAATGGCTGGACGATGAAAGATTCCGTATTGAGCAGGGGTTGCAGCTCTGACTGGATGCGGTCGGCGTTGGTCTGGTCGATGCGGTACGTGTGCCGGGCGGCGCCGGAAATGCAGGGTTTCAGGATGGCATCATGCCAGCCTGTTTCATCAATCATATCGCTCAGTGTCATGTCGGATCCGGGATCCAGAAACCGTGTGGGGACGATCGGGATGCCCTGTTCCTCAAGGTCGGCAAGGTAGTGCTTGTCCAGATTCCACCTGATGAGCGCCGCTTCATTGCACAGAAGGGTGTCATTTTCGATGTTTCCCAGCCAGGACAGGAATTCCGAAATCCGCTCAAAGTAATCCCAGGTCGTTCGGAAAACCGCACATGAAAAAGCAGACCAGTCGATGTCAGCGTTGGCCCAATCCACCCGGACCGACGAGATCCCCAGATCAGCAAGTGCCTCCTGCAGCAGGGCGTCATCCCGCAGGATATTGGCAAGATACCAGTCGTCTTTGTCTGCCCGGGCAGCGATGTACCGGTGGTCGGTCAGCAGGGCGATGTCAGCCTTCTCCGGGTAGGGAGCTTCCGGGTTGGGGGATTCCGGGTTGAGAGTCGGACCTGCGTTTACTATGGGGTGTTTTTTTGGCACGTTTCCGGGTTGTCCATGCTGACTGCATATTGTCATGATGGGTCGGTGGAAGGAGGATCAGTGGATATTGGTGTTTGGTAGCGGTTGGATCGGGCCCAGGCAAGGCCAATGGCGGCACCGAGAACCGTGGGGATGATCCAGGCGAAACCGGCCCGGGCAAACGGGATCATCTCGATGAGGTCGTTGATTATGCCCAATGGAATACCGATGATGGTCAGTGCATCGGGGATACTGGTCAAAAGGGCACCGATGACCGCACCAACGTAGACCGGACGGTAGGCGAGCGGTCCGCCAATCAGGGTCAGGATGATCAGGGCAATGGCGACAGGGTAGACGGTAACCAGCAGGGGGTAGGCTACGTTGACGATGGTGGTTACGCCGACGGTAGCGAATACACCACTGAAGACGACGGTTATGACAGCAATAAGCTGGTAATTGAAACGGTTTTTGGAGAGTCCGCTGAAGTAGTCGGCCACGGTGGCGGTCAGACCGATAGCTGTTGTCAGACAGGCAAAACTCACGGCAAGGCCCAGTGCGATTTTTCCAGTGTCGCCCATCAGCCCCTCCGCAATGGCGATCAGGAGATTTGTGCGCTCAACGTCCGGCGGGTAAACGGAGCTGGCAGTGGCTCCGAGGTACATGAGTCCACCGTAGACAAGGCCCAGGCCAAGGGCGGCAATGCCTCCGGCCATGGTGGTCATTTTCACCTGGTCCCGGACGTTGCTGTAGCCCTTGAATACCAGGGCGGCAATGATGATCTGGGCGAAGACCAGCGAGGCGAGTGCATCCATCGTCTGGTAACCTTCCCGGAATCCACTTCCGGTGGGCCCTTCAAGGCCCATTTCGGCAATCGATCCGAATGGGGTGAAAATGCCTTTGAGGATGATCCAGGCGAGTGTGATTACCAAAAAAGGGGTGAGGAATTTGCCGATTTTATCGACGACTTCCGAACGGTTGAGGGCAAACCAGAAGGCGATCCCGAAAAAGATGATGGAAAAGAGCCAAATGGGGAAATCGGGGAAGTTGGGACGCATCCCCAGTTCAAATGCCGTAGCGCAGGTGCGGGGTATGGCCAGAAGGGGTCCGATAGCCAGGATGATCACGATGCTCAGCAGGCGGCCGAACCAGTTGCTGACCCGGCTTCCCATCTGCTCGACGGTACCACCGGCCCGAGCTGCGGCCATGATACCGAGCAGCGGCATGCCAATCCCGGTAATGAGAAACCCGAGCAGCGCCCATTTCCAGTCGATTCCCGCAAGCAGTCCCATATACGGCGGGAAGATCAGGTTTCCGGCACCGAAAAACATGGCAAACAGCGCCACTCCCACCACAATTACATCCTTATTGGTTTTTTGCATCAGACAACTCCCCGTCATTTTAAATAATTAGAACGGCATTGCATGGAATAAAAGAAATTTCCGGAAAAGATTTACATCACATTGCCGCTTTAATGATTTTGAGTATCGTATTTGTAGCGGCCGCGTGTCCGGAGCCGTCTATCTGATTCGTAGTGCCGGTGAAAAAGAGATCCGTTCCGGGATGGTGCCAGGCAAATGACCCGGTTTGTCCCCAGAATCCGAGAATTTCCCTGATAGGTTTAAACGGAGCAATGAATCTGGGTGTCCAGATCTTTTCCAATCCGACACCAAACAGGAAAAGTCCTGGCGGCGGCAGGATCCAGTTCCATTCCTTCAGACCTTCAATCTGCTCTTTCGGGAAGAATCGTCCCCTGAAAAACTCTTTCAGGAACAGCATGGATTCCTGTGCGGTAGAAACAATTCCGCCTTCCGCGGTTACGGAGGCCATGTAATTGGGAATCCATAATTTCTTCGATTTATAATAAAACGAGACCGCGGAATCGTCGGTTACATCACGGAAGACACAGGTCTGCCGCAGCGCAAGTTCATCAAACAGGAACTCCCTGAAAACCTCGTCCAGCGTTTTGCCGGTTACGGTCTCGATGATTTTTCCAAGCAGCTGGTAATTTGTATCAGAGTACGCCGCCTTGCCCTTTTTTCCGGGCGGGAAATTTGGCTTGAGTTTTTTGACCGTCTCAATTGTTTTCTCAAGGTGCCATGGTTCATCAACGCCATCCAGAAGACTTGCCGCAGACGTTTTTCCATCCGGCTGTTTGTGGAAGAAGTAGTCGGGAAGACCGGACGTGTTGGAAATAAGATGTTGGATGGTGATTTTGTTTGAATAGTCGACCCCGTTCAGCACATGGAGCCCGGCCATGTATCCGTCGGGCAAATACTCCGCAATCTTGTCACTCAGTTGCAGTTTCTGCTCTTCGATCAAACGCATTACAACGGCGGTGACATAGAGTTTTGTGACGCTGGCGATATAGTAGCGGCTGTCCGCCTGCATCTCACCAGCCGCGCCGGTCCATGAGAACCGACCGTCTCCGCTTTCAACACACAGAACGGTGCTGTAAACGTTTTTTTTGTCGATGATTTTCTGCAGTCTTTGATTTAAAAAGTCTTCATTGAGCTGTGCCATTGCCGATCTCCTTTACGCGTTGTTTCGCATTGCCAATTTCGCATTGCCAGTGAATCGACGGATAGCAACTGAATGGGTGAGATTTATTGCGATTCCGTTCAGGATTTGGCTTTTGTAAGATTTGTTATATCCTGTGCACTTTTTCTTCATTCTTCGAGGCTTCAAGTTTGTCGCCAGTGCAAATACGCTCTCCGTCTCCGGAAAGCAACGTTGCGTTCTGGCCGAAAAACGCTCCTTGAAGGTAAGGCTGGGTATTCATCATAGCGAGGGTCCGTAAGGGCTCTTTCGGCTCAGTCCGATCTCCGGTAGCCTGATCGGTCGTGGTTATTGGACAACGTTTGCATGGTTTTCTGATCCCGAACTTATAGGTGCCTTCGATTGATGCCAGGGTATCAAATGCATCCTCTTCGAAGGGCTCCACACCGCGAATGACGATGTTGGGTCGAAATCGATCCATGGTGATTCTGGACGCTTCATTTGTTTCCAGGTTTTCATTAAGAAATGCCAGGGACTCTTCGGAGGCTACAAGAAAAGGGAATCCGTCGGCAAAGGCAGTATGGGAGTCCTCCCCCTGAAGACAGGACGCATCCACAAGACGAATGCTTTCATCGGAAAAACGAAAGAGCTTGAGGTCCTGGCCGTTCCAGCTGCCCAGTACTTCCGTCAGCCATTGCGAAGCTTCGTTGCCCTCGTCCATTGCGGGGAGCCGGTCTTTCCAGATGGTGACATTAATACGTTCGGCGTTTTTTCTGCGTAAATCGATTTCGAGAGGGGACACCGACGGGTGGCTGAGTACGAGACATCCATCGGTGAGATGTACACTTATGGTAGCCATTGCGGTCATTTCCCGCTGCGTGATGAAGCCATGACGGGAATCGGTCACCATCCAGCATCTGTCGTAGGCCAGTCCGCGCACACCAACTACCGCCTCTTCCAGCCGGATGCCTCGCAGAGATTTGACAGGGTAAATATTCAGCCCGGTTATTTCCATCATTAAACAACTCTGAAATTATGCATGCTTTCCCAGGCGCAACCATATTTCCCAGTCAGATATTGGTTCACAACGGTGTTGTTTGCGGTATGCCTGGGTTTTTCCTGGTAGTCATGATTAATATCGCTAAAATTCTCAACTACTTTCAGTGCAGTCTATACAAATTATTCTTGCAGGTGCTTGTTTTCGAACTGGCGCATCCTTGCCATTTCCAGGATTCTTGACAACACGATATTGCTCTTTAGATTGATTTGGGCTAGTCGCTTTAAAATGTTGGATAGGGGCAGGTGTGGCATCTTCCCTATCCGCATAAGGAGCTGTGGAAAGACGGTAACGGATCATCCAGAATATGCTTAAAAAACCGTCAACTATCCTGATGCTTGTCCGAGAATCCATCCTTCGATGGCGCGCACCTCTCCCGGTGGCGGTGTTCCCGGCGGGCGCAGTCCCTTCATTACACCGATCATCGAAAGCAGCCCGATAGTCGCATCGAACCGGTCCTCTCCATGTATGCCAGTTCCAAAGCCCTCTCCAATATCCTTTTGAAGTTCTTCGGATAACGTTACTTCAATGCGTCTGGCGTAGCTGAGGATGGGTTCGGCTTTGCTCACCCTGTCATTCACGGATCGCTTGCTCCATCCACGACCGGGCGCTCCTATACCAACTTGAATCGCGGCTTCTGCGGGATAGGTTTCTGCTACGACAATCTGTCTTGTTTCCAGCAGTTCATCCAGGTCACCGTCAAACGGCCAAAGGGCAATGTCCGTGGACGAATCAGTGATAGCAGGTTGCAGGATTTCCCTCCAGCCTGATATGGCGGCTTTGCCCACTTGTTGTCCGCCAAGGGTCCAGAAAAGGGCACACGCGGCACCGCGGGTATCCGTAGCACGGTCACAGTTTCGCAGGAGGTCGTGGAAGCTCTCGACACCGAGTCCTTCGACTATGTGTTTCCTCAATGTGCCACCCGGGCGCTTTGGATAGAACGGTCGATAGATGGACACGTCACGGGCTTCATCCGCCAAATCGAAAAACGTCGAAAGTCTGCCTTTTCCGGCATCCTCCAGCAGCTTACGGAAGGAGGTTATACCCAAACGCTTCGCGTATGCAAGCGGCACGCCGATCGGGAAGTCGAATCCAATGAATATCCTGGACTTGCCGTTGCCGTTCAGATCATTCAGCAGGCTGTGCGATGATGATACCCGCTCCGGGGTGGACAGGAGAAGATTATTTATATCTGTACCCCGGGCAATGGCCATCCACTGCTTGTTTGGATCTGTTCCCCAATCAGCGTGTGCGACGATTATCATGTCGATTCCTTAAAACAGCTTGATTTACTTTCTTCATGATCAGGTATAAAAGCAAGTAAATATGAGACGTGGCAGCCATGCTTTGAAAGTAACGGCCCGGCATTTATGTTGCGGGGCGATGAACTTTGAAGTTGAATAGCCAACGCGAACCAATCAGCAGGAATTGCTTGTCACTAAGCGGGTTGTTATGGTATGATTGTTATAGGTTTCGTTGAAAACTCAAATTCGTTTAACTTTTCCCCATCTTGTAAGTATCGTACTGAGAATTGAATTTCAGAAGCTTCTGATGGCCTGGATTTTAACAAAAGAATCAATTGATCCGGAGCATTGGGTTCTTCAGTGATAAAATCAATGAGATCGATACGCCTCGGGCCTTCGCGCATATACAGAGCATAAACATCAAATAATTCAACAAGGTTTTCTCCAGCTGGATAATCAGTGCTGAAACCTTTATCACTATAGATTTGAATATCTAAAAATCTTGTCATCCGTGGTGGGAATAATTGGAGAGCATGCATAAGCATTTTGAATAAATTGAATATTTATCTTGTCCAAAACACCCGAAAAGAAAACTTCTGTAGCTGGCGTCATATCAATAGCAAATTCGTCAAACCGGATTGAATCGCTATTGATTTCCGAAAGTTGAATAGATCTTGTTGATGAATCATAGTGAGTAACTTTCTTAATCGATGTTGAAAAATCAGTTATCCGAAATTTGTCTGGAAAAGGTCCGCAATCAATGTCAGTTGGAGTGTTACATGAAATGGTGAGAAAAGTAAAAAGTGCCGCTATGCTGACTATTGATAATATAGTTTTTGAAATAAAGTGATTTCTCATGGGAATTTCTCTTTGTTATCCTGATAAAGGCAAATAACGGCCAGCGGTTTACCCGGCCCCTTGGCTTCGGGTTGCGCGTTGAAACCGTTGATATGTAAACGATTTGGGTTCGAGGGTTAACACTTCAACAGGAATTTATATGGTACCCTTCCTCATCTATTCGTTTCCGAAGATAGGCGATATGTGAAGGCCCCACCTCACAGCATCCGCCAACTATGGATGCTCCATTTTTTATCCAGTTCATGGCATGATCAGCATATTTTTCTTCGTCCAGATCTTTTCTGGCAGAAAGTTTATCTACGGTTCCTCCCGGTTTCAGTGGATCAACAGACGTAAAACCATTTGCATATCCGCCATACGGTATATCCAAATGTCTTAATGCTTTTACCCCTTCGCTGATGGTTTCAGGAAAAGAGCAATTGAACATTATTGCATCCAGGCGATAATTTGATAGTGAGCTCAATGCTTCATCGATGGATTCACCTGAGCGGAGTTGATTCGGCAGTCTATCTGACAAAGTAAAGCTCAAGTAAACCGTTTTACCGCTTTCAAGCGCGGCCTCTGCCGCAGCTTTTGCTTCTTTTACGCTGCAGATGGTTTCGATGAGAAATAAATCAACAATGGGTACCTGAATAGCAATTATTTGTTCATATTCCTCCTTTAACTGCGTAAAAGAACGCTCGTCTGTGGTATAGCTTCCTGTCAAAGGAGGTAAACAGCCGGCAATCTGCACATCTTTCGCCATTGATCCAAGTTCATCTCTGGCTTCTAACGCAATTTCTGAGGCTTGTAATTGCAGCTTTTCGAACCATTCGATCTCACCATCTCGCTGGAGGCGGGTTGGCGTGCTCGTGTAGCTATTAATGGTTATAATACGAGCTCCTGCTATGATGAAATCCTGGTGAACTTCCTTCACGATATGCGGCTGCTCCATCATCACTTTGGCGCACCACAAAGGGTGGGCTGGCTTTCGGGATCGCCTATAGACTTCCTGACCCGTTCCACCATCCAATAAATATATATATTTCATAAACTAAGCAATTCTGGGATGATTTCGGGGAATTAGCATACCTGGTAAGTGAAGATGCTGGTAATTCTTTTTTTGGTATTGAATGGATGGATATCCTGGATCTTCTATGCTCTTTTTGTTTCCGGAATCAAATAAAAGCAACAACGAGCGACAGTGCGAAAAAAGTAAAAGCAGGCAGTGCTTTCTTTAGAGGATCACCAATTTTAGAATGCATAAATACGGCACCCAGCATAAGGATAGCGATCCCGTAGGCGGCGATCAACTCAACCTGCTGATAAAAGATTGAAGCCAGCATCATCAGTGCAAGAATCACTTTGAGTGTTCCGATGACATACATGAACCATTTTGGGAGTCCGTATGCATGAAACTCTTCTTTAATATT
>SL_3KL_010_SEDDRAFT_10000961_pt1 | contig 25460 bp, 15 predicted proteins | sample SodLakKL_010_SED_2_FD_10381 | JGI IMG/M metagenome (IMG submission 10381) | reverse complement strand
TCATTTGGAACAACCAAACCACGCTCGCCGAAGCCGGACCGGAGCCTCCCGCAAAGACCCGTCGCGCCCGCGCAGAGTTATTCAGAGGCTCCTTAGCTGCAAGGCAGGGCTCGCAGGGAATGCTTATTGCCTTTCCAAGAGCCCTAACGCCGCAGATGAGCGCTTTCCGGCTCGCCCTTCGGGAGCGTGCCTGAGTCGACAGCTCTGCGTTGCGAACCTTGTAAAGGGCTGGCCATTCACTGCGGTTCGCGCCTTGATTTGTCGACTCGGTCACACTCTGAATGTTACAGGATTAACGACGGGGTACACTAGTGGATGACGCCCGCTCGGCAATGGCTTCCAGCGCTTGATCGAGCCGCTTGCGGTCGAACCACTCGCCGGCGCGCATCACGCCCTGGATGCCGCGTGTATTGCCGATGTCTTCGAGCGGATTGGCTTCGAGCAGCACCAGATCGGCCACGCAGCCCGGCTCGAGACAGCCATGCACAGGCTGGTCCAGGTAGCGGGCGATGTTGATCGTGCCGGTGGCCAGTGCCTCGGCCGGGCTCAGGCCCGAGGCGACGTAGATTTCGAGCTCGTGGTGAATGGCATCTCCTGGCACTTGCAGGATCTGCGGTGCGTCGGCGCCAAGCAGGATGGTAGCGCCGGCCTCGTGCAGGGCGCCGATCAGCGCGCGCCGGATCTCGATGAAACGCTCGCCCTGGCCCTCGGGAATTCGGTTGCGGATATCCTCGACGCGCTCGCGCCACTGCGCTCTCGTCTCCGTAGGGATCCAGCCCATGGCCTCGCGTTCCATCAGGGCATCGATGTCGCCGATGGCCCAGTTCTCCATCAGGCTCTGCGTCGGCACGTTGGCAACGCCGGCCTCGGCGGTGCGCCGGGCCAGTTCCGGAATCAGTGATTCGTCCATGCCCTCGACCAGGTTGACGGCGAACAGACCCGGGTCGGTGCCGTAAAGCGCGTGATCCTCGGGCACCAGTTTCTGACCGTAGCCGTCGAGATGGTCGATGGTGCCCTGGTTTGAGTCGAGCGCACGATCAAGCCCCACGGCCACCGAGATATGGCCCGAGTAATCAATGCCCAGTTTCTCGGCCGTTTCGGCGATGGCGTGAAAGGCTTCCGGCCACAGCCCCGGGTGCAGCTTGAGCAGGTCGTAGCCGGCCTCGGCCTGGGCGCGCACCATGTCGCGGGCTGCCGAAGGCGAGGAGACCGTGTTGTTGTTGAAGGAGGGCCCGGAGGTGATCAGGCGTGGGCCGGTGATCTCGCCGTTGGCCAGTTGCTGACGCAACTCCAGGTGCCCGGTCTCACCCAGCATGCCGCGGATGGTGGTGATGCCGTGGGCCAGGTAGAGCATCAGTGTGTCGTGCACCTGCTGATCCCCCACGCGCATGGGCGGTACGTGGGCATGCATCTCGGCCAGGCCCGGCATCAGGTAGCCGCTGTCGTCGATGACCGCATCGGGCTCGGCAATCTCGTCGGCATCGACGATAAAGCCGTCGCGTACAGCCAGCCGGACCGGTTCCGAGACCGTGCCTGATTCGGCATCGATCAGTCGAACATTCTCGAATACCAGCGTGCCGGCATCGAGACTCAGCGAAAGGGAAAGGGCGACAATCGCGATCAGACAACGCATGGGAAGTAACCTCCGACGAAACCGTTCCCGGAGTCTAGCCGGCCTTCAGGGTGGATAAAATAACACTTGGCAGGCTGCGCTCAATCACTGTCTGCGAGCGCCTCGGCCAATGCTTTCCGAAAGGCCGCCGGACGATCCAGCCAGGGGATATGGCCGGCCCGGTCGAGGACGACCAGATGCACCTGTTCGTCCTCTTCGAACCAGTGGCGGCTGAGCGCTGCTTGCCAGTCGACGAAATCGTGGTCTCCGATGATCACCGTCACCGGATGGTCGTGTTGCCGCCATTTGCTGGAAAAATCCCAGGGTGCAAGGGTTTCCATACTCATGGCCGCGGCCTGGCCCGCTTCGGTGTTGTAGTGCACGCCACCGCCCCGAAGCCATGGCCAGCGATCGATGCGGTAAAGATTGGCGGCAGCGAATTCAAGACGCCACCGTTGGCTGCGCTCGCGCGCCGAGAGTGCATCGTCGTCCAACCCGTGTTCTTCCCGCTGCGCCTGCACACCGGGACGGGACTGCAACATCTCGCCGACCGTGTTGAACAGCCCGAACGGTGAATAGTCGCTGGCCTTCCAGCCGTCGATGAGGGGTTCGTAGAGAGCGCGCTCATCCTCGTCGAGCGGCTGTTTCGGTAACCCCGGTGCGATCAGGACCAGCCGACCGACCCGGTCCGGATACTCGCGATGATAGGCCCCGGCCAGCACAGCACCCATGGAGTGAGTAACAAGATCCAGCCGCTCCAGATCAAGCTCAACACGCAGGGCTTCCAGGTCCTGAACATGCGCTTCCACGCTGATGGACTCGACATCGCAACTCCACGAACGAAGGCTGCCGCGTTGGTCATAGAAGACCAGGTGGACTTGCTGCTCCAGCCCGGCAAAGGCGTCGAGCAGATAGCTGTGTTCCGCGCCCCAACCGCCATGCAAAATGACACGGGTTGGATTTTCCGGGTTGCCGTATTCGCGCACATACAGCGAACAGTCCCCGTCCACGGGCAGCGTCCATTCCAGTCCCCCGCCGTATGACAGTGCTTGCAGATCAGGCAGTGGCCGGGCATTCACATCACTTCCATGGGCCAGGCCCACCCCCACCCCCAGGATCATGATCAGTAGCCAGCGCATGTGCTCTATCCGCGTCTGAGACACCTGATCCGATCATACGGGTGATCTCTGTTTACGGGCAAGCGCGGCAGAAGCACCCCGGACCGGCCGGCGGTTCCCGTTTCTATCCCCCGGCCGTCGTCATGCAGCTTTCAGTGCGCAGGCTGGTTCAGCCATTGCAGTAATTGAGCGACGATTTCACTGTCGGGTTCGAGTTCGGCCAGGCGGTTGGAGTAAGTGCGGGCCTGGGCCCGATTGCCGGTGTGGGCGTGGAGCAGGGCCAGGGTGGACAGGGTTTCCCGGTGGTAGGGGTGGCGTTCAAGGACATGTTCCAGTCGTCGGCGTGCCTGTTGGAAATGACCGAGCTGATGCAGGGCCACGGCCAGGACATGGCCATAACGGGGATCGTTCGGGGCCAGTTCGGCGGCTCGTTCCAGGGCTTTGATCGCATCCGGCAGTTGCTGTTGACGGACCAGTGACAGCCCCAGAGCGTGGTGCAATTCGGCCGAATCCGGCAGCCACTCGAGGCCCTCGTGCAGAATCGTCGCGACGTCTGTCTCGCTGGCGCGGCTGCGTTGCAGGTCGGCCAGATTGATCCAGGCGTCCACCGTGCGCTGTTCCAGCTCAAGTGCTCGCCGGTAGGCAGCTTGTGCAGCTTCGTTCAGGCCGCGTTGGGCGTGCAGGTTGCCGAGACGAACGTGGGTCTCGGGCCGGTCTGCGTTGAATTCCAGCGCAGCGATGTATTCGTCCAGGGCGGCCTGAAACAGTGTGCGTTGTTCGGGCGACATGGCCCGCTCCGATGCTCCAGCCAGCGCGGCGGCCGCTTCGATGCGTACTGCCCGAACCGGATCGGTCAGCAGCGGAACCAGGTGCTCGCGACGCAGGTCGGGGTCGGCATCGGCCAAGGCCTCGACGGCGCTCATGCGCAGCAGGGGCTGGGTGGCATCCAGGGCCTGAATGGGCAGCTCGGCCTGGGTGGGACTCAACCAGGGTGCCAGAGCTCGCATGGCGCTGGCACGAACAATGGCCGGTTGTTCGGGATGGGTGATGACCTGTTCGAGTCTCTCGACCAGTCCGGGTGCGCCGACGCTGGCGCTGTGCAGGGCATGGGCGAAATCCATGGATGTATCCGGCCCGTCGGGAAACCATTCCAGCAAGCTGTCCCGGGCCCACTGGTCGTCGCGATCGGTGTGGCAGTCGGTGCAGGCATTGGTTACGCCGTAGGCCAGCGACAGATCAGGTCGGGGAATGCGAAAGGCGTGGTCGTGGCGCGGATCGATCTCCATGAAGGTCACCTGCGGCATGTGACAGGCACTGCATTGGCTGCCTGCGCTGTCAACCGGGTGCCCGGTGTGGTCTGGAATGTCGAATCGATCCGGCTGGTGGCATTGGGCACACAGGTCATTGCCGGGTGCTGTGAGTTCGAGCGAGTGGGGCTGGTGGCAATCCGAGCAGGTGACACCGGCTTGAGCCATGCGGCTTTGCTTGAGTGAGCCCCAATTGAATACCTCGGCCAGCATCTGGCCGTCCGGATGGAATTGATCGGGGTCGAGCAGTGCCGGCCGGTGCGTGTCCAGCAGGTTGCCGCCGTGGACGGTATCGCCCAGCAGGCGACTGGCGCGGCCATGGCAGCGGCCGCAGGTATCAATCTCGATCTGTGTCTGACGGGGCTGGCTGCGTCGGGCGGTACCGCTGTCCGGGTCGGGCAACCAGGCAATACCACGGCGTTCGTGAAATGATACGGCCAGCCCGTGGCCGGTTTCCGGTGAGGCACCAGCCAGGGCCCATTCAACATGCTTCCGCCCCGGCCCGTGACAGGCCTCGCAGGCGACGTTGATCTCCGACCAGCTGGAGTCGTAACTGTCGCTGTCGGGGTCGTAGCCCTTGACCAGGGCGGTCGAATGACAGTCGGCACACATGAAGTTCCAGTTCTGGTTGCGTCCGGTCCAGTGCAGCGGATGATCGGCGCTGACCTCCTGGCCGGGGTAGAGATGGAACCAGCGCTGGCCACCTTCGGTCTCGGGGCGGCTGTCCCAGGCAATTCCCAGCGCCTGCAGGCGACCACCGGGCATCTCGATCAGGTACTGCTGCAGAGGCTCGACGCCGAAGGTATAGTCAATTTGGAACTCGTCGAGCTCGCCGTCCGGTCCGTCGGTGACGACATGGTAGGCCCCGTCGCGTTCGAAGAACTCGGAAGTGATGCCGGCGTACTGGAAGCGGGCGCGGTCAAAATCCCCCAGCACGCTTTCGGGGCCGGCTTCCTGCATTGCCAGGTCGTGGTGCGAGCCTTGCCAGTCGCGGTGTTCGACGGCGTGGCACCGGGCACAGACGGCTGCGCCCACATGGTCGTCGGTACCGGACTGCAGCTGTGCCCATTGCGGCAGGTTGGCTGTCTCCGGGGAGCTGGTCGAGTCCAGCTCCCCGGACGGGTCGCCCTCACAGGCTGCCAGCACGGCCACGGCGACCGCCAAAAGCAGCCAGAGCGCTCGCGGCATCACGAGCCGTCGGTGAAACAGACTGTACCCAGGTTATCCATGATGATCTGCAGGTCAGCCTCGTCGGTTTTACCGTCGAGATTGAAGTCGTAGGTACTGGAGCCGCTCCAGACCGCAGTGATGGCATGGTAGTTGTCAATGTCGGTCTGGTCGACCCGACCATCGTCGTTGCCATCTCCGGGGCAGTTGATCTGCGAGCCCAGGATGGCATTGATCTCCTGGGTCAGGCGGGCGTGGTTCAAGGCCGCGACCGGGTCCAGTTCACCCTCGGCCAGCAGGTCGCGGTCTTCGCTGTCGAGCAGTGGCAGCGGTGCGGCCTGGTTGATGTGATAGAACTCCTCGACGTCCAGCAGCACGCTGCTGTCGGTGGCCGGGTCGTAGTCCAGCGCGCTGTTGCGTATCAGCTTGAAGTGTTCATTGCGAACGGCCTGGTAAACCGTCCAGCCCATGGTGATGCGGTTGTTCTCGTATTGATCCGGGTCATCATGGTAGATCGCCTGATTGACCTGCCAGCAGTGCTCGAGGTCGCCCTCGATCACGCTGGGATCATCGGCGCCTTCGCCCCACCAAACCCCGGTGTTGTCCTCGCATACGCTCTTGGATACCGGCGTGTGCGAACACATGGCATTGAACACACAGGGACCATTGACGCCATCATCAATCTGGAGATTCAGGCCACCCTGGGCAAAGTTGAATTCGCGCAGACCGAACTGGTCGGCCGTTTCCAGGTAGGGTTTCATGCTGACCGAGTCCAGCGGGCGCGGCACCAGCGACGGCACATCCAGCCTGGCCAGTTCACCGAACAGCTTGAACACATCGACACCGTTGATCATGTGCTCGACATCGCGCCCCGGCGCTTCGATCATCGGGCCCGATATGATCAGCGGCACCCAGATGCCGGTCTGATAGGCCGTGCCCTTGGCACGCAGCGGGTCGAACGGCAGCTTGACCACCGGTCCGAAAGTGCCGTTGTCGCCGTAGATCACGATCACGGTATCGGTTGTAATTGCATCATAGACCGGCGCGGCGCCGGGGCCGGCCTCGGCCAGGCCGGTTTCGACCAGCAGGCGTCCCAGCTCGGTGTCCATGGCCTCGGTCATGGCGTCGGAGAGCCGGCGCATGTTCAGGGGGTGAGCGCAGTCGCTGGTCAGGTCCATGGATACACCGGAAGGGGTGAGTCCGGCCGGCGGGTGATGGAGCGGGGTATGCACCGAGCTGAAGCTCACGGTCGCCATCCAGGGCTGTCCGGAACTCTGTTGCTGCTGGATCCAGTCGATGGCCGCATCGACCTCGATAGTCGAGCGGTATCCACGTCCACGCGGATCGATCAGCGGTACTTCCTCGAGCTGGTCATTGTGATTGATCACCAGCGGCGAGACGTAGTGGGCATTCTCTCGCTCCCAGGCCAGGTGGCCGGGCGCTTCTGTTTGACAGGACTCGTTGGGCACCAGAATGCCGCCGTCGGTCAGACACTGCAGCCCCGGCGGGTCGCCATCGGCGTTATTGCCGGCCAGTTCCGTGCAGACGATCTCACCGTTGGCCTCGGGTCGGTAGCAGGCGCCGCTGTCTGCCCCGTGCATCGGGTCGCTGGCGGTGTCGGGAATGAAGCCGCAGGAGTAGGTGCCTTCCGGGCCGATACCGCCGGCGGTGGTATCGATGGAGGCCGGCAGCCCGCCGGTCCAGCCCTCGAAATAGTCCCAGCCCAGCAGTGCTGGCGTGCCGTTGCCGGCGGCATTGTGATCCGGCCCGGCCAGGTGAAACTTGCCGAACATCGCGCTCTCGTAGCCGGCGTGCTTGAGTAGCTTGGGTACGGTCACCTCGTACTCGCTGATCTGCGAATTGGCCAGGTCGTTCGGGCCGATGGCCTGGAAAATGTTGTTGCGCAACGGATAGCGGCCGGTCAGCAGCACCGACCGGCCGGGTGAACACTCCGGCATGGACCAGGTATTGCGAAAGCGCAGGCCGCCGTCGGCAATCTCGTCGATGCTGGGCATGGCCGGCGGGGTCGCTCCGCCGTAACCGAAGGATGCCATCTGGTCGATGCCGACATCGTCCATGATCACCAGCAGAATGTTGGGCGGGCGTTGTTCGAAACGGTCGGCAAAAATCCAGTCCCCAAGCTGTGTTTGCGAGGGGAGGGGCTGGCCGGCGACGCCAGGAGTCGAGGCCGTCAAGCCCAGTAGCAGTGGGCCCCAAAGGGCCGGTTTTGTTATTTTCATCTCATGGGTTTTCCCGGTGGCTATATCTTTTACAGCGCAGACCGGAAGAACCATGCATCAGCATGCTTGACTGAATTCCTGGCCGGGTGGCTGTGAGAGGTCATTGCAGGGCCTGTCTGGCGCTAGCCAATGCCTGGAGGGCGGCGATGGAGTCGGGGTGTTCGGATCCATGGCGGCTGGTGAGTCGGTCGACACCGACGCTGAACTGCTCGACAGCGCTGTGGACATTGCCCAGTTCCAGCTCGGCCTGGCCGAGTCGAACATGGAAGCGGCCATGCAGGGGGTGATCATTCGGCAGCGAGCGTTGTGCCAGCGAGATGACTTCGCGCTGGCTGGCCGCCGCGGCTTCCGTTTCGCCCAGTTGTCTGAGCAGGTCGGCGTAGTTGCTTTGAATCTGCAGCGCCATGAGGCTGTCGGTGCCGTGGACGTTGCGCGCCAGCTTCAGCGCCCGCTCGAAAGTTGGGCGAGCAGCTTCCAGCTCGCCGCTGGATTGGAGGGCATTGGCCAGGTTGTTGACCTCGACTACCAGCATCGGGTGCTCGGAGCCGTAGCCTGTCTCGATCAGCTCAATGGAGCGATGCAGCAAAGGGATACCCCCGGCATAGTCTTCACGCAGCAAGTGATTGAGCGCCAGGCTGCTCAGCACCATGCGCCGGTAACGCTCGGCTCCGGGATCTGTCCACTGTTCCGCTTCTGACCGGGCGCGTTCCAGGTGCGTGAGGCTTTGCTCGAACTCACCGGCCATCATGTGAACCTGTGACTGCATCATGCGTGCTGCAATCCGTTCGGAGACCAGCACGGAAGCCGGGTGGTGTTGTGTCAGCTCCAGTACCTGGTGTACCGCAATTGCCGCGGCTTCGGGCTGGCCCGAATCCAGCAGAAACTGTGCCTGCATGCCCAGCGCCGTTATCCGGATCGGATCCTCTGCTGGCAGATCCTCTGCTTTCCGCAACAGGGCTTCGACGTGTTCCAGGCCGGTTTCAGGGTTGCGGGTGTAGGCGGCGTGGCGGGTCAGATCCAGTCGTGATTGCAGCGACTGGCGCCGATCGGAATCCGCGAGTCGTACGGCCGCATTCAGATGGTCCCGGGCTCGGTCGAATTCNCCGATCTGCAAATAGGTGATGCCGATCACTCGCCGGATTTCTCCCAGAACGGCGGGTTGGTGCTCAAGCTCCAGCGGTGCGCGGGTGGCGGCATCGGCCAGTAGTTCCTTGAGCAGCGTGGTGTCGGCACCCCGGGCCCGATCCGGATCGATGGAGGACAGCATTCGAGTGACGAAGCCGGTGGTCTGTTCGGCGCGCAGCGCAGCCTGCTCGGCCCGGTCGCGCTCGGCCTGCGCCGTGACCATACCCCAGGTCGCCGTGACAATTCCGGCGATGACGGCAGTCAGCGCGATGCCGGCAATGCTCGCCGCGGCCCGGTGACGCCGCAGGAAGCGACTCATTACATAGGTTCGGCTTGGCGGTCGGGCCAGAATCGGCCGACATTCGAGGTAGCGTTCAATGTCATCGGCCAGTGCTGCCACCGAGGGATAACGGTGTTCAGGCGTCTTGCCCAGCGCCTGCATGACCATGGTGTCGATATCGCCGCGCAGTTCCCGGAACCAGCCGTTACGGGCCGTCGCATCCCCGGAGCCCGAGCGCTGGCTGGGGCGCGTTGGCACCTTCGTGCAAACGAGATCCACTAGTTGCTGCGGGGTGGTGTCGGTGAGACGGAAGGGCAGCTGATCGGTCAGCAATTGGTAGAGCATCACGCCGAGAGAGTAGACATCGCTGGCGGTTGTGATGGGCTCGCCCCGTACCTGCTCCGGGCTGGCGTACTCCGGCGTCAGGAACTGGCCGGGAATGCGAGTCAGGGCAGGCGTGTCGGGGTCACCATCGAGCAGGCGCGCGATACCGAAATCCAGCAGCCTGGGTGAGCCGTCGGCGGTGACCATGACGTTGCTCGGCTTGATGTCGCGGTGAACAACCAGGCGAGCATGGGCGTGCTTCACGGCTTCACAAACCTTCAGAAAGAGCCTGAGCCGCTGCCGGATCGAAAGCTGTTGTTGCTTGCAAAAGTGGTCGATGGGCACGCCGTCGACATAGTCCATCACCAGGTACGGTTGGCCCAGTGGGCTGGTGCCAGCGTCGATCAGGCGGGCGATGCCGGGATGCTCAAGGCGCGCAAGAATCTGGCGCTCGGCCAGAAAGCGCTGCAGCAACTCCGGCCCGATCCAGGGGGTGCGCATCAACTTGATGGCGACCTGCTGGTCGAATTCACCATCGATACGAGCGGCGAGAAAAACCTGCCCCATACCCCCTTCGCCCAGACGCCGCATCAACCGGTAGGCGCCAAGTACGCGCCCCAGTGACGGGTCGTCGCCGACTTGCTCATCGACATTGGACGACGAGGGCCCCGGAAAACCATGATCGAAGAAGATCGTGGTGTCTTCGCTGGCTGCCAGGAGCGACTCGATCTCGGCGCGCAGGGCCGGGTCGGTGCCGCACTCGCGGTTCAGAAATTTTTTTCGCTGGGAAGCGTCGAGTTCCGAAGCCCGGTGATACAGATTCTGGACGAGCTTCCAGCGTTTGGCATCCATCAGTTATTCTCGAGATGGCGTCGCAGCCAGGCGCGGGCGAAACGAAGGTCACGCTGAACCGTGGCACGCGAACTTCCGATGGCCTCGGCGACTTCCTCGTGGGTCATGTCGCCAAAAAAATAGAACTCGACTGTTCGTTCCATTCGGGAGTCGATCTGACCGAGTTTGCTGAGCGCCTCATCGACCATCAGCAGGTCGAACGCGTCGGTCCGGGGGGATGTGGCCTGGACGGGCTGGGTCAGCGCATCCAGCCGGATCAGGGTACTGCCCGCATCGCGCTTCTGGGCGCGCCGGGCCCGGGCATGATCAACCAGAATGCGCCGCATGGTCCGTGCCGCAATGGCCAGGAAATGGGCGCGGTCGTTCCAGTCAATATCGGCCTTGACCAGGCGTTCGTAGGCCTCGTGCACCAGATCTCTGGACTGCAGCGTGTGACCGACCCGTTCCCGTCGTAATTCGTGCCGGGCCAGTCGCTGCATCTGTTCATACAGCAGCGAAACCAGGCGATGCTCGGCCGTCTGATCTCCGCGGCGCCATCGCAGCAGCAAGCTGGTGACCGAGGCGTCGGGACTGTGTTCCGATGAATCCATCATCCGCTGTCTTGTTCAATCAACGCGGGCCGATGCAATCGCTGGCGCGCCGCCGTGGTCAATTACCTACTGCTTCTGATAGACATCTGCACCGGTTTCGCGAAATTCGCGCGCCTTCTCTTCCATGCCGGCCTCGACTGCCTGGCTGGTATCGATGCCGTGCTTGTCGGCGTAGTCGCGCACGTCCTGGGTGATCTTCATCGAGCAGAACTTTGGCCCGCACATGGAGCAGAAATGCGCCACCTTGTGGGCGTCCTTGGGCAGGGTCTGGTCGTGGTACTCGCGAGCCCTTGCCGGATCTAGCCCTAAGTTGAACTGGTCTTCCCAGCGGAACTCGAATCGTGCCTTTGACAGCGCGTTGTCGCGGATTTGCGCGCCGGGGTGGCCCTTGGCCAGATCCGAGGCGTGAGCGGCGATCTTGTAGGTCACCAGGCCCTCGCGCACATCGTGCTTATCGGGCAGACCCAGGTGCTCTTTGGGCGTGACGTAGCACAGCATGGCGGTGCCGTGCCAGCCGATGTTGGCCGCCCCGATGCCGGAAGTGATGTGGTCGTAACCGGGCGCAATGTCGGTCACCAGCGGGCCAAGCGTGTAGAACGGCGCTTCGTGGCAGTGCTTGAGCTCCTCGGTCATGTTTTCCTCGACCAGGTGCAGCGGCACATGACCCGGCCCTTCGATCATGACCTGGCAGTCGCGCTCCCAGGCAATCTTCGTCAGCTCGCCCAGGGTTCTGAGTTCGGCCATCTGCGCTTCGTCGTTGGCATCGGCAATCGAGCCGGGCCGCAGGCCGTCGCCCAGCGAGAAGCTGACATCGTAGGCAGCCATGATCTCGCAGATCTCGGCGAAGTTTTCGTACAGGAAGGATTCGCGATGGTGCGCCAGGCACCACTTGGCCATGATCGAACCGCCTCTGGAGACGATGCCGGTCACCCGCTTCGCGGTCAGTGGCACGAAAGGCAGGCGCACGCCGGCATGGATGGTGAAGTAATCCACCCCCTGTTCGGCCTGCTCGATCAGCGTGTCGCGGAACAGCTCCCAGGTCAGTTCCTCGGGCGTGCCGTCGACCTTCTCCAGCGCCTGGTAGATGGGCACGGTGCCGATCGGAACGGGCGAATTGCGGATGATCCACTCGCGAGTCTGGTGAATGTGCTTGCCGGTGGACAGGTCCATGACCGTGTCGGCACCGAAACGCAGCGACCAGACCAGCTTTTCCACCTCGTCGGTGATCGACGATCGCACGGCCGAATTGCCGATGTTGGCGTTGACCTTGACCCGGAAATTGCGCCCGATGATCATCGGCTCGGCTTCCGGGTGATTGATGTTGGCCGGAATGATGGCGCGCCCGGCGGCGATCTCGTCGCGCACGAACTCAGGCGTGACCACCTCGGGCAGGTTGGCACCCTGCGGCTGGCCCTTGTGGCGCTGCATCAGGCCGGCGGCGGCATAGGCCTCTTTCAGTTGATCCAGGCCGGCATTCTCGCGGATGGCGACGTATTCCATCTCCGGCGTGATGATGCCCCGACGCGCGTAATGCATCTGGCTGACGTTCTTGCCGCTCTTCGCCCGCCGCGGCTTGCCCAGGTTGGGAAACTTCAGTTCCGGCGGGGTCTGTGCTTCCTGTTCACGGGCGAAGGTCGAGGACTTGCCCTCCAGCATTTCGGTGTCAGCGCGCTCGTCGATCCAGGGCTGGCGCATCGGCTTCATGCCCTGCGCCGGATCGGGATGTTCTTCCGGATCGATATACGGCGCGGCCGTTTCGTAGACGTAGATCGGCGGATTGGGCTGCACACCGAAGGTCGCCGGCGTGTCGTGCTGGCGAATCTCGCGCATCGGCACCTGGATGTCGGCGCGCGAACCGGGCAGATGCACGATGCGCGACCCCGGCCAGGGCTTGAGCAGTTCATCGTCAAGGCGACGGGCAATTTCCGAGGCGGGACTGGAGGTGGATTTCGACATGATTCTTCCGGCAGATTGAGGCAAGAAAGAAATGGTAGCACCACCCGCAACCCGCAACCCGCAAACCTGAAACCTGACCCCTCCCATGTGACCACTGGCACACGCCGCCCACATGCCCGCCGGTTACAATACGCGGCAACGTTCTCGGTGATTGCCCTTCATGTCCATCAATATCGAACAGGCTCGCTACAACATGATCGAGCAGCAGGTCCGGACCTGGAATGTGCTCGACCCGGCCGTGCTCGATGCGTTGCGTGAGGTGCCGCGAGAGGATTTCGCACCGGCCCGCTACCGCCGTTTCGCCTTCTCCGACCTTCGTGTCCCGCTGCCCAAGGGGCAGATGATGATGAAGCCGATCGAGGAAGGCCGCATGTTGCAGTCGCTTCAGGTGGAGCCGGGAAACCGTGTGCTCGAGATTGGTACGGGCTCTGGATTCACCGCGGCCTGCCTGGCACACCTGGGCGCAGAGGTCACCAGTGTCGAGATCCATTCCGAATTGGCCGACAGGGCGCGCAATCGGCTGGAACGGCTCGCTATCGAACGGGTCGAAATCATCTGTGCCGATGCCTTGAGTGACTTTCGTCCGGACGACACCTTTGATGTCCTGGTTGTGACCTCGTCGGCGGCCCGTATTCCGGAGCGATTCCTGGAATGGGTCGGTGCGGGTGGTCGCGTATTTGCCGTTCGTGGTTACAGCCCGGCGATGGAGGCGGTCTGTCTGACGCGTGGCACCCAGGGTCACTGGCTTACCGAAAGTCTGTTCGAGACTGACCTGCCGCGGCTGGTCGGTGCCGAGGACAAGCCGGTTTTTGAATTCTGACAATCTGCCTTCAGCACGGGACAAGGAATCCAGGTATGAAGCAACCTTTCATCTGCGCCGCGGTGGCGGCCATCTGTCTTGCCCAGGGCGCGTACGCGGTCGACCTGATGGGTGTCTACGAACTGGCCCAGGCCAATGACCCGCAGTTGCGGGCTGCCGAGCAGCGGCTGGCGGCCGCGGGCGAGATTCCCACCCAGGCACGCTCGGTGCTGCTGCCATCGATCAGCGCCAGTGCCTCGCGCGACATCGGAGGTTCGAGGCGATATCTCGAGGGAACCCGCACGGGAAGCTTTGATCGGGATGAGGAGTCCTACAGCATCGGCTTTCAGCAGACCATTTACGACGACTCCAATTACGGGCGTCTCGATCGCGGCCGGGCCGAGTTGACTCGGGCAGAGGCCACCTATCTTGAAGCCTGGCAGGGATTTCTGTTCCGGGTCACCGAGCGTTATTTCGATGTGCTGACCGCGCAGGACTCCGTGCGTTTTGCCCGCGCCGAGGAAACTGCACTCAGGCGCCAGTTCGAGCAGGCCGAGCAACGTTTTGAAGTCGGCCTGGCTGCGGTAACCGATGTGCACGAGGCACGCGCTGTCTATGACGCGGCGCGCGCTCGCGTCATCCTGGCCGACAATTCCCTTGAGGATGCGCGCGAGGCATTGCGCGAGACGACCGGCACCTGGTTCGAGAACTACGCCAGCCTGATCGAGGACGTGCCGCTGGAAGGTCCGGATCCTGCGGAAGTCGAGGAATGGGTCGAGCTGGCGCTGGAATACAACCCGAGTGTCATGCAGGAACGATCGCAGGTGGATGTGGCCGATGCCGAGCTTCGTATCGCGCGTGCCGGGCACTTTCCGACACTGGGATTGAGCGGTGGTTACAGTCGTGTCATCGATAACGAGTGGGTAGGTGAAGACCCGGTGACCCAGGAGCCGGTGGCTTCCGGAACGTCGAGAAACCTGGGCTGGAATGTGGGGCTTACCCTGGATGTCCCCCTGTTCCAGGGCTTCGCGGTTCAGTCACGCCGCCGCCAGGCCGGCTTCGAATTGCGTGCCGCCGACGAGACCCTGGATCAGACCCGTCGTTCGGTGGTTCGCCAGACCGAAACGGCCTACCGCTCCATCGTTGCGGGCATACAGGAAGTCGAGGCTCGCCGCCAGGCGCTGGTGTCGGCCGAAAGTGCGCTGGAGGCCACTAATGCGGGTTTCGAGGTTGGTACCCGCACCATCGTCGATGTGTTGCAGTCCGAGCAGCGCTTCTTCCAGGCCGAGCGCGACTATTCCCAGGCCCGACACCAGTTCATCCTCAATCAGCTCAGACTGCGTCAGACTGCGGGACTGCTGGAGGAAGACGATCTGGCCCGCGTCAATCAGTTGTTGCGATAGATTCCGAGGCGGCGATGCGCCATCACGAACGCCCCGACCGAAAGGACGGGGCGTTCGTCGTTTGAGGCTTCGGAAACGGAGCCGCTGCGATCAGGTCTGGTCGACCGCGACCGCTCCCCGCGGGCCGGGCTCGGCATTCTTGCGCCGTTCCAGTCGTCCTTCCAGCAGGCTGTAGGCTGCCGGAACCACCAGCAGTGTCAGGGCGGTGGAGACGGCCATGCCGAATATGATGGTGACCGCCAGCGAGGTATTACCCTGGCTACCTGGCCCGGTATCGAGTGCCGCCGGCAGCATGGCCAGGATCAGCGTCAGCGACGTCATCAGTACAGGCCGCAGTCTCACCGGGCAGGCGGCCTCCAGTGCCTCGTCGACACGCATGCCGCGCTTCTCGCGGTACTGGTTGGTCAGGTCGATCAGCAGGATGGAGTTTTTCGTCACTACGCCGATGAGCAGGATCAGCCCGATCATGGAGAAGATGTTCAGGCTGTTGCCGGTGATCCACAATCCGATGAAAGCCCCCATCATGGCCAGCGGCATGGCCAGCATGATGATGATCGGCTGCAGGTAGGAATTGAACTGGCTGCCCAGCACCATGTAGACCAGAAGAATGGCGACGATGAACAGAAAGATGATGGCCTGCACCGTGCGCCCCAGCTCCTCGGCCTGGCCGGACAGCGAGATGCTGTATCCGCCGGGCAGAATATCCTGTGCGGTCTCCTCGACCTGCTCGACCGCGTCGGCCAGTGGCATATCCGGCGCTGCATAGAAAGGTGCTGCGTATTGCAGGTTGTAGCGGGTAATCACCGCCGGAGCCTGACCTTCCTCGAAGCGGGCAACGGAATCCAGGCGGATTCGCTCGCCTTCGTCGTTGCGCACCCAGATACGACTGATGTCTCCGGGGGTCTGGAACTGGTCTTCGCGACCCTTGAGGCGTATGCGAAAACGCTCGCCGTCGCCGAAATCGTCATCGTAGCGGGCGATGTCGGATCCGCCGATGAGGATATTGACCGCCTCGACAATTTCGCGAGTGTTGAGCCCGAGCAGGTGAGCACGTTCTCGGTCGACCACCAGTTTCAGGTCGGGCTGGTCAAGCCTCAGGTCCAGGTCGATGCGGCCCATGCCGTCGGTGGCCGACAATCTGTCGAGCAATTGGTTGGAAACTTCGCCGAGTTCTTCGACGTCCGGACCCTGCAGGTAGAACTGCAATGGTTCGCCGCGCTGGCCACCGACCAGCCCGGGTGAGGCGGTGAAGATGCGCACTCCCGCGATGTCGGCGAAAGCCTGGTCCACGCGCTCCATGATTTCCTGCTGGCTGCTGCTTCGCTCCTGCCACGGCTTGAGGCGCACAAAGGCAATGGCCTCGTTGACCTCCGAGCTGCCCACGCCGATCGCGGCGAAGTAGGTGTCGATCTCTTCCTGTTCGGCCAGGATGGCTTCGACTTCGGCAACCCTGTCGTCCATGTAGTGCACCGAAGCCCCCAGCGGCGCACGCATGTTGACGACGAACTGGCCTTCATCCTCGTCGGGGGCGAACTCGCCGCCGAGCTGGGCGACGATCCAGACCGTCGAAACCAGAACCAGACCACAGGCCAGCAGCACCTTGCCGGGGATTTGCAGCGCGCGCCGCAGCAGGCCGCGGTAACCGTCATCAAGCCACTGGAAGGCGGCCTCCAGGCGATGGTAGACCTTGCCGTGTGTGTCGGGGATGTGGAGATGCCGCGAGCACAGCATGGGAATGAGCGTGAGGGCGACGAAGGTCGAGGCGATGACGCCGAAAACAACGACCACGGCGAAGGATTCGAAGAAACGGCCTATCATGCCTTCCATGAAGACCACCGAGCCGAAGATGGCAATCAGCGACAGAGACGAGGCGATGACTGCCGAATAGACCTCGTTGGCGCCGATGGCGGCGGCTTTCTTCGGATCGTTCTCACCCTGCTCGCGATGACGCCAGATATTTTCGAGCACGACGATGGCATCGTCGACCACCAGGCCGATCAGCAACAGGATCGCCAGCATGGTCATGGAGTTGAGCGTGTAGCCGAAGAAGTACATCACCGCCGTGACCGCGAGCAATGAGACCGGAATCGAGGCGGCAATGATGAAGGTCGAGCGCAGGCTCTTGAGGAAGAACCACATCACCAGTCCGGCCAGCAGCACGGCCAGGAACAGGGTGCGCTCGAGATTGTTGATCATGGCGGTGATGAACACCGACTGGTCCGAGGATACCGTTAGCTCCATCCCGGCGGGCAACTGAGGCCGAATATCTTCCTCAACGCGTCGTCGGACTTCCTCGACCACTTCCACCGTGTTGGCCCCGGCAATCTTGACCACGCCCAGGCCGACGCTTTCCTCGCCACGGAAGCGAGCCAGTCGCCGGAAATCGGTCAGGCCGTCGATGACGGTGCTGAAGTCGCTCAGGCGCACCAGGCGTTCGCTGGAGCGGGCGACGATCAGCTCGGCAAGCTCCTCCGGATCGTGGTACTCGAGGTCCAGGCGCAACATCCGTTCCTGCTGGCCACCGACCAGGAAGCCGCCCGGCGCCAGCACGTGCTCGCGGTCAACCGCGGCCATGACGTCGCCGACGGTCACGCCTTCGCGGTTCATGGCATCGACATCCAGTTCGATGCGGATGCGACGATTGCGACTGCCGCCGAGGCGGATTTCTCCGACGCCGGCAATCTGCTCGAGCTGTGGCCGGATCGTGGTACGCGCAAATTCGGTCAATTGCTGAATGGTTCGATCCCCCTGAACCACCAGCCACATCACCGGCTGGGCATCGGCCTCGACCTTGTTGATGACCGGCGACTCGGCATCGTCCGGCAGGTTTCCGACCTGCTCGCTGACCCGGGTCTGGACCTCCGAGAAGGCGACGTCGATGTCCTTGTCGAGATCGAAGGTGATATTGACCACCGAACTGCCGGCCGAGGAAATCGAGGTGATGTTGTCGATGCCCGGCACGGTGTTGACCGCCCGTTCCATGAACTGGGTCACGCTGGCTTCGACCGTATCGGGGTCGGCGCCGGGCAGGCTGGTGCTTACCGAAATGATCGGAAAGTCGATATTGGGTACACGATCATTGCCGATGTCCTGATAGGCAATGATGCCGAACAGCACCATCACCGCGCTCATCATCAGCGCCATGACGTGACGCCGGATCGAAAACTCCGACAGGGTCATGTCAGTCGCGCTCCCGGATGCGCACGGCGGCTCCGTCGCTCAGGAATGCGGCGCCCTCGACCACGATAGAGTCGTCGGCATCGAGTCCGTCGAGAATCTCGGTGCGCTCGGCCGTGCGATAGCCCAGTTCCACCATGCGTTGTTCGACCTCGGCGTACTCGTCGGAGTCGGAATCGACCACCACGTAGATCACCTTGCCGGCTGGCCGGTCCAGAACGCTTTCGCTGGGCACGAGCAACGCATCCTCTCGTCGATCGACCTCGACCAGTCCTTCCAGCATGGTTCCGGATCGCCACTGTTCGGGTGGATCGAACTCCACAACCGCTACGGCACCCATGCCGCCTTCCACCGAGGGTCTCAGTCGAGTCAGACGTCCGTCGATCCAGTCCTCATCCCGATCCAGCCTGCGCAGTTGCACCGGCATGCCGACCTCCAGCCTGTCGCCGACCCGCTCGGGGAACGGCAACGACACGCGCGCACTGGCGTCGGGAATCATTTGGAAGGCGCCATCGCCGGTGGACAGGTAATCGCCCTCGGAAATCAATCGCTCGTCGATCTGGCCATCGATCGGTGCACGTACCAGGGCGCGGTCGAGGTCGCGCTCGGCGCTCTCGCGGCGGCTTTCCGCCGCAGCGAGTTCCTCGCGGGTGGCGGTGACTTCAGCCTGTGCCTCCTCGAGATCGGATTCGCTGACGTATTGGCCTTCGCCTACGCGTTCGAGCCGGTCCAGTTCGCTCTGAAATCTGTCGAGTCGTGCGCTCAGTGCAGCGGCATTCGCTTGGGCCGCCGACAGTTCCAGTTGGTAGGGGGTTTTATCCAGACGGGCCAGTACCGTACCCGCCTCTACGCGGTCGCCGATATCGTGCAGGATTTCCTCGACGCGGCCACCTACTTCCGTTGAGACCCGCGGATTGTCAGCCGCCTCGCTGCGCGCCATCGAGCGCTCGGTTTCCACGACGGTGTCAATGCTCACTGTTGTGACGCTGACCGGAGTGGCCGTGGTTTCCGACTCCTGTTCTTCGGCGTCACCGGACCTGCAGCCCTGAAGGGCAAGCAGGACAACTGTCAGTACAATCGTGCAAGCCAGCCGCACCGATATGTGAAATTGTCTGTCGATTTTGCATGCAGCCGACTGGCCGGGTCTGATATCCATGCCTGATACGAACATTGGGGGGGAGGGGTAATGGTAAGGATTGCGGATGGGAACGANATCAAGCTCCCGTTAAGAAAACCTTAAGGCGTCTGGCGATATTCCATCACTTTGCTAATCAGCTTCAGGGTGCGGCGCCCGCTGCCGCGCCCGCCCTCGACCACACCCAGCGCGGCCCGTCCGCGCTCCAGTGCCAGTTGCGGATCGTTCCAGATGGTGAGGACTTCCCGGGCGAGCTCGATTTCGTCGGCCACCCTGGCCAGTGCGCCGGCCTTGTCCAGTGCGGCGGCCATGTCGGCTTGCTGGTGCAGGTGGGGGCCGGCGATGACCACCTTGCCGAAGGCGGCCGGTTCGAGCAGGTTGTGACCGCCGATGTCGACCAGGCTGCCGCCGACAAAGGCCACCGGTGCAGCGGCATAGCACGACAGCAAGAGGCCGAGTCCATCGACCAGAACGACCCGGGTTTCCGGGCGAATGGTTTCGCCGATTGACTGGTAGCTGAACTCCTGGTCCTCGAGCATCCGGCGGATCGCCTTGCATCGTGGCGGATGGCGTGGCGCCAGGATCAGCAGGCCGTCAGGTCGCTCCTCGAGGATGCGTCTGTGCGCGGCGAGCACGATTTCCTCTTCACCTTCCCGGGTGCTTCCGGCCACCCAGACCGGGCGCTCTCCCCAGCGCTGGCGGAGCTTGCCGGCACGCCGGCCGATATCCTCTGGCAGCGGCATGTCGAATTTCAGATTGCCTGTCACCTGGATGCGCTCTTCGGCCAGGCCAAGTTCGCGGAAGCGCCCGGCATCATCCTCGCCGCGGGCCGCCGCGATGGCCACGGCCTCCAGGGCCGGTTCGAACAGTCCGCGCCAACGCCGATAATGCTTCATCGCGCCCGGCGCCAGCCGTGCATTCACCAGGACCAGCGGAATACCCTGCTGTCGGCATTGCCGGAAAAGTTCCGGCCAGATCTCGGTTTCGACGATAATGCCGGCCTGAGGTTTGAGCTGCGCCAGCCAGCGCTTGACCCGCCCGGGCGTATCCAGGGCGATGAAAGTGGTGGTGACGCGTTCGCCGAACAGTTGCTCGGCTCGTTCCAGGCCGGTGGCAGTAAAGGTACTGAGAACCAGATTGTGTTCGGGGAATCGCTCAAGCAGTGAATGAACCAGCGCCTGCACGGCGTTGACCTCACCGAAAGAAGCCGCATGAATCCACAAAACCGGAGCCTCGACGGCCGTCACATGGCCGTTGCGTTCACGCCAGCGGGCACGAAGTTCGGCCGGACCGGCCGCCTTCCAGCGCAACCAGCCCAGGGCCAACGGGGCGGCGGCCATGGCAAACAAACGATAGACTGACAGCATGATGGTGCGAAGTGTAATGCAAAGCGAATACTGCGGGCGGATGCCGGTTCGTTGCAGTGTCGGGAGCCGGTGCGGCTCATGAATGTCTTGCGCAAGTTGTCCACGCATGTGGCTCTGCTGCCGGCTCGCCTGCTGGGTCGACTGCCCCTGCCTTTGGCGCGGGTGCTCGTGCGACCGCTTGGCCACCTGTTGCGACTTGCGATGGCGTCCCGACGCCGTGTGGTCGAGCGCAACCTGGCGCTGTGTTTTCCCGAACTGGATGCGGTAGAGCGCGGGCAGCTGTCGCGGCGTCATTTCCGCAACCTGGCCGAAAGCCTGGCCGAAGTGGCCGTAACCTGGCAACGCCCCGGTGACTTCGATGAGCGTTTCGGCACGGTCACCGGCCTGGAGCACCTGGAGGCGGCGCGTGCCGACGGGCGTGGCGTCATGCTGATCACCGGTCACACCACCTGTCTGGAAATGGGGGCGCGTCTGTTCGGTCAACGAATCGAGGCGGCGGGCATCTACCGGCCATTGAGCAACCCGGTGCTCGAGAATTTTCAGAACCAGGGACGATCAAGGTACGCGCTGAATATGCTGTCGCGCCACGACCTGCGCGGCATGGTGCGTCACCTGCGATCCGGCGGCGTGCTGTGGTACGCACCGGATCAGGATTTCGGCCTGTCGCGCAGCACCTTTGCGCCGTTTTTCGGCATCGAGACGGCCACCGCCAACGGCATCCTCGAACTGGCACGACTCGGACGCGCGGTGGTGGTGCCCATGTATCCGGTCAAGGATGAGAAGACCGGCCGTGTCACCGTTCACATCGAAGCCGCTTTCAATGACTTCCCTGGTGATGACGCCCGTTCCGACCTGGCGCGTTTCAACGCCTTTCTGGAGCGCTACGTGCGCATGGCGCCGGCCCAGTACTGGTGGCTGCATCGCCGGTTCAAGACCGCACCGCCCGGTGATCCGGACCGTTATGCCGCAAGCGCGCCCACCGACCCGATGAATTCCGGGAAGAAAGCATGACGCAAGAGAAGTTGACCTTGCTGTTCGTTCCGGTCAGCAGCCCGGTGGGCTCGGGCGAATACTACCGCTGCCTCAACATCGCGCGGGCGATCAGCCGGCGTCGCGAAAACGTCGATATTCACTTCCTGCTCAGTCGTCACGCCGAGGTCGAGCGCGAGCGCAGCTTCCACTATCACCTGCTGGAGAAAACGCCATCGCTGGCCGGTGCAGCCGTTGAACGGTGCATCGAGCGGTTGCGCCCCGACCTGGCAGTGTTTGACTGCACCGGCCGCAAGCGCCACTTCCGCCGGGTCAAGCAGATGGGCGGGAAACTGGTCTGGATCAGCAACCGGCCCCGCAAGCGCCGGCGCGGATTTCATCCGCAGATTCTGCCCTTGCTTGACCTTCACCTGATCGGTGAGTCGTGTGACCCCGAACCCGAGCTGACCCGCCTGGAGCGAGTGCTGCTCAAACTGTTCGGCCCTGCCCAGGTGGCTTTCTTCGGCATCGTGGCACCGGAAATCGTCTCCGAGACGGCCGAGCTGCCGTTCGACTTGCCCGATGAATACGCGGTGTTCGCCTCCGGTGGCGGCGGCTACGAACACCGCGGGCGTCCAGTGCCGGAACTCTTCCTGGATGCCGCTCGTCGCTTCAACGAGGTGACGGGCATGCCGGCGGTGACCGTCATGGGCCCCCAGTACCGTGGCGGCATCCATTCCGACGAGCACGTGTATGTGATCGAGACCCTGCCGACAGCGGCGTTCGGCCGCCTGCTCGCGGGCGCTCGCCTGGGCGTGCTGGGGGCGGGGTTCATGCTCAGTTCCCAGGCGCTGGCCGCGCAACTTCCGGTAGTGCTGACAGCCGTCGGCGGGCATGATCAGCCCGCCCGGGTACGCCATTTCGAATCCATGGGCCTCGCCGTGCCGGCCGCCCTGGATCCCGACGAACTCAGCCTCAAGGCACAGCAGCTGGCAAGCGATTCAGGCCTCGCTCGCCGCCTGGTGGAGAACGCGCGCTCGGCCAGCATCGACAATGATGTCGGAGCGTGTGCCGAGCTACTGCTTGATTTGATCGATTGAACTCGGGCGTCGGTCGGCAGTGGTCAGCAGGGCCGAAGTCATGGCGATCAGCAGGGCAAACCAGATCACGCCGGTGTTGCGCTCGAAGATCGATTCCGAGCCGGCCATCACCGCCAGGGTGACGGTTGCGGCCAATCCGCACCAGGCCATGAATCGCAGGTCGCGACCGGCCGACCACAGATGGCGTGCAAAGCGCACGGCCGCGATGCCGAGCATGGCGATGAAAGTGAGCAGACCCGGTATGCCGGCATTGGTCAGTGCCGAGAAGTACTCGTTGTGCGGATGCCGATACCGTTGCATGATCGGGTTCCAGTCGTTTGCGGCGACTGCCTGCTGGAGGGCGTCCCGGTAGGCACCTGGGCCGGCTCCCAGCCAGGGATTGTCCAGAAACTGTGCCCAGGCCACCGACCACATCTTCAGCCGCAGCCCGATGGTGCCCTCCGAACCCAGGCCTTCTCCGATCAGCTTGATCTCGATCCAGGTTTCGCTCAAACGCTCATGCATGGGCAGCATGGGTGCAGTGAGTGCCAGCATACTCAAGCCCAGCAGAACCAGCGGCGTGCCAAAGCGCCATGCCGGCGACTGGCGTACTCCGAGGGTGAAAAAATAGATAACGATCAGGATCGGCACCGCCAGCCAGGCTCCGCGCGAGCCGGACAGGGCATTGGCCACAAAGGCCAGCACGATCGCGCACAGTGCCAGGCCTCGCAGCATGTTGCCCTCGCGGTCGTCGATGACCTTGGGCACCAGCATCAGTGCGAATGCCAGCGAAATGCCTCCGAAATAAATCGGGTTAGTCGTGCCTTCGACCCGGAAACCGGTCTCGCCGATGTGATGAATGCCGGATTGCCCGCTGAGCACGAACCACAAGGCATAAGTGCCGGCAACAAACCCGCCGGCGATCAATCCCGGCCACATCCAGCGATCCAGGCCGTGAATGCGGCGCAGCAGCAGAAAAACCGGAATCAGGAACAGGAGGCGACCGATGCGGCCGGCCGCCCGGTTGGCCTCGTCGGTAAAGCCATGCACGGCCCAGGACAGTACCCAGACGGCCAGGAAAATCAGCACGCTCCAGACCAGCCATCGTTCGAGTCGGCTCAGCGCACCGCCCCGCCAGGTGCCCTTGACCGTCAGCCAGATCATGGCGACCACGGCCAGGCTGAAATAACCGGCCGCCAGAACACCCGGTACGACCAGCGCGCTCGCCAGGGTGATGAACAGGATCAGGCCGGCAAGGCGGGCCAGGCCATGGTCGGCGGCGATCATTTCCATCACCGGCTGATGGGGGGCGGTGCCAGACACGTGATGCTTGTCAGGCGATGAGGCGATCAGCCGCTTCCTGGTAGCGCTGTCGGGTCTGCTCGATGATGTCTTCGGGCAGTTCCGGCCCCGGCGCGGTCTTGTTCCAGTCCAGGGTCTCCAGGTAATCGCGTACGAACTGCTTGTCGAAACTCGGCGGGCTGATGCCCAGTCGCCACTGGTCAACCGGCCAGAAACGCGAGCTGTCGGGGGTCAGTACTTCATCGATCAGGTAGAGCTCGCCGGACGCGTCGGTGCCGAACTCGAACTTGGTGTCGGCGATGATGATGCCGCGGTTGCGTGCGTAGGCCGCGGCGCGCCGGTAAATGGCCAGGCTGATGTCGCGCACACGCAGCGCCAGCTCGGGCCCGATCAGTTCCTGCATGGCGGCAAAATCGATGTTCTCGTCATGATCGCCGGCGGCGGCCTTGGTCGAGGGCGTGAAGATCGGGTCGGGCAGGGGAGCGGCCTGTTCCAGTCCCGAGGGCAGCGCGATGCCGCTGATCGCGCCGGTGGCCTGGTAGTCCTTCCAGCCCGAACCGGCCACATAACCGCGCACGATGGCCTCGACAGGCAAGGGCTTGAGCCGACGCACCAGCATGGAGCGCGGCTCAAGTTGCCGGGCCATTTCGGCATCGCCGAGAATTGCGGCCAGGTCGCCGTCGAGCAGATGATTGGGCACCTGGTCGCCGAACTGGCCGAACCAGAAATTGGATATGCGCGTGAGCAGCTCGCCCTTGCCCGGGATCGGGTCGGGCAGGATCACGTCGAAGGCCGACAGGCGATCGGAGGCGACGATGAGCAGGCGTTCATCGTCGACGGCGTAAATGTCGCGCACCTTGCCCTGGTGGAGCAGTTGCAGCGGCGGAATCGGGTAGTGGCTCACGGTTGGCGGGTACAATATCGGCCAACCCCGGATTATACGCACGTGGACCAAGTGATGAAGCAGCCCCTGGTGATTGCCCCCTCGATTCTCTCGGCCGATTTCGCCCGCCTGGGCGAGGAAGTGGACGCGGTGCTTTCCGCGGGTGCCGACTGGGTGCATTTCGATGTCATGGACAACCACTACGTGCCCAACCTCACCATCGGTCCGATGGTGTGCAAGGCACTCAGGGACTACGGCATCACCGCACCCATCGATGTCCACCTGATGGTCGAGCCGGTCGACCGCATCATTCCCGACTTTGCCACCGCCGGAGCCAGCGTGATCAGTTTCCACCCGGAAGCCACCAAACATGTCGACCGCTCGCTCGCGCTGATCCGGGAGCAGGGCTGCCAGGCCGGCCTGGTCTTCAACCCGGCCACGCCGCTGGATGTGCTGGAATGGGTCATCGACAAGGTCGACCTGGTGCTTATCATGTCGGTCAACCCGGGCTTCGGCGGCCAGAAATTCATTCCCGCCGCGCTCGACAAACTCCGCCAGGCCCGCAAGATCATCGACGATTCCGGCCGCGACATCCGCCTGGAAATTGATGGTGGCGTCAAGCCAGACAACGCCGCCGAGATCATCGAGGCCGGTGCCGACACGCTGGTGGCCGGCTCGGCGATTTTCGGTGCCGATGACTACGCCGGCGTCATCCGGAAACTGCGCGGGGAGTAGGCCGGCGTTGCCCGGCGGGCTTGCCGGGCAACGAGCCGGG
>SL_3KL_010_SEDDRAFT_10000960_pt1 | contig 25472 bp, 26 predicted proteins | sample SodLakKL_010_SED_2_FD_10381 | JGI IMG/M metagenome (IMG submission 10381) | reverse complement strand
TATGGGGATCTGACTGGAACACCTTATGATGATACACTTTCGACTGTCGCAATTATGGCAAGAAAAAAGGGTGATTGAGAAGATCGCCCTTTTGTAACGTTGGGGGTAATCGAATAGGATGCACTTGATATCGTCAAAGTGGTAAAGCAATCTTTTTGGTGATGACGCTTTTCAACTTGTCGATAAGCAAGTATAATGAAAGCAAGAGGTGATGGGGATGCGTGAACGAGATAGACGTGTGCAGAGGATGCGTGATGAAATCATCGACGCTGCGGAAAAACTGTTTTATGAACACGGCGTTAGAGGTACAACCATGGAAATGGTTGCGAAAGAGGCATCAGTTGCTCGGGTAACCATCTATAATCATTTTTCTTGTAAGGAAAACGTGCTTTATGAGGCTTTCAGACGTTTGATTGAAACCTTCACGAAGGATTTTGAAGCCATTGTTTACGATTCGGGTCTGGAGTATAGACAGAAAGTGGACCAATTGATATCGTTTGAAACAGAGGTTCTCGACCGATTGCCCAGTGACCTCATAGGCGCTTTGTATGACCCGAAAAACAAGAAGACTGCAGAACTGGTTCGCTGGTACAGCGATAACCGGATCAACATCGGGATGCAGCATCTGATCCGGGAAGGTAAGCTGTCCGGCGATATTTCAAAATCTTTATCCGATGCTTCCATCATGCGATTTTTCGGTCTGTTCAAACAAATTCTCGGCACATCGGTGCTAAATGATAAAAAGACGTTGAAAGACTTGGTGCATATGTTTTTTTACGGTATAGGAGGCAAAACATGAAAATCAAACAGCAAACGGTATTTAATCAGGATGCGAAGGCGTGTGTCACCATCCTTGTGAATGCTTTTCCCGAAAGGTTCGGCAAAACGGCTGCCCGGGAGATGATTCTCAGTTTCATCAGAGGCGAAAACCTGTTATATGTGGCAATCGACCAAGATGAGATCATCGGTTTCGCCGGTGCGCTCAAACGTCAATATTCAACGGCGTACGAACTGCACATGATGGTTATAAAACCGGCACATCGTTTTCGTGGTGTTGGAACGCGACTGCTGGATATTCTCGAGGATAAATTGCGTGCTCGCAAAGTCTTGACAATGTTTTTGGGTTCTGATGATGAAGGCTGTAAAACATCCCTCTCACAAACGAATTTGTATGAAAACACGCTGGACAAGCTTGCTACCATCGAAGCGATCGGCCATCCGTTTTTGTTTTATCAGAAACAAGGCTATAAGGTTGTCGGTGTACTACCGGATGCTCATGGAGAAGGCCGGCCCGATATTCTGATGGCGAAAAGACTTTAACACACTCAAACCGGATTTTATTCATAATCCGGTTTTTATTACCAATAAGGGGAGGAAATTTAGATGAACCTACAAGATAAAAATGTTGTTATCACTGGTGGCTCGAGTGGCATCGGACGTAAACTTGTCGAAGCTTTACTTGAAAAAGGCGCATTTGTCTTGGCTGTCAGTAGAACCGTTGAATCTTCACTTGATTTCAAGCACAAGCGACTCTTTTTAAAAAATGCGGATATGACGCGAGAGGATGAACTTGATGCTGTTTTTACATATGCGCTCGATACGTTGGGAAGCATCGATGTCTTCATCGCCAATGCGGGGTTCGCGTATTATGAACGGTTCGATGTTGCGGATATGAAGCACATCAAGGCCATCATCGACACCAATGTCACCAGTGTGATGTATACGGCTGCGAAAATGCGGGAGATTCAAAGCGATAAGCCTTTCAATTTCATGGTGACATTGAGTGCTGTCAGCTTTGTCTCCATGCCGGGATACGCGTTGTATAGCGCCACAAAAGCCGCATTGAGAGCTTTTGTGGAAGCATTGCGTTTTGAAGTCAAAAGCAATCAGATCATTCAAGCTGTCTATCCCGTCGCGACCGAGACGAACTTCTTCAAGGTTGCCGACCAATCGCGAAAACCGTGGCCTGTGCAATCCGTCGACCGTGTCGTCAAAAGCATGCTCAAGGGTCTGGAGAAAGACAAAAAGGATATCTACCCTTCAAAGTTGTTCAAATGGTCTCATCGGTTGACGCCCTGGTTTTACCGTTTTTATCTGAAAAGAGAACAAAAACATTTTCTCAATACCATGGAATCTAACAAGCCGTAAGCAAGTCTTTGGTTTTTCTGGTTTCAGGTTCAATGGTATAATGTTGTTATAAAGACTATGAACCGAGGTGATGGTATGATTTATAAGAATCTCGACATCGTTCTAGAAGATAAAATCGTTTACAATGGTTTTATTGAACTAGAACACGGTCGAATCAAAGCATTCGGTGACCAAACGGATCAAGAGGGAGAAGACATGAACGGCCTTACCGTAATGGGTGGTTTCATCGATGTGCACATGCACGGTACCGACAATGATGATTTCATGGACGCCAATCCCGAGGCGGTCGCCAGAATAAGTGAAAACATCCTGAGGGAAGGAACGACTTCATTTCTTGCCACGACCATGACCATGGGGGTCGATGCGATTGAAAGAGCCTTGAGAGCGATTGCTAAAGCGCCGGTTACCGGTGCCAAACTACAAGGGGTACATCTGGAAGGACCGTTCATCAACGCGGCTTATAAGGGTGCACAGAACGACAAGCATATCATTAAAGGTACGCCGGGATTGCTTGCCCGTTTTCAGGAAGCTTGCGGCGACCGGATTAAGATTGTAACCCTTGCACCTGAAACCCAGGATGAGACTTTCATCGAACATCTTGTCGATAACGGCATCATCGTTTCATTCGGTCATTCGGGGGCGAATAGCGAAGAATTCAAGCAAGCCCATGCGCTTGGGGTCAAACGGGTAACGCATTGTTTCAATGCCATGCCGCAGATGCATCATCGCGAACTCTCGATGACGGGCATGGCTCTGCTATATGACGATGTGATGACAGAGGCCATTGTCGATTTCATTCACCTTGCGCCCGATACTGTCGCGTTGCTAGACAAGATCAAACCCGAAAGTAAACTGACATTGATCACCGATGCGATTCGAGCTAAGAATCTAAAGGACGGTTCTTATGATCTTGGCGGTCAGGCTGTAAAACTGGAAAACGGCATCGCCCGTACCGAAGAGGGTGCAATCGCCGGTTCCACCTTGCACATGAACCAAGCGGTCAAGAACATGAAGGAAGCTACAGAAAATAATCTCGTCAAACTTTCAAAACAAGCCAGTCTGAATCCGGCTAGGGAACTTGGTATTGATCAGGAAACCGGGTCGATCAAGGAAGGTAAGGCAGCTGATCTTGTCTTTTTGGATCGTGATTTCAATGTCCGCATGACCATGGTGGACGGAGAAGTGAAATACGAAAACAATTGATCCAATGAAAAAGACCAATGCAGAACGCATTGGTCTTTTCCTTAGAGGTAGAAAATGTTGTTCTTGAATTTCTTGAAGATTTTCTGGTTGTGCTGATCCCCGCCGTCGATGTTGGCGCTGTGGAGTATTGGCACATCGAGACCGGCTTCCAGTAGTTTGTTTGTGAGACCGACAACGATGGCATTGACCAAGGTTGCACCGATTACGGTGCTGGTCGGTCCGACTTTCTGGGCCAGATCATCGAATTTGATCGCGGCATCACCCTTATCGCCGTGGTTGTCGATGACCAGATCGGCGAGTTGATAGAGATTTTTACCGGATGGGTGCCGACTTTCCACGTTTTTTGAATATGAGAGGTTGGTGATGGCGATGATTTTGACACCTTTTTCCTTGGCGGCGAGTACCAGATCTATCATCACGGTGTTGCGGCCGGACACAGAGTGTGCCAAAAGCACATCGTTGGCCTCGAAAGGGGTTTTTTCGGCAATGAGCCGACCATAGTTCTCTAACCGCTCCATCTTGCTGGTGTGTGTGATGGGAACGGTATTTAACATCATGCTTGATTCGAAGATGGGGTTGATCGTGGCAAGCCCGCCGGCACGATAGGTGAGTTCTTCGGTGAGGATGCCGGCGTGCGACGCACCGAAAACGAAGATGTTACGTTTGTGCTTGGTCGCTTCGAACAAGTAATCAACCGCCGTGTCGATCGTTTGATTTTCTTTTTCTAGAAGATTATCAAGCAAAGCGTGAATGTGGTTGAAATAGTCTGTATGGGTAGGCATACGGTGAATTAGTTAAAAATCCACTCGAAGAATTCGGCTACAGAACCGGTGACGCTGCCCCATAAGGACATATCGTTACCACCGAAGATGAGCATCCAGTCGGTAATGGTTTCGCGGAAGAAATACGTGGAAACACCGAGTAGGACAACCATGACGATGGCTGCGAAGAAGGTACCGATGACAGCACCACGCAAGCCACCTTGACCTTCGGCCATGACAGATGCGAGACCACATTCGAAGAAGCTTGGAATGATAAGTGGAATCAACATTACCGTAAAGAGTCCGATAGCATTGAAGACGAGAATGAGTGCAGTTGAAGTGATCATGGCGATGATGAAGCCAATGATAACGGCATTCGGTTTGTAGTTGAAGAACAGAGGTGCATCGTATGCGGGTTGTGCACCTTTGATAATCTTGGTGGAAATCCCTTCGAAAGCCGGTACGATTTCGTTAACCAACAACCGGACACCTTGAAGCAGGATGATCAGACCGACACCAAACTCAAGGCCGCGTTCAAGCGCGTAAGGGAAGAGAGTGGTGTAACCTTCGAATTCGGTGAATCCACCACCGAGACCGGTAATGAAATAGGTGATGAAGATAATGATTGCACCCATGATCGAGATTTCTCTGAAGAAAGAGAAAGCTTTGGGAAGCGTGAGGTCTTCGGTCGATTTTTCCGTGTTACCGACGTATTTGGCGATGGTACCGGAAACAAGAGCCAAAATAGCCGAAGGGTGACCGAGGGTAAAGGAATCATCACCGATGACGGCCCGTGAGTAAGGTCTCAAGAGATATGGCATGAACGACCAGTAAAGGGCTGATAGGACGCCACCCCAAATGACGAGCGCCCAGGTTGGCATACCGACGCCGACGCCGATGGCGACGAAGATGAACGGCATCCACCAAAGGAAGTGGCCCGTCAGGAAAATGGTTTTGACTTTAGTGAAGAAAGCAATGGCGAGATGTAAGACGAAACCGACAACCATGGCCAGTCCGACGTCCGAACCGTATTCGTTGGTGTAGGCTTCCACGCCCATGCCGCCGGCATCTGGATCATCGGTGATGCCCGCAGCCCAGTTATTCAATGGAAGAATGGACCCGACCAGTACGTCCACACCGAAAGTGATGATGAACATACCGAAAGCGGCCATGAAACCACCACGAATGATTTCGTTGATCGGTTTTTTCTGTGCAATCAAACCAACGATTGCGATGAAACCGAGTAAGAATGGTGGTGTTCTGAAGAATAGAATGATACCATCAACAATTGTCATAAAGAAATCCATAAATCAAATAGCTCCTTTATAATTTTTTAGTTTCAATGATACTTAGTCTTATTTCTTGTCTTCGAGCAGTTTTTCCACTTGCGTTTTCACTTCTTGAAGATCCGAATATTTCTTTACCGGGTAAAGGCCGACTTTGACGCGTTTCTCCAAATCACTGACAAAATCCGGAGATGTAAAGATTGCATCGGCCTTGTAAGAACCGGCATCAGAAATATCCGTGTTCACTACTTCAGCTTCTACCCCTAATTCCTTAAAGGCTTTTTGAATGGTCATCTTTAGGATCATCGATGAACCAACTCCGAAGCCGCACACCGCTAAAACCTTCATGTCATTTCCACCTCTCTTCTAGAATTGACGCTATTTCTTCTGTAGATTCACAGTTGATGACAGTTTCGATGTTCTTTTTTTCCATCAGGAAATTCGCCAAACTTTGCAAGGCTTTCGTATGTGTTGTCGAATCCTTTGCGGCCAGTACAATGAACAGATAGATGTCATTATCTTTCAAATCGACACCGTCTTGAACCACCAGCAGTGACAGACCGGTTTTCTTGACGGCTTCACTCGGTCTGGCGTGCGGCAGGGCGAACTTATCCGCCAGCACGATATAGGTGCCGTGTTCTTCAATGGCGTCCAACATTTGTTGGATGTAGTCTTCGGTGATGTAATCGTCATTTACCAATGGCTGGGCGGCTTTCGTGATTGCCATTTCATAATTTTCAACGCTTTTTACAATCTGAATGTGCTCTTTCTTGATATGTGCCAAGGCGTCACCTCCGAATGTTTTGGTATAACCCACTGACAACTTTATTATAAATTTATTCAATATCGATGTCAAATTCAATTTTATATAAGCTTGAACATTGACAATAAACGGTTTTACCATTTATAATTAGGTATATACCAGATAGTATGAGAGGGATTGACATGCAGGTAGTGGTTGTAAATGAAAAAGAAGCGCTAAGTACTTATATCGCCCGCGATTTTATGAATTATGTATCCGGTCATAATCGGGTTGTTTTCGGTTTGGCGACCGGGTCCACTTTCACAGGTGTTTATAAAAAACTGGTACACCAGCACCAAAATAGTAATTTGAGTTTCAAACCAGTCATGACGTTTAATCTTGATGAATACATGGATCTAGAATCTAATCATCCGCAAACCTATAGAAATGTCATGAACAGAAATTTATTCGATTGTGTGGATATCGATAAACGCAACACTTTCTTCCCGCCTATCAAGAAAAATATACGTTTCAGTGTTTATGATGATATGATTGAAAAGGCTGGGGGCATCGATTGTCAGTATCTTGGCATCGGTGTCAATGGGCATATCGCTTTTAATGAACCCGGGACAAGTTTCACAAGTAAAACGCATAAGGTCGCATTGGCCGATGCGACCAGGGAAGCCAACAAGCGTTTTTTCGATAGTAAGGATCAAGTTCCGAAACATGCGGTGACAATGGGGCTTTCCACCATTATGAAAGCAAGAAGGATCGTGCTGGCTGCCAGCGGTGAAAAGAAGGCCGAGGCGATCAGAGGTATGCTTTACGACCCTATCTCGGAACAGATGCCTGCTACAGTATTGCGGCAACATCCCAATGTGGTTGTTGTCTTAGATCGTGCAGCGGCGCAATTTTTGGAGGAGGGGGAGTATGACACGACCGAAATATTTGGTGCTTGTTGATGAACTGGAGAAGATCATTCAGCAAACAGGGAAGAACGAAATGATTCCTTCTGAACGTAAACTTGCTGAAAAGTACGGTTTATCGAGGATGACTGTCAGAAAGGCGATCAATTATCTTGTAGCTCAAAACAAACTATATCGTGTCAACAAGGTCGGTACCTTTGCGACCGATAAAAAAATCTATAAGAAAGCGGATGCGTTCAGCGGGTTTACCAAAGAGGTGCTTAACGCTGGGGGTAAGCCTTCGAATACTTTAATTGAGTTCAGTTTGCAAGGGGCATCGCAAACAGTGGCGAAACATTTGAACATCAGCGAAGGCGATCTTGTCTACAAGGTCATCCGCCTCAGAAAAAACAACGGTAGGCCCATCATGGTCGATGAAGCCTACTTTCCGCGTTTTCTTGTAAATCTGAATGAAGATATTGTTCAGGGCTCCATATATGATTACATCCAAAATCAGGTCGGATTGAATATCGTTACCGCACATCAAAGGTTTTGGGCGACGTTTGTGAAGCCTGAATACGAAAAACATCTTGAAATCACCGATAAGACACCGGTGATAAATGTCCAGGTTACCGTATTTTTGAATGATGGCCGTATTTTGGAGTGGAACAACGCCTACATCAATTCACAGCATTACGAAATTGTCTTTACGAGTTACCAGTAGATTTTGGATACATTTTATCCCGAAGAGGTGATCATCGTGTTTGAATTGGAAAACGTTTCGGTATCAACAATTTTGTCAATCCGCCATTTGATGATTAAAGAGGGGGATGTGACCTGTTTTGTCGGTGAAAGCGGTGGTGGGAAGACAACCATCCTGAAACTTTTGAATAAAGCCTTGTCGCCGGATGGTGGGAAGGTGTTTTTTCGGGGTGAGGCGCTTGAAGATATAAACAGTGTCATGCATCGCCGCAAGGTTCTTTACTTGAACCAGACGCCTCATATCTTTTCGGGAACGATTCGGGACAACCTTATTAAAGGTTTCGAGTTGCAAAACAGAGCCTATCCGAACCACGAGACCTTGATGGCGGTTTTGAAACGGGTGTCTCTTAAAAAGAATCTTGACGATGAAGCGGCCGTTTTAAGCGGTGGTGAGAAACAAAGACTCGCACTTGCAAGACTTATGCTTTTGGATGGTGAGGTCTATTTGATGGATGAACCTTCGAGTGCGTTGGATGATGCCATGGAGTTGAAGATTATCGATATGATTGTCCGTTTTGTAAAAGAAGAGGGTAAGACCTTGGTGATGGTGACACATTCCAAAGCGATTGCCAGTAAATTTTCCGATAAGATCTACCAGGTGAAATCCGGCAAGATCGAGGAGGTTTCGTCCAATGAATCCTGATGTGTTTGAACTCGGCTTTTGGCAAATGCTGCTTGCTTATGTTTTCATTGTAATGGTATTGGTGCTTTTAAGGTATCGCGGCATCAGAAGAGAGAAAATTCTGGTTATCGCTACCCTTCGGATGACGGTACAGCTGGTGCTCATGGGGTATGTTCTGATGCTTATCATCGATAATCCCCATCCTTTATTCACTTTTTTGATGGTTTTGGTCATGATTAGTTTCGCTGTCTATAATGTCTTCAGGAAGTTCAGTGGTCAGCTGAGTCGTGAATTGAAGGGTGTTATCGCGTTGACGCTGCCAATTGGTGCGGTTTCGGTTCTGNTTTACTTCTTGCTGGTTGTCATTCGGGTCGAGCCTTATTATAACCCGCAGTATTTCATTCCGATCAGCGGCATGATCATCGGTAATTCGATGACGGGTATCACGCTTGCGGTGCATACGCTTATCAACCGTTTCACCGATCAGCGCCAGGCTTTGGAAGAGGCGCTTTATCTCGGTGCTACGCCCAAGGATGCGGCGAAACCGATTGTCAACGAATCTTTTGATGCTGCAATCATGCCGACGATCAACAATATGCTTGGTCTGGGCATCATTTTTCTACCCGGAATGATGACCGGTCAGATCCTTTCCGGTGTCGATCCGACGCTGGCGATCTTGTATCAGATCGGCATCATGCTCGGGATTCTTGGTGGTGTGGCACTCTCGACATACCTTCTGCTTGTTTTCGGTTACAAGACATATTTCAACGATCAGCAGCAGCTTCGCTTGATACCCAAAAATTGAGTGTACCCCCAAAGGACACTTGTGATATAATACAGGTATCATGCTTATTTCGCACGGAGGCCATGACATGAATAAAAAGGAATCAGTTTTAAGTAGAGTATTTGAAAACCAACGACATTTCCGTTTTTTTTTCACGCTGCTTACCCTGGTGTTGTACCCAACTATTTACTTTTTCGTATACCTGACCGGTGGCACTCAGTTTTCGTTTTTGCACGTGATGTATGTGCCTGTGGTACTGACCGGTTTTTTATATGGGGTCAAAGGGGGACTGCTCGGTGGTATATTCGGTGGTCTTATCCTAGGTCCGATCATGCCGTTTGATTCCACTACCGGTGAAATGCAGCATTGGTTCAACTGGACCTATCGCTTGTTTTCCTTCAGTTTGATCGGTATGACCGTCGGTGGTCTCATTTCATATCTTTTGGCTCAACTCAATAAGATGTTTTTTCAAACGACCCACAATGTCGAATCGTCATTGCCCAATTTCAATTACTATCTCCAGACACACTCGGAGCATTCTGAAAAAAGACATATGATGGCAATCACATTACAGATCAACAACTACGAATCATTGGTGATCCTCCTTGGTCGAAAAGCTTACAATACTGTGCTCGGAAACCTATATACCATGGTCAAGAAAATTCTGCCCGATTCGGCGATTATCATTCAAGCCGATGCACGACGTCTCTGGATTGAAATGCCCAAAAGCGACTATGACGATCTTGAACATGATTTTACCGTGCAGCTGGAAGACAAGACGTTCTATGGTGAAAACGTGCCTTTGTATCTGGATTTCTCCCTGGGCTTTTCGATGGGCGATGAAGCGAAAACAGCACCGGAGCGGTTCAACGAATCGGATATCGCGGCTTTGCATGCGAAAAACAATGCGCTTAAGTACGTAGTGTTTCACGATGCGCACAAGGAAGACCAACTGCTTTTGCAAAGGCTAGGTGAATTACCGCTTGCGATCAAAAACGATGAACTGTTCGTCGTGTATCAGCCGGTGCTGGACATGGCGGGAAACGTGATTCAACTGGAGGCTTTGATTCGCTGGCGCAACAAGGGTGAGGTTCTGTCTCCTGCCGAGTTCATTCCTCTGGCCGAAGAGACCAGATTGATCGATCAGATAACTTCCTGGTTACTTGATGTGGTCATCCGTGATTATCAGACCTTTTTCAAGATCGATCGCAACATCAAGATGGCCATCAATATTTCCCAGCGAAACCTATACGACCCTTCGTTGATTGAAAGCATGATCGAAAGAATCAAAAAATCCAACATCCAGCAGTTTCTTGAAATCGAGATGACGGAATCGACCTTGATGTTGAACCGGAGCTTGACGCAGTCTTTCCTCGAGGCCTTCAAACATATCGGGGTTGAATCGATTCTGGATGATTTCGGCACAGGGTATTCGTCGCTTTCCTGTTTGCGGGATCTACCGGTGAAAAAAGTGAAGATCGATCAGGATTTCACCCTCAACATCACCGAAAGCAACGAGACGAAACAACTTGTCAAGACGATTGTGGAGCTTGCGCATCATATGGATCTGGATGTGATTGCCGAAGGGGTCGAGGACAAAGAGATTCTCGAAATCCTCAAAGAACTTGAAGTGGATTATATCCAAGGGTTCCTCTTCTCGCGACCCTTATCGTTCGAAGACACGACGCTTTATCTTAAAAAACATAAATAAAGGCCTTATGCAAAGGCCTTTTGTTTTTGATTCGTTCATTGTACAATGAAAACGTAAGGAGGCGTTTCTATGAGTCCTGAAGTGGTTGGATTTTCGATATTGTTGATTGGTGTGAGCCTGGTCATCGCAAAACTGATTCGGCTGAAATTCAATATCTTCTCCAAGTTTTTCTTGCCGAGTTCGGTGATAGCGGGCTTGCTTTTACTGGTGTTGGGACCCGAGGTTACAGGGCAGCTTCTAACGAGAGCCTTCGGGTTGGACGGTTTTGATTTCGGAATTTTCACCGAAGGCGTCATCGATGTGATGGCGACGATGCCCGGTCTACTCATCAATGTCATCTTCGCTTCACTTTTTCTTGGTAAGACCATCCCCAGACTGAAAGATATCTGGATCACGGCCGGTCCACAAGTTTCCTTCGGTCAGACCGTCGCCTGGGGCCAGTATGTTTTCGGTCTATTGATCACCATGGCGATATTGGTACCGCTTTTCAACGCGAATCCGATGTCCGGCGCCTTGATAGAAATCGCTTTTGAGGGTGGACACGGGACCAGTGCCGGTCTGGCGGACACTTTTGCTGAACTTGGTTTTGAGGAAGGTGCCGATCTTGCCCTCGGTCTGGCGACCATCGGTGTGGTCAGCGGTGTCATCTTCGGTGTGATGCTCATCAACTGGGGTGTCCGCAAAAACAAGACGAACTATTTGAAAGATCCCAAGGATTTCGATGAATCGCAACTCCGTGGTATCGTCGATATCGAAGACCGTCAGGCAAGCGGTGTGCTTACCACTTCACCGCAATCGATCGAACCACTGGCGTTACATGTGGGTATCATCGCGATTGCCATTCTGCTCGGCAAAGGCATTCTGGAGCTACTGATCCTACTTGAAAACGCGACTTGGGGTGCCGGAGACGGCATGACCATCGTCGGCTACATGCCGCTTTTCCCACTGGCGATGTTGGGTGGTGTCATCGTTCAGATTGTGCTTGATAAATTCGATTCCTATCACCTGGTCGACCGGGATATGATCAACCGCCTGCAAGGTCTGGCGCTTGATTTTCTGATTGTCTCGGCGATTGCGACCTTATCTCTACGTGTGATTGGAGCCAACATCGGTATCTTTTTAATTCTTGCTTTAACCGGTATCGCCTGGAACCTGCTCGCTTTTATTTTCCTGGCACCACGCATGATCCCCAAGAATTGGTTTGAACGTGGTATCGGCGATTTCGGTCAGTCCATGGGAATGACCGCCGCGGGGTTGATGTTAATCAGAATCGTGGACGCAGAACAGGACACACGGGCACTTGAAGCCTTCGGATACAAGCAACTGATGTTTGAACCGTTTGTCGGTGGTGGTATCATGACCGCCATCAGTGTACCACTCATCTTTCAATTCGGTCCGTTTCCGATTTTCATCTTTACTTTGATTATCATGATCATTTGGTTGCTTGTCGGTTTGCTTTATTTCGGTAAGAAAGACGCAAAGGAGATTCGATAGCGACGCTAGATCCGAAATGATTTATACAAGACATGAAGGCCTTTTTTCTACCGTCCCCTCCGAGAGGCGGGTGCCCTTATAGTTTGAAAAGAACGCGGAAAATTTTCCGCGTTTTTTTGTGCGAAATCTCTTGACAAAATACAAGGATATCTTATAATAAAAGTAGAATTAGCACTCGACATAAAAGAGTGCTAACAAAATAACATCAAGGAGGGTTTAAGATGTTCAAACTCACACCTTTTAGCGCATCACCACGTAGACAAGATGATTTCATGGACTTCGGTGATTTGCTTGATGACTTCTTCGCACCAATGCGTTCACTACGGCATGACACCTTCAAAATCGATGTTGAGGAAAAAGACAACGCTTATGAGATTCAAGCCGATCTACCTGGTACCCAAAAAGATGAACTCAAGGTTTCTTACGATGATCAGACCTTGCACATTCAAGTGGAAAAATCCGAACAAGACGAAGAAAAAGACGAGAAGCGAAACTACTTGCATCGTGAACGTCGCGTCAGCGCCATGAGACGCGCCATTCACTTGCCGGATGTCGATCCGAGCAAGTTGAAGGCAAAACTGGACAATGGTGTCTTGACCATCATTGCTGAAAAGACCGAAGTTCAAAATCAAGGCTATGTGGTTGATGTAGAGTAACATCAGGGGCTTCAGGAAGATCCTGAAGCCTTTTATCAAAGTTTGGGAGGCACAAACATGAATCCAGAAAAAATGACAGAGAAGATGCGACAAGTGGTTCAGGAAGCACAAAATACAGCCATTCGTAATGACCATCAGAAATTGACACCAACCCATTTCCATTATGGGCTTTTGCAAGTGGAAGAATCGTTGATTGTCGATTTGTTGAATGGAATGAAGATCGACGTGGATGGTTTGAAAGCGGCTGTTTTAAATGTGCTTAAAAAAGAGAGCTCGGTATCCGGCTCCAATGAACTTTATATGGACCGTCCTACAAGCCAACTCTTCATCAAGGCTGAAGATAGACAAAAAGCGCTAAAGGATAACTACTTGAGTGTCGAACATCTCTACCTTGCTTTGTTTGAAATCGATGATGTTGCGACAAAGACGTTGCTTAAGGATTTCAAAATCGAAAAGAAGGTTTTTCTTGAAACGCTTCAGGGTGTTCGGAAGAATCAAAGAGTTACGAGCGATCATCCGGAAAGCGGCTATAACGCGCTTGAAAAATATGGACGCGATCTGGTCGAGCTTGCCAAGGAAGGCAAGATGGATCCGGTCATCGGACGTGATAATGAAATCAGGCGTGTCATCAGAATCTTATCAAGACGGACAAAAAACAATCCGGTTCTGGTCGGCGAGGCAGGTGTCGGTAAGACGGCTATCGCCGAAGGATTGGCGATGCGGATTGTCAATGGCGATGTACCGGAAGGCTTGAAGAACAAAACGATCTTTGCCTTGGATATGGGCGCTTTGGTCGCTGGAGCCAAGTATCGTGGCGAGTTCGAAGAGCGGCTTAAAAGTGTCCTAAAGGAAGTCGGTGATTCAGCCGGACAGATCATATTGTTCATCGACGAGCTGCATTTGATTGTCGGAGCGGGAAAAACCGAAGGAGCCATGGACGCCGGCAACATTCTTAAACCGATGCTCGCACGTGGTGAACTGCATTGTATCGGTGCGACGACCATCGATGAATACCGGAAATATATCGAGAAGGATGCCGCTCTGGAAAGACGTTTCCAACCGGTCATGATCGAACAGCCGACGGTGGAGGATACCATCAGTATCCTGCGTGGTATCAAAGACAAATACGAGATTCATCACGGGGTACGCATATCCGACCAGGCACTCGTTGCCTGTGCGACCTTGTCGCATAAGTATATCTCCGATCGCTTCTTACCGGATAAAGCCATCGATTTGATGGATGAAGCCGCTGCGTTGATTAGAACCGAAATCGATTCGATGCCGAGTGAACTCGACGAGCTGTCCCGCAAGTTGTTGCAGCTCCAGATTGAAAAGACATCGCTTGAAAAAGAGAAAGACCCCCAGTCGAAAAAGCGGCTGCGTCACATTGAAGACGAGATCGCGAACATCCAGGATAAGCACAATCACTTGAAAACACAGTGGGAAAACGAAAAAGCCGGCTTGGGTGATGTGAAGAAACTCAAACAGAAAATCGAAGAGATTAAACGTGATATCGACACAGCCAGCCGTAACTACGACCTTGAATCCTTGGCGAAATTGAAGTACGGCGATCTTCCCGAGGCGGAAAAAGCACTGGAAAAGGCTAAAGACAAAGAACATGAAAAAACATCGCTCATCAAGGAGGAAGTCACAGAAGAGGAAATCGCGGATATCATCTCCAAGTGGACCGGAATCCCCGTAAAAAAACTTATGGAAAGCGAAAAGGACAAGTTGCTTAATCTCGATAAATACCTCCATCAACGGGTCATTGGACAGGATCAGGCCGTTAAAAGCGTGAGCGATGCGGTCCTAAGAGCAAGAGCATTCCTCAAGGATCCCAAGAAGCCGGTGGGTTCATTCATATTCCTCGGACCGACCGGGGTGGGAAAAACCGAACTGGCTAAAACGCTCGCGGAACATCTGTTCGACTCGGAGGACCAGATGGTGCGCATCGACATGAGTGAATATCAGGAGCGACACAGTGTGGCGCGGCTGATCGGTGCCCCTCCGGGTTATGTCGGCTATGAGGAAGGTGGTCAACTGACTGAGCGGGTACGCCGTAAACCCTATAGCGTCATCCTGTTCGACGAGATTGAAAAGGCCCATCCCGAAGTGTTCAACGCGCTGCTTCAGGTCCTGGATGATGGTCATTTGACCGATGGGAAAGGCCGTAACGTAAACTTCAAGAATACTGTGATCATCATGACATCCAACATCGGCTCGGAGTTGTTGCTAGAGGGCGTATCAAGTTCCGGCACGATTGATAAAGTGGTCGAAAGAAATGTCATGGACCGTCTGAATCATCATTTCAAACCCGAATTCCTCAACAGAGTCGACGATATCATTCTGTTCAAGCCTTTACAAAAAGAGGAACTGCTTGCGATTATCGACCTTCAAATTGAAAGATTGAACCTGAAGTTGAAAGAAGAAGGCATCGATGTCACTTTCACAAAACAGGCGAAGGATCAAATCCTCAATGAAGCCTATTCACCGCAGTTTGGGGCCAGACCGATCAATCGCTTTATCGAAAGAAACGTCGAGACCGAACTTGGTAGAAGAATAATCAAGGGTGATATCATGTCCGAGAGTTCGATTCTTATTGATTATGAAGAGGATCGTTTCACGTTTTCCGAAAAAACACCAGTAAACTAAACCAACCACCAAAGGGAGCTTCTCTTTGGTGGTTTTCTAAATTAGCGGACCAAAAGGGTTTTCTCGAGAAAACCCTTTTATGGTATAATATAGTCAATATGCAATACAAAATTAAAGACTGTGAGGTGTAACATGCGTATCAAAAATCATCCGATATTGTCTTTTGATACCGAAGAGACTATCGAATTTTCTTATAATGGTAAAAAACTTCGCGGTGTCGAAGGCGACACCATTGCCAGTGCTTTGCACGCGAGTGGCATCAAGAAGTTGAGTGAAAGCATCCATCTGAAACGTCCACGCGGGTTTTATTGCGCCATCGGTAATTGTGCATCCTGTAATATGGTCGTTGATGGTGTACCGAATGTTCGCACCTGTATCACCCCACTGAAACCCGGTATGGTCGTCAATAACCAGGTTGGGAAGGGGAAAGTCTATGAAGAATAAGGAAGCCGTCATCATCGGTGCCGGTCCGGCGGGTTTAAAGGCTGCAAAACAGTTGCTGGAAGCCGGGGCGCATGTCACCATCATCGATCGGAACAAGAAACTCGGTGGACAACTCGTCAAGCAGACCCATAAGTTTTTCGGTAGCGAGAAACAGTACGCCTCTTTCAGAGGCATCGACATTCTCGAGATTCTAGTTCAAGGTCTTAAGCCCTTTGAAGATCGACTTGAGATTTTGAATGAAACAAGTGTTGTCGGTCTTTACAAGGATAAAGTCGTCGCTTGTGTCAAACACGATAACTTTTTCAAGATAAAAGCGAAATCGATCATCATGGCAACCGGTGCCAGTGAAAAACACTTGCCGTTTGAAAACAATGATTTGCCCGGCATCTATGCGGCCGGGGCCGTACAGACGTTGATGAACGAGTATGGTGTGAAACCGGGAGATAAGGTTCTGATGGTCGGTAGCGGCAACATCGGTCTCATCGTCAGTTATCAGTTGTTGCAGGCGGGTGTCGATGTTGTGGCTCTGGTTGAAGCAGCCCCGCAGATCAGCGGGTATTTGGTCCATGCCTCCAAAATTAAAAGACTCGGTGTCGATATCCTGATGCAAACGAGCATCAAACGGGCCATCGGTAAAGACCAGGTGGAACAAGTCGAAATCTGGGAACTGGATGAAGTCTGGCAGGGCATTCCGGGTACCGAACGGGTGCTTGGTGTCGATACAGTCTGTATCAGTGTCGGCTTGGCGCCCTTGACCGAACTGTTGATGCAAATCGGTGCCGATGTTGAATATATCCGTGAACTCGGTGGCAATGTGCCGCGGATCGATTTCAGGTATGAAACCTCGATCAAAGGGGTTTATGCTTGCGGTGATGTTGTCGGTATCGAAGAAGCCTCTTCGGCGATGGTGGAAGGTGCGATGGCGGGGATTCACGCTGCGCATGACCTTGGTTATACCGTCGAGGACGAGTCAAGAAAACTAAAAGTATTGCAAGAAGAACTCAAATTCCTGCGTAGTGGTCCCCACGCGGCTAAAGTTCGCGCGGGATACACGAAGCTGGAGGTGAAGATATGATTGAGAAAGATGGTGTAGCACCGCTTGAGATGGTGATGAAGGAGTTTCCGGACGATAAGGAAGTCCTGATCAATCCCAAAGCGATTATCGAGTGCTACAAGGAGATCCCCTGTAATCCTTGTGAGACCTCCTGTCCGTTTGATGCGATTCATGTCGGCGAGGATATCAATGCCCGTCCCAAGATTGATTTCGATAAATGTACCGGGTGCGGCATCTGTGTCTATAACTGTCCGGGTCTAGCGATCAGCGTACGTCAACTCCAGGGCGATAAGGCCATCTTGAAGATTCCTTATGAGTTTGTGCCCCGTCCCGAAAAAGGCAGTCTTGTCAACGTTGTCAACCGTAACGGCGATGTGATTACAGAAGGCAGCGTTAAACGGGTGCAAGAAGGTAAAAACCAGAAACAGACCTGTTTGCTTCATGTGGAGATTCACCGCGATTTCATCTATGACGCCATAACCATCGAGGTGCCTCGTGGATCCTAAAAATGTGATTATCTGTCGCTGTTCGGATGTAACCTTGCAAGATCTCTATGAATTGTTCGATCAAGGATATGAAACGTTCGAGGAACTCAAACGGATCAAACGTGTCGGCATGGGACCATGCCAGGCGAATACGTGTGGTAAGATGGTTCAATGGGAAATCGCAAAGTATTTCAACAAACCCNTAGAGGAAGTCAAATTTCAAAACATGCGTCCCTTTACGTTGGGCGTAAAGCTAAAAANCATCAAGGAGGCCGCGGATGACGATGAGGAATAAAGCCAATGTGGTCATCATCGGTGGTGGCATCAGCGGCATGGCCATCGCCTACAATTTGGCGAAAAAAGGTATGAAAGACATCGTGGTGGTGGAAAAGGAATACTATACTGCCGGTGCGACCGGCCGTTGTGGTGCGGGCATCCGCCAACAATGGGCGACGAAGATGAATTGTCTACTTGCGAAGAAGAGTGTGGCGTTCTTCGAAAAAGCACAAGAAGAACTGGCTTATGACGGTGATATCGAGTTCAAGCAGGAAGGTTATTTGATTGTCGCGACCACCAAGGAAGAAGATGAACAGTTCGACAAGAACGTCAAACTGCAAAACGAACTTGGCATCCCCACACAAAAGTTGGATAAAGAAGCCGCGAGAAAGATCGTGCCCTATCTTAATATGGATATCGTCACCAGTGCGACCTTCTGTCCGACCGACGGGCATTTGAATCCGTTCACGACAACGGATGCTTTTTACAAAGCGGCCGAGAAGTTGGGCGTGACTTTCTATAAGTTCACCACAGTCACCGACATTGTTGTCGAGCATGACGAAGTCAAAGCGGTTGTTACGGATAAAGGTACCATCGAAACACCGGTTGTGGTCAACGCCGCAGGCGGATACGCCAAGGATATCGGGAAGATGGCCGGTGTTGACATTCCGGTCTATTCACAGAACCGAGAAATCCTTGTCACCGAACCGATTGAGCGGATGCAGGGCCCGATGGTGATTTCGTTTTCCAAAAACATCTACTGCCAGCAAACCCCGCATGGGGCTTTCATCATGGGAAGAGGCGATAATCGTCCTCCCGGATACGCCATGGACTCGACCTGGGAATTTTTGGACGAAATGGCAAAAACTGTCACCGAACTACTGCCGCCGATCGGCGAACTAAGAGTCATCAGGCAATGGGGCGGCCTTTACAACATGTCCCCCGATCACCAACCAATCATCAGCGACGCCAAGGAAACCAAAGGGTTCTACATGGCATGTGGCTTTAGCGGCCACGGATTCATGTTGGCGCCGATGACGGGACTGTTGCTGAGCGAAATGATACTAGGCGAAGAACCTTCGATGCCGCTTGAGGATTTGAAACTCGACCGCTTCGAAGGCAAAGACATAACCAACATGGAAAAAAGTGTTGTATAGGAGGCGTTAACATGGCAATTTACGAATATAGGATGGAACCACTCACCGATTTCACACAAAAGGAAAACATCAAGGCGTACCAAGCCGGTTTGAAAACCGTCGAGGGGTATCTCGGTGAGACATATCCGCTTGTGATCAACGGCAAGCGCGTGAAGACGAAAAAGACCATCGTCTCGAAAAACCCTGCGGATCATACCGAGGATATCGGTGTTGTCCACCAGGCGGGCATCGAAGAGACCGAACAAGCGATGGCTGCGGCTCTGGATGCGTTTGAGACCTGGAAGAAAGTACCCGCGGGCGTGCGTGCCGATATTCTCTTCAAGACGGCCGCAATCATCAGAAAGCGCAAGTTCGAGTTTTCCGCGCTCATGACCAAAGAAGCCGGGAAACCGTATCCCGAAGCGGATGCGGATACCGCAGAGGCCATCGATTTTCTGGAATACTACGGTCGTTTGATGCTGGAATATGCCAGCGAAACGGACAAGAAGGTTCTATCGCGTAAACATATCGAACGCAATGAATACCGCTATATCCCGCTTGGTGTAGGTGCGATCATTCCACCATGGAACTTCCCCTTGGCGATACTTACCGGTATGACCAGTGCGGCTGTTGTTGCGGGCAATGCGGTTCTGATCAAGCCGGCATCCACAACGCAGGTCATCGCCCACAAGCTGGTAGAAGCCATGGAAGAGGCGGGACTACCCAATGGTGTCATCAACCTCGTGCCGGGCTCCGGTCGTGAAGTCGGCGATTACATGGTCAACCATCCGAAAACCAGATTCATCAGTTTTACCGGCTCGAAAGAAGTCGGCATGACGATCTATGAAAATGCGGCGAAAGTCCAAAAGGACCAGATCTGGCTGAAACGTGTCGTAGCCGAGATGGGTGGCAAGGACGCAGTCATCGTCGATGAAGATTATGATCCCAAAGAAGCCGCACAGATTCTTAAAACCAGCGCATTCGGGTTCAGCGGCCAGAAATGTAGTGCCGCTTCGCGTGCGATTGTACACGAAAAGGTCTATGATGCTGTCATGGATGCTTTGAAAGCGGAAGTGATGAATATCAAGGTGGGGAACCCGGAAGATGATACGGTCTTTATGGGACCTGTCAACGATGAAAATGCCTTCAACAAGATAACCGAGTATATAGAAATCGGGAAACAGGAAGGCAAGGTATTGATCGGTGGGGATAGTGACAAGACCAAGGGTTGGTTCATCGAACCGACCGTGTTCATCGATGTCGAACCACACGCACGCATCATGAAAGAAGAGATTTTCGGACCCGTTTTGGCGATAACGAAAGTCAAGAGTTTCACCGAGGCGCTTGATGTGGCCAACAGTACCGAATTCGGCCTCACAGGTGCGGTGCTTTCCAACAACCGGATGCATTTGGAGAAAGCCCGGGATGAGTTCCATGTTGGTAATCTCTACTTCAACCGCAAATGTACCGGTGCCATCGTGGGTTACCAGCCGTTCGGTGGCTTCAACATGAGCGGTACCGATTCGAAGGCCGGTGGTCCGGAATATCTGCTGCACTTCATGCAGGGCAAAACCATTACTGAACAGCTATAGAGCAAATAGGTGTTGTATCCGCAACACCTTTTTTGTTATGATAGGTTTGACTGGAGATGATGAGATGGAACCATCCTTGAAAAAGCTCTTTTTCTCGTTTTTGAAAATAGGTGGACTTACCTTCGGTGGTGGCTATGCCATGATTCCTGTTTTCGAACGGGAATTTGTGATGCGTTATAAATATCTTAAAGAAGAAGAATTCGCCGATGTGCTCGCCATGGTGCAATCATTGCCCGGTGTGATCGCCATCAACTTCTCGGTCTTCATCGGACTGAGGTTGCGGGGATATAAGGGTGCGCTGGTTTCGATGATCGGTGTGGCGTTACCGTCTTTTGTCATTATTTTGCTGATCGCGTCGTTCTTTTTCCGTTTTGTCGACCATCCGGTTGTTGAAGCAATCTTCAAAGGGGTGAGAATCAGCGTTGTCGCCTTGATTTTCACCGCCGGATATAAATTGTTCCTTGCCAATCGGACTTTAAAGGCGATCTTTTTGGCGCTGCTGACGTTTGCGCTGGTGTTCGCTGCTGAGATACATCCGTTCTTTGTCATCATCGGTATGGGCTTTTTCGGCTATATCACGCATTTGAGAAACGGGGTGAACGCACATGGTTCTCTTTAATCTCTTCTGGACGTTTTTGATGATCGGTGCGGTTTCCTTTGGTGGGGGTTATGCGATGTTGCCGCTGTTTGAACGCATGGTGGTCACCGAACACGGATGGTTGACACATGCGCTGTTTATCGATATGATCGCGATCGCGCAAGTGACACCGGGTCCGATCGCCATCAATTCGGCGACGTTCATCGGGTTTCAAAGTGCCGGCGTGATCGGTGCTGCGGTGGCGACAGTCAGTGTTGTATTTATCCCGGTCATTCTTGTTGGCTTTGTTAGCAACTACTCTGAAAAATTCAAGGAATCGAGAACCGTAAAGGCGATTCTGACAGGTTTGAGACCCGCCTTGGTCGGATTGATCTTCTCTTCGGTTGTCTCGATCGCTTTCGGGGCTTATGTCGATTGGAAAAGTCCTTTCCTGTTCATGATTCTGCTGTTTTTACTCTGGCGGGTGAAACTTCATCCCATTCTGGTGATTGTGATCTCGGGTCTACTGGGGCTCCTGCTTTATTATTGATGCTCATGAAAGGAGGCGTCTGGCGTGAAAATACTGCATATAATACGTAAAATTTTCTTTGGAACCTACGCACGCGGGTTTATTTTTTCATATTTGTCTGTCATGCTTGTGGGCGCCTCGGTTCTTAAATTACCCATTAGTGTGCAATCGGGTGTGCATCTTTCTTGGGCGGATGCCCTTTTCACTGCTTCAAGTGCCTTAAGTGTGACCGGATTGACGACGATTGTCGTCCGCGATGTCTTCACGATCTTCGGTCAGACGGTCTTGATCCTGATTATCCAGTTCGGCGGCATCGGTCTGATTATGATGTTGGCGATGTTTTGGCTCGTCGCACGTAAGAAGATTGGTTTCAAGGAACGTAACATGATCATGACCGATCAAAACCAGATTTCAAGACAAGGCATTGTCCGGTTCATCCGCAACGTCATCATTGTTATCTTTTCCGTGGAAATCATCGCCTTTTTGGTTATCGGGAACTATCTTTACTTCGCCGGTTATTTTCCTCAATTGCAAGAAGCCTTTTTCCAGGCGTTTTTCATGACCATTTCGCTTTTTACCAATGCCGGGTTTGATATTGCGCCGAACGATGATAGTTTTCAGATGTTCGCGAATGATTATTTCATGCAGTCAATTGGTATGTTATTGATATTTCTTGGCGCTGTGGGTTTTTGGACCTTGGCGGAGTTCAAGGAGAAAATCAAAGCAAAACTGGCGGGTGAGGCTTATAAGTTTTCGCTGTTTGTCCGCATACTGCTTATCATGTATTTTCTGCTGTGGTTCGGTGGTGCTGCTGTGATATATGTCATTGAATCCAGTCATTTTCTTGCCGATAAGGGTGTTGTCGAATCGATTTTTTATGCGCTTTTCATGAGCATCACTACCAGAAATGCCGGTTTTTCTACCATGGATGTCAACGATTTCAGCGCACCGACACAAGTGTTTTTAATGGCTTTGATGTTTATCGGTGCCTCACCGAATAGTGTCGGTGGGGGGATTAGGACCACGACATTCCTGGTGATTATACTCTCGATTCACGCATTCGCTTTGGGAAGGGAACACATAATCGTCTTCGGCCGTCGTTTGAAACAGGAAACGATTTATAAATCGTTTATAACCCTGACCGTCGCTGCGATGCTGGTGTCGGGCTATATTTTTGTGTTGGCTGTCATCGAACCGTTTTCCACTTCCGCCATCGCTTTTGAGGTTACCAGTGCTTTTGGTACAACGGGATTGTCGCTCGGGATAACCGGAGATTTGCACCATATCAGTAAAATCCTGCTTTCGGTGTTGATGTTCGTTGGTCGGATGGGTGTTTTGGCGCTTCTGTTAATGTTCCGTCCGGAGCAGAAAACCAAAGGGTCGGTAAGTTATCCGGAGACCGACATCATTGTCGGCTAAGATTTGAGGCGTACAGGATACGCCTTTTTTCTTGCTTTTTTGTGCGCATATATATACAATGGATATAATCGAAACGAGGTGACGCCATGTTCTTGATTCGTTTATTCAGACGCATCCTTTTTGGCACCTATATCCGTGGGTTTGTTTTCAGTTATTTGCTTTTCATGATTACCGGAGCGATATTGCTTTCCTTGCCTGCCAGTCTTCAACCCGGGGTACACATCGATATGGTCGATGCGCTTTTTACCTCTGCGAGCGCTTTATCCACAACCGGACTGACAACCGTCAGTCCCAGGGATACATTCAGTCTGTTCGGTCAGACCGTGTTGATTATGATTATTCAAATCGGGGGCATCGGCTTGATTATGCTTGTTGCCTTGTTCTGGCTCGTGGTCGGCAGAAAGATCGGTTTTAAACAACGAAACATGATCATGACAGACCAGAATCAGCTTTCAAGAGGCGGTATCGTCCGCTTTGTGCGTGATGTGCTCATCATGATTTTCATTATTCAGTTCACCGCTTTCAGCGTCATGACAATCCATTTGGTCATGCGGGGCACGTTTCCCTTGAATGAAGCGCTTTTCCAATCTTTTTTCCTCACGATATCCCTCTTTACGAATGCCGGCTTCGATATTGCACCTGTCGGTGTGAGTTTTTCTATGTATGCCACAGACTATACCATGCAGAGTCTGGCGATGTTTCTGATGTTTTTGGGGGCAGTCGGTTTCTGGCCCTTGGCTGAGTTCAAGGAATTTGTTGTTGCCAAACTACACCGCGAAACTTTCACGTTTTCCATCTTTGTCAAGACATTGTTCTTCTTACATTTTGGTATCTGGTTCTTTTCTGCAATCATGATTTTTATGATTGAACGGAACGGGTTTTTGGTGGATCGCAACGTCATCGAAACCGTCTATTACTCGCTTTTCATGGCCTTGACGACACGCAACGCCGGGTTCTCGACCATGGATGTGTCGCTTTTACGTGAAAGCTCGCAACTGTTCATAATTATCTTGATGTTCATCGGAGCCTCACCCAACAGTGCTGGTGGTGGGGTACGCACCTCGACGGTTCTTGTTGCTGGTTTGCTACTGTATTCATACGCTCGCGGCAAGGACCGCGTCACCTACAACAGACGATTCATCAAAACCGAAACGGTGGATAAAGCCATCATCGCTTTGTTGTTCGCCACTGCAATCATTATGGTGAATTTGTTCCTGCTGACACTCGTTGAACCGCATGGTATCAAAAATCTTTCTTTTGAACTTGTGAGCGCTTTTGGCACAACCGGTCTATCACTCGGCATCACAGACACACTGACAACATTCGGCAAAAGCATCCTGATCATAACCATGTTCATCGGCCGTGTCGGTGTCATCGCTTTGTTGTTGATGTTCAGACCATCAACCAAAAAAGTCAGTGCCTACGAATATCCTGAAACCGACATGATCGTCGGCTAAAGACTTGAGTTTCTCAAGTCTTTTTTTTCTGGCTATGCTATAATGATTGCGAGGTGTTCTATATGAAAAAAGTAACCGTTGTTGGTGGGGGACTCGCCGGATGCGAGGCCGCCTATCAGCTCTTGAGAAGAAATATAGCCGTACGATTAATCGAAATGCGACCCGGGAAAATGACCCCAGCCCATCAAAGCGGTAAACTCGCCGAACTGGTTTGTTCGAACTCTTTTAGAAGTAAGAAGATCGAAAACGCACCGGGTCTGCTCAAAGAGGAGATGCGCCTGATGGATTCGCTGATTCTGAAAGCCGCGGAGCACGCCGAGATTCCCGCGGGCGGTGCTTTGGCCGTGGACCGGGACCAAATGAGCGCCTACGTTGAAAAGACGCTGCATGCATTTGAAAACTTCACGCTGGTACAAGAAGAGGTATTAAGTGTACCCTACGGCCCGGTGATCATCGCCACCGGCCCCTTGACTTCGGAGGCGCTGTTTAACGATATCTGCAAGATTCTCGACGACGAGGCCTTGCATTTTTTCGACGCGGTTGCGCCAATCATCACCAAAGAAAGCATCGATATGGATGTGTGTTATTACAAGAATCGCTGGGAGGACGAAGCGGAAGGGGACTACATCAACTGTCCGATGAACAAGGACGAGTATGACCGCTTCTACGATACCCTTACCCAGGCGAAGACCGCTCAAGTCAAGGACTTTGAGCAAAATGTCTTTGAAGGCTGCATGCCCGTAGAGATCATGGCTTCCCGCGGCAAGGACACCTTGC
>SL_3KL_010_SEDDRAFT_10000959_pt1 | contig 25488 bp, 16 predicted proteins | sample SodLakKL_010_SED_2_FD_10381 | JGI IMG/M metagenome (IMG submission 10381) | reverse complement strand
GGAAAAGAATGGATTAAAGAATCATCCGGATCATTAATGCAAAATGCTTTTAATACTACAGCAGCATTTCTTACGGGACTATTAGCCACAATAATATTTACTTTCTTATTAATAATTTACAGGGAAGGATTAACCAAAGCTTTTGTAGCATTTGGTGATGATGAAAATCAAAGTAAAATTTTCAGGATGCTCAAAAATATACAGAGAGTAGGAAAAAAATATCTCTCGGGGATGTTCCTGCTGATTCTAATATTGGGTTTTGCCCACAGTATCGCATTATGGATTATTGGAATAGACAGCCCCTTTCTTTTTGGATTTCTAGTGGGTATTTTAGCATTTGTGCCTTACATAGGCACCGTAATAGGTGCTATTATTCCTATACTTTATGCTTTTATGACCGCCGATTCTCTATGGGTACCGTTAGTAGTGATCATGTGGTTTTGGGCAATGCAAATTATTGAAAGTAACTTTTTAAATCCTAAAATTGTAGGTAGCAGCGTACATGTAAATGCTTTGGTGGCAATTTTAAGCTTATTAATAGGTTCCTCGGTTTGGGGGATAGCAGGAATGATATTATTTCTTCCTTTTGCTGCTATGCTCAAAGTGATATGCGAAGAGTTTGATCAGTTGAAGCCCGTTGCCATGTTAATCAGCAGCGATATTTCCGGTGATAATAAAAAGGAGTATAAAACGCCTGAATGGATTGAAAAGACAAAAAGATGGTTTAAGAAAAAGTAAAACTGTTTTATTCTTCCGTTACTATCACTCATTAATGCTTTCCAACTTTTACATCCTGATTTGCCGGTGTTTTCTTTAAGATGATCAAATACCCCCCCCCAATTTGGAAAAGCAGATCCAAAAGAAATCTAAAGGAGCGAAATCCTCCCGCCTTGCACTTTATCTGTTATGAATTGCAACAAAAGAAATTTCTCTTGCCGGATTCTGTAATCTGCTGTTTTAATTGATTTGAAAAATGTATTTTAGCGGCGAATCCGGTTACGGGTGCTCAAATGTTCTTATCAAATTAACTGTAAAAACTGGTTTACATGTGGAATAAATGGAAAAACCTTCCTCTGTGGGGAAAAATAATTGCCGGTATGGCTGCCGGACTTGTCTGGGGTTTGCTGGCTGTTATTTTTGGCTGGACTCTTTTCAATGAACAATGGATAAAGCCTTTTGGTACTATCTTTTTGAATATGCTGAAACTGGTTGCAGTACCGCTGATTTTTGTATCACTTGTTAAGGGCATGGCCAGCCTCACAGATATCAGTAAGCTTTCGCGGATAGGTCTGAAGACACTTGGCTTTTTTATGGCATCGACAGTGGTCGCAATAACAGTTGGTCTTCTTATCGTCAACATAATGAAGCCCGGACATGCTTTTCCTGACTCAAGGAGGGCTGAAATGCAGGAACAATACGCAGCTTCGGTAGGGGAGACTGAATTGGTTGCGGAGCAGGTAAAGACCGGCGGACCTCTTGACTTCCTTGTAGAGATAGTTCCTGAAAATGTCATTGCTGCGGCAAGTGATAACCGGAATATCCTGCAGATAATTTTCTTTGCCATTCTATTCGGACTTGCTGTTGCATTAATTCCGCATGAGAAGGTTAAAACAGTGAAGGACCTTTTTGACGGGCTCAATGAGATAGTTCTCAAGATTGTTGATCTGATAATGAAAATTGCACCTGTAGGTGTTTTTGCTTTACTGGGAACCCTGGTGGTTGAGTTTACTGGCGATAATGTGGCCGAATCTCTTGACCTGTTTGCATCCCTGGGCTTATATATCATAGCTACAGTTACGGGATATCTCTTCTTGATATTTCTTGTTTATCCTGTGGTTCTCAAGCTTCTTACGCCGGTTGGATATCGTGAATTTTACAAGGCAATCAGCCCGGTTCAGATGATAGCTTTTTCTACAAGCTCAAGTGCTGCAGCGCTGCCAATTTCCATGGAGGTGGTTGAACGCGATCTTGGGGTATCAAAGACAATCTCAAGTTTTGTTCTTCCAATCGGAACTACAATCAATATGGACGGTACAAGTCTTTATCAGGCTGTGGGCGCAGTTTTTATTGCCCAGGCTTTTGGATTTGACCTGACAATGGCACAGCAGCTGACTATTGTTCTGACCGCAACCCTGGCATCTATTGGAACGCCGGGAGTGCCCGGAGGGGGCGTTGTTATGCTGGTTATAATTCTAACGTCAGTTGGTCTGCCTGCTGAGGGCCTTGCAATGGTTCTTGCACTTGACAGGCCCCTTGATATGCTTCGCACAGTAGTAAATGTTACAGGTAATTGTGCAGCATCAACCATAATTGCCAAAAGCGAAAACGAGCTGATTTATCCGCCAATCAAACAAGTACAGGAATAAAGATAGCAGCTAAAATCTACAAGACTTATTTTTAGTGAATCTAAAAACCCTCGTCCTTAGGGCGAGGTAATGTCCTGGCGGGGCTCTGCCCGAAAGGTATGTATGATTTTTACAATCCTAACTGCTTTTGTAAATTAAAAAAAGTTATATTTATAGAGTGAACATACCATTCATTATCCATATTTGAATGCACTTTCTATGAATTACCTGTATTCATTTTCAGATTCCTGGAGTACCGTATTCTTAGTCCTGAACATAATTTATCTGACCACAGCCGTTATTGTTGCAATATCTGTGGTACTTGATAACAGGAATCCAACTAAGACAATTGCATGGGTAGTTGTCTTGTTTGTTTTGCCAATACTGGGACTGATTTTTTACTTTCTGGTAGGGAAAAACTACCGTAAAGAGAAGATATTTTCACGCAAAGGTCTTAAAGATTTTGAGAGAATCAGGAATCTGAATGATAATCAGATTATCGAATTAATGAATGAGGATTTTATCTCTAATGAAAAGATCAGGACAAAACTGCCAATAATAAATTTGCTGCTGAGAAACAGTAAGGCTCTGCTGACTAAAAAGAACCGTGTCACGATTCTTAATAACGGTAAACAGACATTCAATTCTATTATATCTGAACTTAGGAAGGCTAAAAATCATATCCATCTTGAATTTTACATAATTGACGATGATAATATCGGGAATGAGATCAGGGAAATTCTAATAGGTAAAGCTAAAGAAGGTGTAAAAATACGACTGATATTCGATGATGTCGGCTCCTGGAAACTCGGGCGGAAATATTTGAGGAGCCTGGAGGAAGCCGGTATTGAATTTTATCCATTTATGCCGGTTCGTTTTCCTTTTCTGGCAAACAGGATTAATTACAGGAACCACAGGAAAATAATTGTAATTGATGGCAGGGTAGGTTTTGTGGGAGGGATTAATATCGCCGACAGGTATATTGTTGGTAATGAAGAGATCCCTTTCTGGCGGGATACGCATATTAAAATTGAGGGTGAGGCTGTTAACTCCCTGCAAGTAGTGTTTTTGATTGACTGGTATTTTGTTTCGGAAAAAATAATTAATGATCGTTCGTATTTCCCGAAGTCAAAAATCCAGAACAGACAGCTTGTTCAGATCACTGCAAGTGGCCCTGACTCTGACTGGTCAAGTATTATGCAGGCCTATTTCAGTGCAATAAGCACAGCAATGGAATACATTTATATTTCTGTTCCTTATTTCATTCCCAATGAAAGCATTCTCACCGCTCTGAAAACTGTAGCCCTAAGTGGTATTGATGTAAGAATGATAATTCCGGGAAACGCTGATTCCTTCCTGGCTTATAATGGTACAATGTCTTATGTTGAAGAGCTTCTTGAAGCAGGGATCCGTGTTTTCGGATATAAGAAAGGATTTGTACATAGTAAACTGTTGATGGTTGATGATGTTTTTGCATCAGTCGGAACTGCGAATATGGATATCCGAAGCTTTGACGATAATTTTGAAGTAAATGCACTGATCTACGATGAGAAGCTGTGCAATGAACTTAAGATATTCTTTCTTGAAGACCTGTCTGATTGTGTTGAGTTTGAGCTGGATACTCACAGGAGAAGAAGCTTGGCCAGAAAAACTGTAGAATCCTTTGCCCGTATTTTCAGTCCTTTGCTTTAAAAATCAGTATACCCATTCTGTATTAATTCAGCAGGTAGCAACCATTATTATTTTTAATCAAATTAGAAGCGATTATTGAAACAATGGTAATGGTTTTTGGGTATAATTGTTATCATATTAATGAAAATAAAAGAACTCGTATGAGAAAAACTATCAGTAAATCAGTGTTATTGGTAATGATTATTCTATTTGGCATATCACCAAATAAGTCATTTGGACAACTGGATGAAATGGGAAGGATACTTACCGGGGGTGTAAGCGATGCCGAAAAGATTGCAGAGGCCTATCTTTCGCCTTTTACTAACGCATTTGGAGCAACTCTTAATGCAGGCTGGTACAATACAGCGCGTCCTCACAGTTTTCCGGGATTTGACATTACTCTGTCGGTTAACGTGGCTATCATTCCGGATGAAGCAAAGTCTTTTAATCCTTCGGAATTGGGACTGGTTTCTAATGTGAATTTCACCGGACCGGCCATGACACCAACTATTGCAGGAGGTTCAGATGTTGAGAGGACTCAACTTCAGTATTTTGATAATGTTAATGGAGAACTTGTAACACGTGCTCAATATGAGCTTCCACAGGGAACAGGGTTAGGGTTTATTCCAGCTCCAACTTTGCAACTTGGAATTGGTATTCCTTTTGGAACCGATATTATTGGACGTTATATACCGGAAGTGGGTGTTGGGGATGTGGGCAACCTAGGGTTATGGGGTGTAGGTGTGAAGCACAGCCTGAAACAATGGATCCCGGTTATAAGCAGGCTCCCATTTCTGAATCTCTCAGTAATGGCAGGATATACAAAATTTTATACTACAACAGGCCTGGATTTCAGACCCACTGATATTGACGCGGCCGACCTGACTACTGCCATTGTTAACTGGGATGATCAGAAGCTTAATTTTGGTGTTGGCAGCTTTACAGCCAATGTGATTGCTTCTGCTGATATTCCTTTTATTACTGGATACCTGGGGTTAGGTATCAACTCAACCAACACCAATCTGGTTATGTCAGGATGGTATCCTGTTCCTGTTCTGAATAATGATAACCAGCCTGAGGTAACTGACCAGTCGGCGCTTAAAGATCCGATAGATTTCAATCTTGCCGGTGATTCCGGTGGGGTTCAGCCCCGGGTAACAGCTGGTGTTAAATTCAAACTGGCAGTTCTGCATATACATTTTGATTACACTTATTCAAACTATTCGGTAGTTACAGGAGGCCTTGGTATTAGTTTCCGGTAATATATGACTTTTTAATTATCATTTACCCGGTTGATATATCAACCGGGTTTTTTTTCGTTCTTCTTATGGAATTGATTGCTAATTTTGCATCAAATCAGTTGTAAACCGGAAACAACAAATAATGATAGATAAAATAGACAAATCTCTCCTTCCTGACAAAACGAGGAAGGAAATACTAAATAAGTACAGGGGGTTATTGAGAGTCTGCAGGAGATGTATAGGTAATGATGACATCAAACAAATAAGGAAGGCTTTCAATATTGCACTTACAACTCATATTGAAAAAACCAGGGATTCGGGAGATCCCTACATATTCCATCCAATTGCCGTTGCCAGGATAGCAGTTGAGGAAATTGGTCTGGGTGCTACTTCTATTACTGCAGCCCTTCTTCACGAAACGGTAAAGGAGGGCACCAATAGCTTTGAAGATATAGAGAAAAGTTTCGGAAAACCGGTAAGGAATATAGTGGAAGGACTAACCAAAATGTCGGGAATTTCAGCAATGAACACATCGCTGCAGGCTGAAAATTTCCGTAAACTTTTACTTACAATTTCAACCGATGTCAGGGTGATTCTCCTGAAACTTGCAGACCGGGTTGAGAATATGAGAAATCTTGAACACTCATCTGCCGAAAGGCAGTTGCAGACTTCATCTGAGACTTTCTACCTTTATGCACCTCTTGCTCACAGGCTGGGTCTGTACACTCTCAAATCGGAGATGGAGGATCTTGCAATGAAGTATACAAATCCGGAGATATACGTTGATATTCAAACCAAATTAAGAAACACCACTGCTTCCCGAAACAGGTTTATAAGGGAGTTTACCGAGCCAATAAAACAGGAGCTGGCCAAACAGGGTTTTGATTTTGAGATAAAAGGCAGAACCAAATCAGTCTATTCCATCTGGAATAAAATGAAAAAACAACAGGCTGAATTCAAGGAGGTGTATGATATTTTCGCAATCAGGATTATTCTCGATACAGAAGAGAGAAACGAAAAGGCTTACTGCTGGAGGGTCTACTCAGTTGTTACTGATTTTTACCAGCCCAATACGAACCGGATGAGAGACTGGATCTCGGTGCCCAAATCCAATGGTTATGAGTCTCTTCATACAACAGTTGTGGGGCCGGGCGGAAAGTTTGTAGAAGTACAGATTCGTACACGCAGGATGGATGAGGTAGCTGAAAAGGGGCTTGCTGCCCACTGGAAATATAAAGGTGATGTTCCTGATAAAGGCTTGGCCGATTGGTTGTCGCATATAAGGGAGATTATTGAGAATCCGGATGCAAGTGCCCTTGAATTTGTTGATAATTTTAAACTTAACCTGTATAACGAAGAGGTCTTTGTATTTACCCCAAAAGGAGATCTGAAAAGATTTCCTGCCGGCGCAACAGTTCTCGATTTTGCATTTGATATCCATACTGATGTTGGCAGTGCCTGTGTAGGTGCAAAGGTTAACGGTAAAAATGTACCCATAAAACATTTACTGCAGAATGGTGACCAGATATCAATCCTGACCTCAAAAAATCAGAAACCAAAAATTGACTGGTTGACCTGGGTAGTTACGGCAAAGGCAAAGACTAAGATAAAACAGAGTCTCAAAGAGTCGCGTCAGGTTGATTCTGATGCAGGAAAGGAATTGCTTGGAAGAAGATTGAAAAACTGGAAGATAGATTTTCCTGACAGGATAAAAACCAAGGTGCTGAAGAATTACAAGGTTAAAACATCGTTTGATTTTTACTACCTGATTGGAACAGGACGGATCGAACCTTCCGATGTCAAGGAACTTATCCTGAAACTGGAAAATAAGGAGAACGAACAAGGTAAGTCCATCCCGGAACATTCCACTGAAAGTGAAGAGGATCCCCGTACTGCCCCTATGGAGAAGTATGCAGATATCCTTATAATTGATAAAAGCCTGAATAATATTGACTATAAATTTGCACCATGTTGTAATCCTGTTTTTGGCGACCCCATATTTGGCTTTGTAAGTGTTGCGGAGGGTATTAAAATACACCGCCTCAGTTGTCCCAATGCTCCGTCTATGCTAAGCCGTTATGATTACCGTATTGTGAAGGCGAGATGGACAAATACAACTGAAAACTCTACTTTTCAGGTTATGATAAGGCTAAGCGGAATTGATGAGGTGGGAATTGTCAATAAGATCTCCGATGTTGTTTCGAAAGACCTGAAGATGACCCTGAGGTCGATTAGTATCGATTCAACCGACGGGATGTTTGAAGGTGTCATAAGGGTAATCGTCAGGAATAAGTCTCAACTGGATCTGCTTCTGCATAAGCTAACCCGGGTGAAGGCTGTGCTTAAAGCTGCAAGGCTTGATAATTGAAAGACCATTTAAGATATTTTGATAATATTTGGTTTGTTCATACGTTATTTTAATGTAAATTTACCGTATTCAAATTGATGGCGCCATGCAAACAAAACGTTTACTATATCTTATTCTGGCCTTGTCTCTTACCACCATGCCCGTTATATCACAAGGGCTGTATGGTACAGGGTCAGCTAGGGGTGCAGGCTGGCTTAACGGACAGTTGCCGGAGAATTCGCGATTCAACCTTGAACTTGGAACCGGGTTTTCAAGCTTCTCATCAGGTGCTTCAATGTTTGGAAATTATATAGCACCACGATTTGAATATGACCTGAATCCGTCACTGACCATCATTGCCGGCGGAAATTTTTCATTTAATCAATATAATAATGTGCAGCAATCCCTGGTTGTTAACAGCAACGCCTCACCGGTACAGCAGGGACTGACGGATTATTCAATGTTCATGTCAGGCCGTTATATGATAAATGATAATCTGTTTATGACGGGCACAATTTACAGTGAGCAGGGTCATATACCTCCTCTATTTATGAATCAGGGGATAATGGATTACTCCAACAGGGGAATGTCGATGGGACTGGAATATAAAATATCAGAGAATTTGCGGTTTGGTGCCGAGTTTGGAGTGAACAGGACCAATAACCCTTATCAGTTCTACTCACCATTTTCAAGCCCTTTTAACAGCCGCTACGGTAGGTCAGGGCACCGGTCTTCTCCTTTTTAATTCCCATTTGAAGCCATATGTACGATATAATAGGTGATATTCACGGTAATGCGGATGCCCTGAAGAATCTCCTGTTGAAATTAGGCTATACAAAAAATTCCGGCGTTTATGGTCATCCACATCATAAAGCAATATTTACAGGCGACTTTGTCAACCGAGGCAAGAAAGTACGTCAGGCCCTGAAGATAGTAAGACGGATGGTGGAGAACAAGGCTGCATATGCTGTTATGGGTAACCATGAGTATAACCTTATATGCTATCATACCAAATCATTGGGCAGGGGTTACCTGAGAAAGCATACCGCAGCAAACAGAAGCCTCTTCTATTATTCAATAAAAGCATTTGCCGACCACCCGGACGAGTGGAAGGAAGATCTTGAATGGATAAAGCAGCTTCCTCTTTTCCTTGAATTTGAACACTTCAGGGTTGTACATGCCTGCTGGGACAAACAGGTAGTTAAGTTTGTAAAGAGAAATCTTCCGGGTAACAGGATGACAGAGGCATTTCTTCACAACTCCGTCAGGTCAGGAACCGTCGAGAACGAAGTAGTACGGATACTGTTATCGGGGATTGAAATGCCAGTTGACAATTTGACTACTGTTATCAACTCTGGCGGCAATCCGGTTGATAAATTGCGCGTTAAGTGGTGGATGGAGCCAGACTCGCAGAGACTTGGAGGTGTTGCTCTTGGCGATTATAAGATTCAGCCAAACAGACTTTTAACCAAAAAGGAAAAGAGTCTGTTCATTCCATACCCTGATAAAGGGCGTCCTCTTTTTATCGGGCATTACTGTTTGCGGGAAGAACCGGGGCTTCAGGCACCAAACATATGTTGTGTTGATTATTGTTATTACAGGAAAGGTAAGTTGGTAGCTTACCGGTTAGAGGGAGAGTCAAGACTCAAAGCTGATAATTTAATTACAGTTTAATAAGTGTCTGTCCATATTAAAACAAAACGCACATCTGGCAAGGGTTTTATGTTAATTTAAATTTCCATTTACTGGACACATAAATTCAGAAACTCAAATGCCCGCTTCAGAAGAAGTAGTCATATTATTGCCAGGCTTTGCCCCGTGTAGTTCATTTATATTTTTCGAGTTTACCGGCAATGTTCGTCAATAAGATCCTTTACAAAATCATACCCGAGGTCAAGTGCATTGTTGAGATCTTCGCAGGCCCCGACAAAATACCTGATCTGCACGTGAGATAATCCCCTTCCGTACCAGGCAATGGCATTTTCCGGATCTTTTTCTATAACTACACCGTAATCTTCTATTGCGCCGTAATAATCATTAATATTATATCTGGATGCAGCCCTGTTTAGGTATGCCGGCAAGTAGTTTTCGTTAATTTCGATCGACCGTGTATAATCGGCTACAGCACCACTTTCATTGCCCATGGCAGATTTTGATATCCCCCTGTTGTTATATGCAATGCCCAGTTTGGGATTGTATTCAATTGCCATGGTGAATGCCTCAACAGCTCCTTCATAATCACCAAATTCATGCCTTGTATTTCCTACCTCCAGTAATATCCGGTCTGTCCGTAATTCAGTCTGCGCTCCTGCTGTTGTAACAACAGCTGTTGTTACAACAGAAACCATTATTAACAGGCTCAGATATTTTACAAAGTACATGCTTATAAGTCGGGTTAATCAATTAAAAAATCCAAATACCGGAAAGGTAAAATTAAGATTTTTTTATCAAAGGTTTGTTATATTTATGGTTTTGAAAATTCAGGGAGTATAAATTACAGTTCAACCAAATCCGTTTCTTTTAAAACTATCATTATGAGACCTGAAAAACGTCACTTTATTACCTTATTGTTTGCCGTTTTATTGCTTCTTGGTTTATCCTTTCCGGCAAATTGTAATATCCCGGATGGATCAATACCTTCACCACAGTCACATTTCGGTTTTACACCCGGCGATGACAGGATGCTTTTTAATTATGAAGAGATGATCTCCTATTTGAAATTACTGGAGGAAATTTCTCCTAATGTTAAGATGGAGCAGATTGGCTTTTCAGAGATGGGACGGCCAATGTATCTGTATTTTGTGTCATCAGCCGATAATATTGCCAATCTTGGAAGACTTAAGGATATTAACCGGCAGCTTGCACTGGAGCCTGAACTGTCAGACATACAGAAAAAAACACTGGTTGATGAAGGGAAGGTCTTTTTTTTAATGACACTGTCAATGCACTCGACTGAAGTGGGTCCATCACAGGCTGCTCCCCTTATTGTTTATGAGATGATTACCTCTGAAGACCCGAAAATGCAGTTTATACTCGATAATACTGTTTACATGATCACCCCTTCGCATAATCCTGACGGGATGAATATGATTGTTGAGAATTACAAACAGTATAAGGGAACAATGTACGAAGGCAGTTCAATGCCGGGAGTTTATCATAAATATGTTGGCCATAATATAAACAGGGACTTTATTACACTGGCAATGAGTGAAAATGATGCCATAGCCACGGCATACAGCAAAGAGTGGTTCCCCCAGATAAGCGTAGAGAGGCATCAGATGGGGTCGCGGGGTCCAAGATACTATGTTTCACCTCCCAGCGATCCATTATCGGAAAACATTCTGCCCGGACTTTGGAACTGGAAAAGAATTTTTGGATCACGGGCACTGACAGCAATGACAGATGCCGGACTTCAGGGCGTTTCCGTAAACTACCTTTTTGATATGTACTGGCCGGGAAATACTTCAACCAGTCTTTGGAAAGGTGTTATCGCTATGCTCTCTGAAGCAGCCAGTGTTGATATTGCATCACCAATTTATATTGAACCAAATGAATTATCAGTTACAGGTAAAGGGCTTGCGGAATACGAAATAAGCATAAATATGCCGGATCCCTGGCCCGGAGGATGGTGGCATCTGAGTGATATTGTCGAATATGAAAGGGTCAATACAATGTCATACATGTATACAGCGGCAATTCACAGGGAGGAGATACTTAGACATCGTAATGAGATTACCAGGAAAGAAGTAGAAAGAGGAAAGAATGAGGCTCCCTATTACTATATCCTGCCCATGAGACAGCATGACAAGAGCGAACTGGCCGACCTTGTAAACCTGCTTGACAAGCACGGGGTTAATTCCTACAGCCTTCTGACAGATCAGGTTATCGATAACAGGATTCACAAGGCGGGAGATATTGTTGTGCCCCTTGCCCAGCCTTACCGGGCCTTTATCAAAGAGGTGATGGAGTCGCAGAAATTTCCTGTCAGGCATTACACCACCGGGGGCGATATGATCAGGCCTTATGATATTACCAGCTGGTCGCTGCCATTGCACAAGGGGGTCGAAGCCGTGGAGATAAATACAAAATATGAGATTCCTGCAATTGCAATGGAGAGGGTTAATATACCTTTCGCTTTCGCGGAAAATATAGCTTCTGACTACACCGGCGTTCTGTTTACTGCAAACAGCAATGAAAGCTACAAGGCAGCCTTTACGGCCTTGGATATGGGGATTAAAGTTGAGAGGCTTAGTGAAGACTATAAAATTGAGGACAGGGAGTTTCCGGAAGGAAGTTTTTATATAGCATCACACAGGAACCTTGAAAACCTGTTGAAGGATCTTCTTGTTCAGCCGTATTACCTAACCGTTAGTATGGAGGCTGAAAAAAAGACTCTGCAGATGCCACGCATAGCCCTTGTTGAAAGCTGGTTCCATGATATGGATGCAGGATGGACCCGTTACTTGTTTGATACCTACAAAATACCATACAGTGTTCTAAGGCCGGTTGATCTCCAGGATGCCAACCTGACACAAGATTTTGATCTTTTAGTACTTCCTGATCAGAGCCAGTCCGTGCTTATGGCCGGCAAAGGGGGCAGTCCGGGAAGTTACACCATAACCAGGTATCCACCTGAATATGCCAAAGGCATGGAGAAGAAGGGGCTTAATAATCTGCTTTCATTTGTTGATAAGGGAGGGAAGGTAGTATCATGGGGCAGGTCAACTGAACTGTTTATGGGTAATCTGGCCATAGAAAGAGAGAATGAAGAGAAACAGGAGTTTAGTTTGCCGGTAACAAATATTGGCACCCGGCTGAGAGATCAGGGACTTTTGGTTACCGGTTCGCTGCTTAAGGTAGACCTGAGGCAGGGCCATCCACTTACACTGGGAATGCCTGAAAAAACCGGGGTTTTTCACCGCGGCAACCCGGTTTTTGCCACCAGTTTTCCCTATTTCGACATGGACAGGCGTGTGATAGCAACATTTCCGAAGGATAATATCCTGATGAGCGGATTTATTGAGAATGAAAAGCTGTTGTCGGAGGAGGTAGCCATGGTCTGGGTAAAAAAAGGGGAGGGACAGATGGTGTTCTTTTCGTTTTGTCCTCAGTTCAGAGGTTCCACCCCGGCAACATACAAATTGTTATTCAACTCATTATTGCTGGAGTAACAAATTTTTTGCTGGTTGTCAGGTGAGATACGGGGCTTGGGCAGGTTATGATTTTGTTACTGATAGTGCTCTCAGGGAGTGATAACCGTAATTTCTGATATGGTTAAATTGAATTATAACCGGCAGTGACAATTCGTATATAATTATTTTATACTTCCAAATAAAACTTTAAATTATGTTTAGTATTTGTGGTTTCCTGAACAAAAATCCTGGGATAAAGATATTTATACTTTTAGCGATTTTTGCTTTGAAGTCGTGCGGACAGGCAGAAGTGAGTGATTCCGAAAGTGCGGAAGGATCAGTTACCTGGGCCGAAAAACTTGGTTTTCCTTCAGACACCAGGGTTTTGATATTCCATGCCGATGATATGGGTATGGCTGATGAAGCGAATGAGGCAACCATCTACCTGCTTGAAAACGGTTTGATTCAGAGTGCTGCAGCGATGGCTCCATGTCCCTCTTACGAAGATGCAATTAACTGGGCGATAGAAAATCCGCAATATGATGTTGGTATACACCTTACCCTGACAAGTGAATGGAGAACTCACAGGTGGGGACCGGTTTCAGATACTGCAGAAGTACGCGGACTGGTTGATCCTGATGGATACATGTGGCGCAGCGTGCCACAGGTTGTTATGAATGCGTCACCAGAAGAGGTTGAGACGGAGTTGAGGGCACAGATTGATAAGACGCTGGCAATGGGATATCGTCCTGATCATATGGATACCCATATGGGAACCCTTTACGGTTCAAATGATTTTACCGAAATATATCTGCGCCTGGCGGAGGAGTACAGGATACCTGCAATGGTGATCGATTTTTCAGACCCTGAAGTACTCGACGAATTCAGGAATGCAGGTTACCCTGTAAACGAAAGATTGATTGATATGCTTGATAGCTACTCACTTCCAAAACTAGATTATTTTTCATCGGTTCCTGGAGGAGAAAGTTATGAAGATATGAGAAGCAATTTCTTTGAACTGGTCCGGTCTCTTAAACCTGGGCTTACAGAGATAATATTCCATCCCCAGTTTGAGAGCGAATTCGGAAAAACCATAACAAACTCATGGCAACAGAGGGCCTGGGAGGTTGATCTGTTTGGCGATCCGGAAGTAAGGCAGTTTTTTGAAGATGAAGGACTGATATTTACAAACTGGAAGGATATAATGGAACGTTTTGATGCGATGTAACGATCAAACAGTGATGCACCCCTCTGATGCTGATGAAACGGAATTTCTGTATTTTTTCAAAATACCGGTCAGGGGCTTCATAACAGGCCGCTTCCATTCCTTTCTGCGGGTTTCAATCTCCTGCTCACTCAGATCTGCATCTATGCGGTTTCTGTTAATATCAATGGTGATGATATCACCATCCCTTATCAGTCCGATCAACCCGCCATCATAAGCTTCCGGGGTGATATGACCAACCACGAAACCATGGGAACCACCAGAAAACCTGCCGTCGGTGATAAGTGCAACATCTTTGCCCAGGCCGGCTCCAACCACTGCACCGGTGGGTTTCAGCATCTCGGGCATTCCCGGTGCTCCCCTGGGCCCGTTGTTCCTGATCACTATGACCTCACCCCGTTTGACAACCGTGCTTATACCTTCACTGGCTGAATGTTCATCTTCAAAAACTCTGGCGGGTCCGCTGAACAATTCTCCTTCCTTGCCGGTAATTTTTGCAACGGCTCCCTGTTCGGCCATATTGCCGTAAAGTATTTGTATATGACCATTTGGCCTTATGGGATACTGCACGGGATGAATAATCGACTGGCCCTTCGCCAGGTCTTGAACCTCTTCCAGGTTTTCACCAACCGTTTTACCGGTAACAGTAAGGCAATTGCCATCCAGGAAATTTTCTTTAAGCAGCAGCTTCATTACTGCAGGAATCCCACCAATGTCATGCAGGTCTTCCATCAGGAACTCACCGCTGGGTTTTAAATCAGCCAGATATGGCGTCCTGTTGCTGATTTCCTGGAAGTCGTCTATTGTAAGCGGCACGTCAACTGCACTGGCCATGGCCAAAAGGTGTATTACTGCATTTGTTGACCCGCCAAGTGCCATGATCAGTGTGATGGCATTTTCAAAAGCCTTCCTTGTCATCACATCCCGCGGTTTAATATCCTTTTCCAGCACGGTTTTTATGGCGCTGGCAACACGGCCTGCCTCATCCTGTTTTTGTTGCCCGACGGCTGGATTTGAAGAAGAAAACGGCAAACTCATGCCCATGCATTCAATTGCTGATGCCATGGTGTTCGCCGTGTACATTCCGCCACAGGCTCCTGCTCCGGGAATGCTGTGTTTTATAATTCCTTTATAGTCAAAGTCAGAAATTTTGCCGGATATCCGCTGACCATAAGCCTCAAAAGCAGATACAATATTCAGATCACGATTGTTCCACCGGCCCTTTTTTACGGTACCGCCATACATCAGTATTGCCGGCCTGTTGAGACGTCCCATGGCTATCATGGCGCCAGGCATATTCTTATCGCAGCCAACAATTGAAATTACTCCATCATAAAATTGAGCGCTGACTACTGTTTCAATTGAATCGGCAATTATTTCACGCGACGGCAACGAGTACTTCATTCCTTCAGTCCCGTTGGTAATGCCATCGCTTACCCCAATGGTATGAAACACCAGGCCGTATAAATCCTCCTGACGGTCCACCTCTTTTTTTACTGCTGATGCCAGATCATTAAGGTGCATGTTACAGGGGTTACCCTGAAACCCGGTACTGACAATACCTACCTGGGCTTTTTTCTGATCATCTTCATCCATTCCGATTGCATACAGCATTGCCTGTGCTGCCGGTAAACTTTCATCCTGTGTGATGGTTTTACTGTGTTTGTTTAGTTGCATAATAAAGCTGATTATAGAGTGAAGAGTTGATAATTATAACGGATATGTTATTTAAAATGGTAAACAATGCGCGTTACTTATTGTTGATTTTTCAGTCCTTTATCGGAAAGAATTGCTGAGAGCACAGTATAATGCAATAGTAATATGAGCTACACAGCAAGACAGATAAGATTGTTAAAAATTTGAAAATATAATTATATAACTTTTTAAACAGTTATATTTAACACTTTATAATATAATGTTAAATGAAGAAAAAATCCTGTGTAGTAGTTTGTCACTGCCGGGCCGGACTGGTGTCGGAAAAATACATTGATAACATCCTGGCTGAATTGCAATTCCGTGATGTCGATATCCTTGAGCTAGATGATCTATGTGCTATTGCTGTAAATGAAAAAAGCCTGTTAAAGGATATTGCAGCAAATTACCCCTTCAAAATTGTTATAGCATGCTATCCAAGGGCTGTAAAAAGCATTTTGGAGCAGGGAGGAATAGATTTTGGTACTTACCACGTGATGAACTTCAGGGAACTTTCTGCCGGTCAAATCCTCTCGGCAATTAGCGGCGATTATAAAAAACCACCGGTTAATAAGAATGTAACTGACCAGGTAGATAATACAGGTACCGGTAAATCAGTGTATAATTACCGGTTCAATATTCCGGCAGGTAAAGCAAATCATCACGTAAATAAAACCGATCTTGATGTGCCTGCCTGGTATCCGGTAATTGAATCTTCGAGTTGTTCACTTTGCGGAAAATGTGCAAAGTTTTGCATGTTCGGTGTGTATAAATTTGATAAAAAAAACCTGGAAGTAACCAACCCCCTTTCATGCAAAAATAACTGCCCTGCTTGTGCCAGGCTTTGCCCCGAATCAGCAATCATTTTCCCCCGATGGCCTGAAAACTCGGTTCTTTCCGGTGCAGAACGCGGTAAGGAAGTAGAACCTGTAAAACAGGATAGCATGATTGATAAATTAAATAGCCGGAATCGGAAAAGAAAAGTTATTTTCAGTAAAGACTTTGCAGGCAAGGTTGAAAGAGACCGCCTGGAAGCAATTGAGTTATTAAAAAACGGTTCTGGAAAGAAGGACCTAAAATAATCACGGGTCTAAATAATGAAAGGTTGTTAACATCGGCCTGTAATAAGTATAATATGATCGGGAAACTACTTTTTAAAACCGACAAGAAATGTCTGTATAAATTTATTTTCAATATGGGGATAAAAGGAGCCCTCAGTTTTAACCGTTTCCAAAAGCGATTGAAAAGGGGTGAGTATTTTCCCGCATTTCATTTTATTTCCGTTACCGATGATTGTAATCTTCGTTGCCAGGGATGCTGGGTAACTGGTAAATCAGAGAATCAGACTCTTGAGCCTTCCCAGGTTGATTATATTATTTCGCAGGTCAAGGCAAACGGAAGCTATTTTTTCGGGATACTTGGGGGGGAGCCATTGATGTACCCTGCGCTTTTCGATATCTTCCGGAAACATCCCGATTGTTACTTCCAGCTATTTACAAATGGAACACTCCTGTCACCGAAAGTAGCAGAAGAACTTCGCCAGTGCGCCAATGTTACGCCGCTAATAAGTTTTGAAGGGGCAGAGGATGTGGCTGATATTCGCAGAGGCGGAAAAAATGTATTTTCCCGCACTACTGAGGCTATTGATAATGCGGTAGAGGCGGGACTAATTACCGGGATAGCCATGAGTGTATGCAAATCCAATCTTGATATGGCCCTTTCAGCTGATTTTATTGACTATCTTGTTAAAAAGGGGGTAATATACCTGTGGTATTATATTTATCGTCCGGTAGGTGAAAACCCAATGATTGAACTTGCCCTTAACAAAGATGATATACTTCAGTTACGTGAATTTATGGTGGATGCACGGGGAAAGTTTGATATTGCAATTATAGATGCCTATTGGGATGAGAACGGGAATGGGCTTTGTCCGGCAGCTTCGGGTCTAAGTCATCATATTAATGCAGGGGGATATATTGAGCCTTGCCCGGTTATCCAGTTCTCTAAAGACAGGGTTGATGAAAGATTGCTTTCAGACATATACAGCACATCAAAATTCCTTGGAGAATTCAGAAAGGAAATCCCGCTGAAAACATCAGGATGTGTTGTTATGGAGGATCCCGGCTGGCTGGCAGATTATGCTGAGAGGCATGGTGCAACAGATACCACGGGCAGGGGGAATGAATTGAAAAGATTGCGTACCATGCAGGCAGTTCCCGGCCATGGATCGTGTCCGCCGATTGCCGAAAAGAACTGGTGGTACAGGTTTGCGAAAAAAAGAGCCTTTTTTGGTTTAGGAGCATATGGTTAATTGAATAGTAATGAAAAATCAGTTAAAAGACCAGATAAAAAATCAGATTAATTTTATTCCCGGGCAGGGCGAGATACGTGATATGCTTCGCCGGGAGGCACGCCTGTTTGTGTCAGCAAACAAAATAGAGCCACCGGTGGATTTTAAAACTCTCGAGCAACAGGCTAAAAATTTGCTAATCCACCTGAATCTAGATAATCAGTATCTTGAATTTGCCATCGTTGTAACTGCCAATGAGATATGGTCTGAGGTAGTTTCTGCCACACCGTTTAACAGGAGATTATTGTTACTTCCTCAGTGCCTTAGAGACACAAGCAATTGCAGGGCTGTTTTTGATGATATGGGACTCGTATGTGCCGGATGTAATAATTGCGGAATAAACGGTATCCTGGATGAATCTGAAAGTCTCGGCTATACCACTCTGGTTGCTGATGGGACTTCTATCGCCATCAGTCTTGTTGAGGAAGGGTCCATTGATGCTGTAATAGGAGTAGGTTGCATGCAGGTTTTGAAACAGTCATTCAGGCCGGTAAACCACGTGGCTGTACCGGCTATTGCACTGCCCCTTATGCATGACGGGTGCGACGGTACAACTCTCGATTACAAGTGGTTGTCGGAAGAGATACGAAGATACAAATTCAACCCCCGTATCAGTCCCCTCTCAATTTCCACTCTAAAGAATAAAGTCAGGGATTATTTTACTGAAGAAACGTTGAGAAGATTTTTTCCTGAAGATACTGAAGTTGAACGACTGGCATGCAAAGTTGTTAGGACCGGGGGACAAAGAATGCGGCCTTTACTTTTGCTGCTTGCCTATCAGTGTTACAATGAGCATGATACAGAAGAAATGTATTCCGCTCTGGCCGTAATCATTGAATGTTTCCATAAGGCATCGCTTGTTCATGATGATATTGAAGACCGTTCCGATACGCGTTACGGGCAGCCGGCATTGCATACTGCTGAAGGGATTCCTGTTGCAATGAATGTAGGTGATTATCTGATAGGAAAGGGTTATAATTTATTATCCCGCCTACAGTGCGAACCAGGTTTACTTGCCGGGTGTTTCAGACTGGTTTCCGAATCCCATTTGAAAATGGCAGAAGGTCAGGGGGCCGACATTCAGCTTTCAGAAAAGATATCAGGTTATTCTGCAGCAGATTTACTCCATATATATAAGTTAAAAACAGGCGAAGCGGTAAAAGTCGCCATGCTTTTGGGGGCCGTTCTCGGAAATGCAGCTGAAAAAGAGATTCAGTATTTAAACGATTTTTCGGAATGGTTTGGTGCAGCATACCAAGTACGTGATGATTTAATGGAATACAGGGAAAATAAGGAGCCTGATCACCCGATGGAATATCCATTCCTGCTGGTTCTCCTGAATGAAGAAATGAAAGGAAGATGTACTCTGCTGAACGGGACTTCCGGACTCACCTTAGACGGCCTTTCTGCCGGTTTATCATCAAACGGCTTTGCCAATAACTTGAAAAACAGCCTGCTCAGGCAAAGAATTTCCGAATTAAGAATTGAGCAAAAAGCAGAAGATTATCTTAATGACTGCATAAAAAAGTGTTATATTGAACTAGACAAGCTTCAGAACTATAAATTAAGACTTAGTTTATACGGGGTGATAGGGAAAGTTTTTAAAGAATATAACATTTGACCAGGGGTAAAACACATATACCGGTTTCTTTTCAGTTAATTGATACAGTGAGAAAAGGATATTGCCTGCTTGATAAATCCACTCAGGCTGAAGTTGCCGGGTTTATTGAAAGCATGCAACATGAGACGGGTTTGTTTACTTCGCGGGATAATAGTCCTGACCTCTATTACTCATTGTTTGGAACATGGATGGTTGAGGCGCTTGAATTAAGCCATACCCGTATGAAGATTAAAAACTTTTTTATGCGGAATGAACTTAATTCAGATTACCGCAGCAGCATTGACAGTTTTGCCTCAATCCTGATACAATCACTACTGATAGGAGAAAACTATAAAAAACCGGGATATTTATCATTATTTAATTTCCTTTCGGGGAAAGGAATGCACGTCGATTTTGCTTACCGGGCGTTCTTTTTTCTGCTGAGCTATGATGCTCTTTATAAACCGGGAATGGTATTTCAGTTTCTGGCACGTGTTCCTTTATATTTATATGCCCTTCCTGCTGATTCTCCCAGCAGCTTTCAGTCGGCCGTTATAATAGCCAAACATTCTGCTGGGATGAAAGTTGATAAGGAGGCAGATGCCCTGATGTCATATTTCGAAGAAGAAAAGGGGTTCAAAGTATATTGTCACCAAAAGAATGCCGATATGTTATCCACGGCGGTATCCCTTTTTGCCCTGAAAAAAGCAGGTTCAGATTTGCGGATGATAGCACCTGCATGTGTGCAGTTAATTCAGGAGAATTACCGGTCAGGGGCATTTGTTGCAGGCGATGGTGATGAAACCAGAGATCTGGAATATACTTTTTATGGATTGCTTGCATTGGGGGCCCTTAAATAGAATCTATCCTGAAAGTCAGTGTCTGAATCAGAATGTTAGTCTTTAACCTGATATAATATAGTAATTAAAGTCTTATGCATCGTAAAGAAATCCGTTCAAGGTTAGGTGAAATAGGAAACCTGCTGGCCGGGGAACTAGATTCGCGTGGTTACTGGACCGGTGAGCTTTCATCAAGCGCACTGGCTGTTGCAGTTGCCCTGACAGCCCTCCATTTTGATGATCATAAAAAGCATTATGAAGAGATAAACAAGGGATTAAGCTGGCTGGCGGCTAATATTAATGATGACGGCAGTTTCGGTGATACTCCCGAAAGTCCCGGTAATGTCAGCACCAGCCTTCTGGTATATGCTGCCATAAATTTGCAGGAAGGAAATCCGGTTTGGCTGGAGAAACTGAAGATCAATGTATCCCGATACCTTAACAGCCAGGGTATTAATGTCAATACCCGTGATGTAGCAAAAAATATTTTGAAATATTATGACAATGATTATACCTTTTCTGTCCCGATACTGACAATGTGCGGATTGTGTGGTATTCCGGACAAGAATGCGTTTGATAATATTCCTCAGTTACCCTTTGAGTTGCTTCTTTTGCCTGGTAGGTTCTACCGCCTGTTAAACCTGAATGTGGTCAGTTATGCACTTCCGGCACTTGCAGCAGTTGGCATTGTTATTTTCCGTAATAAAAAACCGGGGGTTTTGCTCCGGGTCATCCGGCATTTTTCAATTTCCAGGGCATTAAGGAAACTCCACCGGATGATGCCCGAAAGCGGGGGATACCTTGAGGCAGTTCCTCTGACTGCTTTTGTCAGTTTAAGTCTTATCAATGCGGGATACGGCAGTACCAATGTTGTAAAAAAGGGGATCGGCTTTCTGAAAAGACTCCAGCGGGAGGATGGAAGCTGGCCTGTGGATGTTGATCTTTCAACATGGGTGACATCCCTTTCCATTAAATCATTCCGATCAAATCTGAATTCTTATATATTGCCTGATAACCGGGCGAAGATTTCCTTACATCTCAGGTCGATCCAGAATAAGGATGTACATCCTTTCAACGGTACACCTCCCGGTGGGTGGGGATGGACCAGTTATTCCGGATCGGTTCCCGATGGTGATGACACTCCTGGTGTAATCCTTGCGCTTTCTATGCTTGAAACACGGGAAGAGGTGCGAAATGAGGTTCTGGCAGGTGGCCGGTGGTTGCTTGGTTTGCAAAATAATGACGGGGGATTCCCCACTTTTTCCAGGGGGTGGGGTAAACTGCCGTTTGATCAGAGTTGCCCGGATCTTACCGGCCATTGTTTACTGGCACTATCCCTTATTATCGGAGATTATAAAAATGTAATCACCCCGGCCGGAGTAACAGGGTTCAAACGGTCATTTAACAGAGCCCTTAAATACCTTGAGGAAAGCCAGCATCATGACGGGAGCTGGCTTCCCTTGTGGTTTGGTAACCAGTTAACTAATAAGCAGACTAACCCGCTATATGGAACGGCAAAAGTTACAGCCTACCTTCGGGATGTTTTAAAGCATAACTGGTATAATGATAAAATCAGGAGCCGGCTGGAAAAAATCATCGGCGAAGGTGCCGGGTTTATTATTTCCATCCGGAATGATAATGGAAGCTGGGGGGGAGCAAAATCAATTCCCGGAAGCATCGAAGAAACGTCACTCGCTGTATCGGCACTTGCTTCACAAGAATACAAGGGTGACTGTTTACGTGGACTGGAATGGATCGATGGTGTATATGCCCGGAAGGGATTGATAACTGCACCAATCGGACTATATTTTGCATCGCTCTGGTATGACGAGAAATTGTATCCGGTTACTTTCTATCTTGAAGCTCTAGCCCGTATGCTTGAACTTCCTGAAGAGTAAACCGTGAGGCCCGGGACATGGCCTGAAGCCTGTTCCTGCTTACCGGCGAGGGTTTACTTTCGGAAGGCGGCAGGTCATTTATAAAAATTACCTTTATTGTTATATTCCTGTATACGGGTTAATGAAAAATAATCGTTTAATCATATAGATATCATAATTCGAATGCATCCATAAAGTCAGTGTCCGGATCATAATAATAGGATACAAGCCTTGCTAAGTCAAAAAAAAGCGGAGGTTACATTTGGTAAATGAGCATTTTCTTGACGAGCGTAACAAAGAAGGCGGACATTATGGACTGACACAAATGATATAAAGTCTGAAATATATAACCGAAGTCCTTGATATGTAATAATAAAATCTGACGATGATGAGGGTAAAGAGCGTATTGGTATCAGCAATTTTATTGATAGTCTTTCATTCTGCTTCAGGTCAGGCAAATGACCCCGAACTGACCGGTATTAACAACCTGCTTTACCGCTATTCTTCTTTTGTCAGACCACAGAAAGTGTATCTTCACCTTGACAAGACCGGTTACAAATCTGGTGAGACAATATGGTTCAAGGCATACCTGTTTGATGGCACCACGCATTTTCCCGAGGCGGATACAAGCAACATATATATCGAGTTGATCAATTCATCAGGAGATCCTGTTGAATTAAGGACCTTGCTTGCTGAAGGGGGATATGCGTCAGGAGATATAAATCTTGATCAGAACCTCCCGGAGGGAAATTATGTTATCAGGGCTTATTCTGACTGGATGAGGAATTTCAGTAAGGATTATTTTTTTACCCAATATTTGTATATAAAGAATCACGGATATGAAGACCGGATACCAAGAAGTGATGTAAGAAGAAACAGGCGTTTTAACAGAAATATTGAGAGGATGGAAGAAAGCTATGAAGTTGCTTTTTTTCCTGAGGGCGGGAATCTTGTTTCCGGGCTTACCAACAGGGTAGCTTTCAAAGTAATAGATCTGAAAGGCAGGGGGAGTGAAGCTGAAGGTAAAATTGTGGATGATCAAGGTTCTGAGATTGTAAGATTTAAAACAGGACCTTCAGGGGTTGGAATTTTTGAATTCAGACCTGCAGAGGATCGGTACTACAGGGCGCAGATTTCAGTAAATGATGGCAGGCAGACGAATTATGACCTTCCGGAGATTTTCTCTGAAGGTTATGTTTTAAGAGTCGATCAGGCAGATGGTCAGATTAATATCAGGGTTAATTCATCGGTAGAACAGGATAATCCACTCTACTCTGAAAATATCATTATTATAGGACACACCAGGGGAATACCCGGTTATTCTAATTCCCACCAGCTTATAGATGGCTCTGTTGATATAAGTATTGATGAAAAACTATTCCAAACAGGGGTAACTCATTTTACGATATTTACGGAAACAAGTATTCCTGTAGCCGAAAGACTCGTGTTTACCGACTACGGAGAAGAGTTGTTTTTTTCTCCTGATATCAGTGTGCAAAGATCAGGAGGTCAGAATTATATTGATATGAATCTGCTTGTATCAGACGGAACGGGCAACCCGGTTACCGGTAGTTTTTCGGTTTCTGCAGTTACCGGTACAAAAGATCCGGTTTCTCATAATAATGACATTGTTTCCTACGTACTTCTTAATTCTGACTTTAAAGAGATGATCTACAATCCTATGGCATATTTGCATGGTAATAACGATGCCGAAATATCAATAGACAATATGCTTCTTACGTACGGATGGAGGAGGTTTAACTGGGAAGAATTGCTTGCAGGAGAACTGCCTGAGATAAGATATGAATCTTCCGGGGGACTGGCATTTGGAGGCAGGATAGTTGATCCTGCCAGAGGAGAAGGTGTGCGTAATCATCCTGTCAATTTAATGGTGAAAAGCGGACATGATACAATATATACTACAAACAGCGGAAGAGGTGGATGGTTCTCTTTCGGGGGATTAGTATATGATGGTATGGTGGAGGTAGAGTTGTCAAGCAGAAGGCTGTCGTCTAATTACCCTCCGGTATTTGAACTTGATATATTATCAAGAGGTGATTACGAATATGAGCCGGGTTTTTATACCCGGAAAAACAGGATTACCCAACGGGGAGACGAGTGGGAAAGGGTCAGGGGCATGTCTTCAACAAATTGGGCAACCTTACCGGAATCACAAAGCAGTCCCCAGCGTTTCGGAACCCCTGACCAGACTATCTTTATTGATTACTCTGGTGGGATTGAAAAGAATCTATATGAGGTATTGCTTGACAAAGCGAGAGGATTAAGTTATAATAACGGAATGTTTGTTGCAAGGGGAGCAACCAGCAGTACTATTGAAACCAGCGGTGTAAGGTATATGCTTGATGGAAGGTTTGTTGACTCCAGAAACTTTTTGGCCAGGTTTCCGGGAGACATTGAAAGGATAGAAATCTTTACCGGGACCAGCGCTTCGATATTCGGAAGCCGCGGGGGAACCGGTGTTGTTCTGGCATACTCCAGGAGGCAGGGCTATAGTGGACTAGACGATGCTATGGAACTCGTTATGCAGGGATACCATGTTCCACGCGAGTATTATTCAGACTATTTACAAAAAACAGGAACCTATTCTCCTGAAGAAGACCCGGAAATAACCATACACTGGGAGTCAGAAATGATATCGGGTGAAGACGGCAGGATGAATGTAATGATCCCTTTTTACCAGGGAATAGAAAATCTAAGGATTACTATCGAAGGAGCCGGTTTTCACGGAGGTTTAGGATTTGCTGAATTTGCTGTGGAATTAAAATAAAACATCAATCTTTCATATGTACAAAGCATGTTTATGTAACTGATAACACATGTGAGATTGACGAAGGCAAATCCTCATGGTATGCACATGACCTTTAATAAAACTAAAGACGGTGGGCTTTGCTTCCTCCTTGCCTTGCCTTGATAATTGCTACCCTGATGCCGCGTTGCTTGATATTTTCTACTCAGACGTCAGCCAGAATGCAACCCTGTTAAAATAATCAATGCTTTCTGCTATTTCGGGGACTGAATCCTCCCAGTTATGCTCATATTCAATTGAAAAAACTCCTTCAAACCCCTGTCTCTTCAGCTCATGCATAATCCCCGCTATATTACATACGCCGGCACCCCATGGTACATCATGAGATCCAACCCCGTAATG
>SL_3KL_010_SEDDRAFT_10000958_pt1 | contig 25492 bp, 37 predicted proteins | sample SodLakKL_010_SED_2_FD_10381 | JGI IMG/M metagenome (IMG submission 10381) | reverse complement strand
CTGATTACCCCCATCGCCATGGAAAAAGAGGTGCGTTTTGCTGTTCGTGAAGGCGGAAGAACTGTCGGCGCAGGCGTTGTCGCTGAAATTATCGAATAGAAGGAAACAAAATAGGTATGATGAATTCAAAAATCAGGATAAGACTTAAGGCATATGACCATAAGCTACTTGACCAGTCTGCACTTGACATTCTTGATACGGCCAGAAAGACCGGAGCCAAAGTGGTAGGACCGATTCCTTTGCCAACAAAAATAAATAAGTTCACGATTTTAAGGTCTCCTCATGTCGATAAAAAGTCAAGGGAGCAATTTGAAATCAGAACTCACAAGCGATTGTTGGATATACTGGAACCGACACAGCAGACAGTTGATGCTCTGATGAAGCTGGATCTCTCACCGGGTGTGGACGTTGAAATAAAACTGTAATACGGAAAGTGTTAGAAATCATGAGTAAAGGATTGATAGGAAAAAAGCTGGGTATGACGTCACTTTTTTTGCAGGATGGCAGCTATGTGCCGGTTACAGTGCTTGAAGTGGGTCCATGTACGGTTACCCAGGTCAAAACAGCGGCTACCGATGGATACAATGCACTTCAGCTAGGCTTTGGAAACAAAAAAGCCAAACGGGTGAACAGACCAAGACAAGGGCACATGAAAAAAGCCGGTGACAAGCTCTTTTCAATACTTCGTGAATTTCCGGTGGAAAATCCTGAAAACTTCGAACTTGGACATGAAGTCAATGTTTCCATTTTTGATATTGGTGAATCAGTGAGTGTCACCGGTACGACCAAGGGAAGAGGATTTTCCGGGGTTGTTAAACGCCATGGGTTTCGAGGGGGGAAAAGCTCCCACGGGTCCACGAGTAAAAGGGTTCCCGGTTCCATAGGCACCAGTGCATGGCCATCTCGGGTGACCAAAGGCAAAAAGATGCCGGGGCATTATGGCGTAGATCGCAAAACAATCAAAAATCTCAAGGTTGTTGATGTCAGACCCGAACAAAATCTTTTATTGATTAAAGGTGCCATACCGGGACCACCATCCGGCACGGTTCTCATTAAAAAGAAATAGATTGAATATCCCTTTTAACAGGATGCGGGTTGCCCAATGAGGCTTAAAACCTGTAGCCTATTTTAGTCGAAGAGGAAAGTTATGGCTGTGGTAGATGTAATAAATGCAGCGGGAGAAAAAGTGTCCGAGGCGGAACTTTCGGACGATATTTTCAGTGTCCCCATCAAAAAAAGTGTGCTGCATGATGTGGTTAAAATGCAGTTGGCCAATCGCCGTGCAGCATCAGCTTCGGTCAAAAACCGGAGTGATGTCATTGGAAGCACACGCAAGATATATCGTCAAAAGGGAACCGGTCGTGCCAGACGGGGCAATATTAAATCCCCGCTTTTGAGAGGGGGAGGCGTTGTATTTGGCCCAAATGGCAGAAAATATGCCTACAAGGTCCCAAAAAAAGTGAGACGGTCGGCGTTGAAAATGGCCTTAACAAGCAAGTTGGAACAAAACGCTCTGAAGGTCATGGATCAATTCGAACTGGAAGAAATCAAAACACGCACTTTCATTGGGGTGATGAAAAAATTGGACCTGAAAAAAACGCTGATTATAACTGACACAGAAAATCGCAATTTAGAGCTTTCTTCCAGAAACGTGCCTGGTGTTAAGGTGATGCGGACTGAAGGGTTGAATGTTTATGATGTCCTCAAGTACGATTCGCTTGTGCTTTTGCAAGGCTCCTTGAAGGGGATTGAAGGGAGACTGTTGAAATGATTGAATATTACGATATGGTTATAAGGCCCGTGGTGACAGAGAAAACGGATCTTCAAAAAGAAAAAACAGGACACCTTACCTTCGAGGTGATGCCCAAAGCAAACCGGATTGAAATTAAAAGGGCCATTGAAAATCTTTTCAATGTTAAAGTTGATTCAGTTAGAACCATGAATGTCAAAGGCAAGGTAAAACGTCGGGGGCGGATTATGGGAAAGCGAAAAAACTGGAAAAAAGCCATTGTCAGATTGATGCCGGGTCAACGTATTGAATTTTTTGAAGGTGCATAAGCAGGGAGCAGAATAAAATGGCGGTAAAAAAAGTAAAACCTACATCTCCGGGACGTCGATTTCAAGTCTATGCAAATTTTGAAGAGTTGACTGACAAAGAGCCGGAAAAAAGGCTTATCAAGTGCTTAAAAAAAACCGGCGGTCGAAACGTTAATGGCCGAATCACCTGCTATCATCGTGGTGGTGGTCATAAACGCCATTACCGTGTGATAGATTTCAAGCGCAATAAAATTGATATACCGGCCAAAGTTGCGGCTATTGAATACGATCCCAATAGAAGTGCCCGAATAGCGCTCTTACATTATGTTGATGGCGAAAAAAGATATATAATTGCTCCGGCCAACATTAAAGTAGGTGATGAAGTTATGGCCGGTGAAAACGCGGATATTAAACCTGGAAATGCCTTGCCGCTCAATAAGATACCCCTTGGAACGCATATTCACAACATTGAACTGCGTCTGGGAAAGGGAGGGCAAATAGTTAGAAGTGCCGGTGCATTTGCCCAATTAATGGCCAAGGAAGATCGATATGCGCTGGTTAAGTTACCCTCCGGTGAGGTTCGCAGAGTCCTGGCCAAATGTTGTGCCACTGTCGGTCAGGTGGGCAATGCAGAGCATGAGGGGGTGGTTCTGGGTAAGGCAGGCCGGAAACGTTGGTTGGGACGTCGTCCCAGGGTAAGAGCTGTGGCCATGAACCCGGTGGATCATCCTATGGGCGGAGGTGAAGGGCGGTCTTCAGGCGGAAGGCACCCGTGTTCACCCTGGGGTAAACCCACAAAAGGTTACAAGACAGGTAAAAAGAAAAATAATGCTTACATAGTCAAAAAACGTACCAGTAAATAAGGATGCCCCAATGCGAGCCTGTATAATTTTGAAAAAAATACTTGAAGAACCAGGAAAAGGCCAATACCGGATGTTTTTTAAACAGGAGATGATATGCCAAGGTCGTTAAAAAAGGGTCCTTTTATTGATCTAAAGCTTGAAAATAAAGTGTTGACCGCTCAGGAAAATCGAAGCAATAAAGTGATTAAAACCTGGTCACGACGCTCAACAATTATTCCTGAAATGGTCGGCTTAACGCTTGCTGTCCACAATGGAAAAAAATTTATACCCGTTTTTATCACTGAAAACATGGTCGGTCATAAGTTAGGTGAGTTTTCACCCACCAGAACCTTCTACAGTCATGCCGGCGATAAAAGGTCGAAATTAAAAAAGTAATTTAAGCGAAAAAAGGGAAATTGTATCATGGAGGTCAGAGCGGTAGCCAAATATGTACGTACATCCCCGCAAAAAGTGCGAATGATCATAGGGGCAGTCAAAGGAAAGCCGGTGGAAGATGCCCTAAGCAAGCTGAAATTTATGCCCCAAAAGACCGCAGGTATTTTGGAAAAGGTGGTTAAATCAGCCGTAGCTAACGCAGAGCAAAAAGAAAATATGGATGTGGACAGGCTGATTGTTCGCAACATATACGCGGATCAGGGCCCATCCATGAAACGTTGGAGACCCAGAGCCAGAGGACGTGCTACACGAATACTGAAAAAAACCGCACATATAACGGTTATTTTGACTGAAGAGTCGTTGTAAACAAAAAAGGAGGATAAAGCTTGGGCCAGAAAGTCAATCCCATAGGACTAAGATTGGGCATCACTAAAACTTGGGAGTCCCGGTGGTATGCGGACAAGAAATACTCGAAGTATATACTGGAGGACTACAAAATTCGGAAGTTCATAAAAAACAAATTGAACCATGCCGGAATATCCAAAATTGAAATCGAGCGATCAACCAAGCGAATCCGGCTTCGAATCTTCACCGCAAGGCCCGGAATTGTTATTGGAAAGAAGGGCTCGGAAATCGAGTTGCTCAAAAAAGAACTGGAAAAGCAAGTATCCCAGGAAGTGCTCATTGATATTCAGGAAGTGAGAAAACCTGAAATTGACGCACAGTTGATCGCTGAAAATGTGGCACTTCAGATCGTACGTCGTGTGGCTTTTCGGCGGGCTATGAAACGAGGGGTTGGATCGGCCATGAGATTTGGGGCTCAGGGGATCAAAATTATTTGTGCAGGCCGCCTCGGAGGAGCCGAAATGGCGAGAACAGAATGGTATCGTGAAGGGCGTGTCCCTCTGCATACCCTTAGAGCGGATATCGACTATGGATTTACCGAGGCCAAAACCACCTATGGGATTGTTGGTGTTAAAGTATTTGTATTTCATGGAGAAGTTTTAAAAAAGGATCAAATCGAAGTCGGAGCAAGGTAAAGTTTTCGGACTGCGAAAATAGGAACAGGAGATAAAGGACATGCTGAGTCCAAAGAAAGTGAAATTCAGGAAACAGCAGCGAGGCCGAATGAAGGGGACCGCAATGCGGGGGTCTTCATTAAATTTTGGTGAATATGGTCTTCAAGCTCTTGAATGCGGATATATTACAGCCAAACAGATCGAGGCAGCCCGTATAGCCATGACTCGTCATGTTAAAAGAGGTGGCAAAATGTGGATCAGGATTTTTCCCGACAAATCGATTACCAAAAAACCTGCCGAAGTTCGCATGGGAAAGGGAAAAGGCGCACCTGAAGCATGGGTAGCAAAAATTCTTCCGGGCAGAATCCTGTATGAGATGGAAGGAGTTTCAAGGGATCTCGCAATGGAGGCACTGCGCTTGGCTTCCCATAAACTGCCGCTTAAAACAAGGTTTGTAGAGAGGAGCGAGCTGATATGAAAGCCGAAGATATTCGAAATCTCAGCTTGGATGAAATGAAAAACAAACTTACGGATTTAAAGCAGGAGTTATTCAATCTGCGATTTCAACACAGCGGTGGTATGCTGGAAAATCCGAAAAAGTTGGGGCAGACTCGTAAAACAATCGCACGGGTTAAAACGATTATTCGGCAAAGTCAGTCAGAAGGGGAAAAAGAATAGTGGATGCCATAAAAAAACGAGGATTGAAAAGACAGGTGGTAGGAACCGTTGTCAGCAACAAAATGGATAAAACAATTGTCGTTTCAGTAGAAAGATTGGTTAAACATCCATTATACCAGAAATATATCAGAAGACGATCCAAATTTGCCGCTCACGATGAAAATAATGCGTGTAATATCGGAGATCGGGTAAAAATTACCGAATCCCGGCCGCTTAGCAAAACCAAGCGATGGCGTGTCAGCCAAATTTTGCAAAAAGCAATTTAAAGCCAATTGGATAAGTAGAGGATAAATGCGATGATTCAGACAGAGACGAAATTGACAGCCGCAGACAATTCAGGAGCTAAAGTGCTTTATTGCATCAAAGTTTTGGGAGGGTCAAAAAGACGCTATGCCGGCATAGGGGATATCATCGTGGTTTCGGTCAAGGAGGCAATTCCCAATGCTAAGGTCAAAAAGGGGCAGGTCATGAAGGCTGTAGTAGTCAGAACCAAAAAAGAAATCAAACGACCCGATGGCTCCTATATTCGATTCGATGATAACTCGGCGGTATTGATTACTGCCAACAAAGAACCGATAGGTACCCGTATATTTGGTCCTGTGGCCAGGGAATTGCGAGCAAAGCGTTTTATGAAAATAATATCCCTGGCACCTGAAGTCCTGTAGGGTCTTTCGGAGAAGCGGAATATGAAAAGTACAATTCGAAATAATAGCAAAAGTACCGATGCCCATGTTAAAAAGGATGACAAAGTAAAGGTCATTTCCGGTAAAGATAAGGGCAAGATCGGAAAAGTTCTCAAGGTTATTAACAAAAAAAACCGTGTGCTCGTTGAAAATGTCAACATTGTCAAGCGCCATACGAAACCGACGGCCAAAAACCGGCAAGGCGGAATCGTGGAAGGTGAAGCGCCCCTTCATTGGTCAAGTGTGATGCTGATATGCAACAAGTGTTTTTCTCCCAGCCGCACAAGCCAGCAAAAACTGGAGGACGGTAAAAAGGTGCGGGTGTGCAAAAAATGCAATGAGATTGTTGATGCCTGATGCCTTTAAAGGACCTGCCGGAGGAAAGTGATGTCAGATATTAAAACTATCTATGAAGGTGAAGTTGTACCGAAGTTGAGGGAAACCTATGAGTATAAAAACATAATGGAAATCCCGAAACTTAAAAAAATTGTTGTGAACATGGGCCTCGGAGAGGCTATTCAAAACATTAAGGTTCTTGATTCTGCGGCAGAGGAACTGAAGATGATTACAGGTCAAAAACCTGTGATAACTCGTGCCAAGAAATCGATTGCAGCTTTTAAGCTGAGAGCGGGTATGCCGATAGGATGTATGGTAACGTTGAGGGGCGACAGGATGTATGATTTTTTCCAAAAGCTTGTCAATATTGCTCTTCCGCGGGTCAGGGATTTCAGGGGCCTTTCCGTTAAAGCCATGGATGGTTTCGGAAATTACTCCTTGGGTATCAAGGAGCATATTATTTTCCCCGAAATAGACTATGATAAGATCGATAAGATAAAGGGTCTGAACATAACGATCGTTACTTCGGCCAAATCGGATTCCGAGGGAAGTGAACTGCTCAGGCTTATGGGTATGCCTTTCAGGAATTGAGAACTATAAGGAGGAAGTTGTGGCTAAAAAAGCCCTGATGGAAAAAGCCGTGAAAAAACCAAAATACATGGTTCGCGCATATAACAGATGCCCTATTTGCGGTAGACCCAGAGCATACATGAGAAAATTCGGAATATGCCGGATTTGTTTCAGAAATCTCGCCTCGGGGGGAAAGCTGCCGGGTGTTGTCAAATCAAGTTGGTAAGCGATCTTAATAACCGATAATTGAGTACGGAGTAAGCAATGACTTTGAGTGATCCGATTGCGGATATGTTGACAAGAATTCGGAATGCAGGCAAGGCCAAATTTAACAGTGTAGACATTCCCGGGTCAAAAATTAAAACTGATATTGCCAAAGTGCTTAAGCGCGAAGGCTATATCAGGAACTATAAGTTTATTAAGGACAACAAACAAGGAATCTTGCGCATCTATCTGAAGTATGACCGGAATCAGAAAAACGTAATCTATTTTCTGAAACGGGTCAGCAAGCCCAGCCGCCGGGTATATTCGAAATATGAGGATGTCAAACCTGTCTTCAATAATACAGGTATTTCCATTCTGTCTACTTCCCGCGGAATTCTTACTGACAAAGAGGCCAGGGCATTAAAAGTCGGCGGCGAGATTCTGTGCAATGTTTGGTAAAAACAAGGAGTAATCCATGTCTCGAATAGGAAAAAAGCCGATATTGCTTCCGGAGAATACCACGATAGATTTTAAGGACAGCATGATTACGGTAAAAGGTGAAAAAGGGACTTTAACCGGAAACGTTCATCCTGATGTGGAACTGAATATCGAAAAAAAACAGATATCAGTAACGCCAAAAACAGACAGTAAAAAAGGGCGTGCGCTCCAGGGACTGGTCAGAAGTCTCGTGGCCAATATGGTTACGGGCGTCAGCAAAGGGTTTGAAAGAGTCCTTGAAATTAACGGTATTGGTTATCGAGCCGATTTAAAGGGGAATCAAATTGTTTTTAATCTCGGGTATTCGCATCCTATAGAATTTGAACTTCCTCCCGGAATAAGTGCTGCCATTGATAAAAACAATGTCATTCGATTAAATGGAATCGATAAAGAAGTTCTCGGTCATACAGCCGCATCAATAAGAAGTCTTCGTCCTCCGGAACCTTACAAGGGAAAGGGGATTAAGTATGCTGAAGAACACATTGTCAGGAAGGCCGGAAAAACCGGAGCAAAATAGTTGTTGCCAAAGAAGAACTGCTAAAAGGGGATAAGCTATGGGGGCTGTAAAATCGAAAAAACAGGCTCGGATAAAAAGAAAGATGCGAATCAGAAAAAAAATTACCGGAACAGCCGAGAGACCCAGGCTGAACGTGTACAGAAGCCTTAAAAATATTTCGGTGCAAGTAATCGATGATTCCACCGGAAATACCCTTGTGTCCGCATCGAGCTTGGAAAAAATAGCCAAACAACAAACGAAATTTGAAAATAAAGTGGAGTTGGCAAAATATATCGGCAAGCTCGCAGGTGAGCGTGCACGTGAAAAAGGTATTACCAAGGTTGTTTTTGACCGAGGGGGGTTTTTATATCATGGACGGGTAAAGGCGGTTTCAGAGGGTGCCCGGGAAGCGGGCCTTGTTTTTTAAACCTGAAAAAGCCGGAAATGTCCCAGGTAGAAGGATTAAGGAGGCAGATCTTTGTATAAGAAAGATACGGAAGAAAACCAATTTATTGACAAAGTTGTCCATATAAGTCGTGTGGCCAAGGTTGTAAAAGGCGGTCGCAGATTCAGTTTCAGTGCTATCGTTGTGGTGGGTGACGGTCAGGGCAATGTCGGCTGGGGATTGGGAAAAGCAGGAGAGGTGCCCGAAGCTATCAGAAAAGGCGTGGAAAAAGCCAAAAAAAACATGATAGAGTTTCCTCTAATTGAAGGTACCATTCCTTATGAAACAATGGGAAAATTCGGCGCAGGAAGAGTTTTTATGAAACCGGCTGCTGAAGGAACCGGGGTTATTGCGGGGGGGCCCGTGAGGGCCGTGCTTGAAGCGGCAGGTGTTCAAAACATATTGACCAAATGCCTGGGTACAAATAACCCGCATAATGTCATCAAGGCCACAGTTGCCGGGCTCCAGAAACTTCAAAGTGTTGAACAGGTAGCCAACAGGCGTGGTAAACACGTACAGGAACTATAGACCAGGGATACTAAAATGGCACGGAAACTGAAAATAACGCTTGTAAAAAGTATGATCGGTAGGCCTGAAAAGCATAAAAAAATATTGGTGGCAATGGGCTTGACCAAAATAGGAAAAACGGTTGTCCTAGAAGATACGCCTGCCAATCTTGGAATGGTAAACAAGGTATCCCACCTGATCAAAGCAGAGGAGAACACCAATGAAGTTGCATGAATTGGGGCCTCCTGAAGGTTCCAAAAAAAACAAGAAAAGAAAGGGAAGAGGTGTCGGCTCCGGCAACGGAAAGACCGCCGGAAGAGGCACAAAAGGGCAGAACAGCCGCTCGGGCGGTGGGGTCCGCCCAGGTTTTGAAGGCGGGCAAATGCCCATCCACCGCCGGCTTCCTAAGCGAGGTTTTACCAATATTTTCAAAAAATATTATGCAATTATCAATGTGAGTGATCTGGAAAGATTTGAGAGTGGAAGCACCGTGAATGAGGCTGCTTTAATTCAAAAAAGAATCATAAAAGGAAAATACGACGGAATTAAACTTTTGGGTGATGGAGAGATCTCATATCCTTTGGTAGTTCAGGTCAACAATGTGAGTCGTACCGCACGGGAAAAGATTGAATCCGCCGGTGGAAAAGTTGAGGTTGTCTAAATGATTACCGGTGGATTCCAAAACATTTTCAAGATACCGGAACTCAAAAAACGTATACTTTTTACCTTAGCCCTTTTAATAGTTTATCGGGTCGGGGTTCATGTACCCACACCCGGAATCGACGCTCAGGCTCTGGCTGCCGTATTTGCACGAGCTCAGGGAACGCTGCTGGGTCTTTTTGATATGTTTGCGGGAGGAGCCTTAGAGAGGTTATCTGTTTTTGCTCTGGGAATCATGCCTTACATTAGTGCCTCAATCATACTTCAATTATTGACTGTGGTGGTTCCTCATCTGGAGAGGCTGAAAAAAGAAGGTGAACAGGGGCGAAAGAAAATAATCCAGTATACGCGGTACGGAACAATAGTCTTGAGCATTATACAGGGGTTCGGAATCAGTATCGGACTGGAAAACATGAGTGCGCCCGGCGGTGAACCCATAGTCCTGAATCCGGGGTGGAGTTTCAGGCTTGTAACCGTTATTACCCTGACTGCGGGTACGGCATTCATCATGTGGCTGGGTGAGCAGATTACCGAAAAAGGCATCGGTAACGGAATTTCTCTAATCATTTTTGCAGGAATCGTTGCCGGACTTCCCACAGCTACCACCAGTACGTTTCGATTGGTTACCACAGGTGAGATGAGTGTATTCCTGCTGCTGCTTTTACTGGTGTTCATGGTTACTGTTGTCGGTTTTATTATTTTTATGGAAACATCCCAGCGCAGAATCCCGATTCAATACGCCAAAAGGGTGGTGGGAAGGAAAATGTACGGCGGACAAAGTACGCATCTTCCGCTCAAAATTAACACAGCCGGTGTTATTCCTCCTATATTTGCATCATCCATCATGATGTTTCCAGCAACCCTAGAAAGTTTTTTCCAGGTGGGATGGATACAAAATATCGTTGCAGCGATACACCCGGGAAATCCAGCATATGAAACGGCCTATGTGGCACTGATTATTTTCTTCTGCTACTTTTACACAGCGGTTACTTTTAACCCAGTGGATGTTGCGGACAATCTGAAAAAACATGGCGGCTACATTCCCGGTATCAGGCCCGGGAAACGAACCGCAGATTATATTGACAGGGTCCTGACTCGAATCACCCTTGGGGGTGCAATTTACGTTTCAGCTGTATGTGTTTTACCCTCTATTCTGATTACCCAACTTAATGTTCCATTTTATTTTGGTGGAACGGCACTGCTTATAGTAGTGGGAGTCTCGATTGATACGGTTGCACAGATGGAAACTCACATGTTATCCCGACACTATGAAGGCTTTTTGAAAAAAGGCACCATTCGTGGAAGACGGTAACGCTTTGTTGAGCTGATTTCCCGCAAATCTCAAAAGGATAGACAAAGAATCTATGCAAAAAGAAGAAGCAATAAAAGTGACGGGAACTGTGACGGAAACGCTTCCCAATGCAATGTTCAGGGTGGAACTGGAAAATAAACACCAGGTCCTGGCGCATATCTCCGGAAAAATGAGAATGCATTTTATCAAAATTTTGCCGGGAGATACGGTCACAGTTGAGCTTTCACCTTATGATTTAACTCGTGGAAGAATCGTGTACAGGGCCAAATAACATCTCCCTTGAGTCGAAAAAGCGGGTTCGGGTCATTAAAAAAAGCCGGTTTAAAGGCTTGTGCCAGAACCTTAATTGAAAACATTCGGCGACTTGAGGAATTAAGGAGTGATACAGTGAAAGTCAGAGCATCTGTAAAAAAAATTTGCAGCAAGTGTAAACTCGTCCGAAGAAAAGGTGTCTTACGAGTAATATGTGTCAACAAACGCCATAAACAGCGGCAGGGTTAATAAAAACAAGGAGGATTGAGCTTTGGCTAGAATTGCTGGCGTCGACTTACCCAGGCAAAAGCGGGTCGATATTGGGCTTACCTATATTTACGGAATCGGAAGATCAACTTCGAGCCGGATTCTCGATAAATTGAATATCGATCCGGCCGTAAAGACCGATGAATTGACTCCCGATCAGATCACGGATATCCGGAAAGAAATAGACAATCAAAACAAAGTGGAAGGCGAACTTCGTACCGAAATTTCCATGAACATTAAACGTTTGATGGATTTAGGGTGTTACAGGGGGCTCAGGCACAGGCGGGGATTGCCTGTAAGGGGCCAACGAACAAGCACCAACGCCCGTACCCGAAAAGGTCCCAGGCGAGCGGCTGTCAAGAAAAAGGGCGCTGCTAAAAAGAAATAATTAATAAATCTTAGAATAGGAAAGACCTTTATGCCCAGAAAAGCACGAACCAAGAAAAAGGAAAAGAAAAATATTCCTAATGGTGTTGTTCATATTCGATCTACTTTTAACAATACGATTATTACCATAACTGATCCCGGCGGCAATACGGTTTCCTGGTCAAGTGCAGGCGTACAGGGATTCAAAGGGTCACGGAAAAGTACACCCTTTGCAGCCACGCTTGCAGCTGAAGATGCCGTCAAAAAGGCGGCGGAGCACGGCATGAGAAATGTGGAAGTCTATGTTAAAGGACCGGGTGCCGGTCGCGAATCGGCTTTAAGGGCGCTTCAGGCAGCAGGGTTCAACGTGGTGATGATCAAAGACGTTACTCCGATTCCGCATAATGGTTGCCGGCCGCCCAAAAGACGAAGAGTTTAAAATATCCAAAAAGATGATTAAATAACAATATGGAGATAAATCAAATTACTAAGTCCACTTAAGGAGGCAAGACTTGTCAAGATATACGGGTTCAGTCTGCCGGATCTGCAGGCGTGAAAACTTAAAATTATTTCTCAAAGGAGATCGTTGTTATTCCGACAAATGTGCATTTGACAGACGCGGATACCCACCCGGAGTCCATGGACAGCGCCGTCGGGGAAAAATTTCGGAATACGGCATTCAGTTGCGGGAAAAGCAAAAAGTCAAACGAATGTATGGTTTGTCTGAAAAACAGTTTCGGAACGTTTTTAAAAATGCCGACCGAGGTAAAGGAATTACCGGTATCAGGTTATTGAGTGCCTTGGAAAGAAGATTGGATAACACTGTTTATAGAATGGGCTTTGTAAACTCACGAACCCAGGGAAGACATTTTGTTCTCCACAAACATTTCTCAGTTAATGGCCATTATGTCAATATTCCATCATATGTGGTGAAAACAGGAGATGTTATCGAAATACGGGAAAAAAGCCGCAACATCCAGATAATAAAAGACAGTATGGATGCAGTTGTTCGAAGAGGAATTCCCCAATGGCTGGAACTGGATAAGGAAAATATGAGAGGGATAGTCAAAGCAGTTCCAGTCCGGGAAGATGTGACGATGCCGATTCAGGAACAGCTCATTGTGGAGCTATACTCGAAATAGTGTTAATAGAAATAGCTCGGAGATAGCAATATGCCATCAAGTGATCTGATGTACATTAACTGGCAGAACATGATCTGGCCAGAAAAGATACAGGTCAGCAGTAAAAAAAACTACGGCAAATTTGTATGTGAACCCCTCGAAAGAGGATTTGGTATAACCATTGGTAATTCCTTAAGGCGAATTATTCTTTCTTCCTTGTATGGAGCGGCAATTACATCGGTAAAATTTGATTCCGTTATGCACGAATTCAGCGTCATTCCCGGTGTGCTTGAGGACGTATCGGAGATTATACTTAATTTAAAAGAAGTACGGTTGAAAAAGAGCGATATGGAACCGTCAATGGTTCATATCGAGACCCAAAAAGAAGGTATAGTAAGAGCCGGAGACATTGTCAGCCGTGATGGAAAAGTTGAAATTCTCAACCCCGACCATTACATTGCCACACTATCCAATAATGCTGAACTCAAAATGAGTATGAAGGTAAAAGTGGGTAAAGGGTACGCTCTTGCGGAATTTAACAAAAATGAAGATGATCCTATAGGGACCATCCCTATCGATGCTGTTTACTCGCCGATCAGGAAAGTGACTTATGTGCGCGGAAATGCGCGGGTTGGACAGGTTACCGATTATGATAAGCTGACCCTTGAAGTCTGGACCGACGGCAGTATTACTCCGGAAGATGCAGTGGCATACGCTGCAAAGATTGTAAAAGAACAAATGACCATTTTTATCAATTTCGATGAGGATGTGGAACCCGAGCCCGAGAAGAAAAAAGAGAAACTCGATAAGCCCAAATTCAACGAAAATCTATACCGGAGTGTGGAAGAACTTGAGCTTTCTGTCAGAAGTGCCAATTGCTTGAAAAATGCTGATATTCATAAAATATGGCAATTGGTGCAAAAAACAGAGAACGAGATGCTTAAAACCAAAAATTTTGGCCGGAAATCACTCAATGAAATTAAGGAAGTACTTTTTGATATGGACCTTTCCTTGGGAATGAAGCTTGACGGTTTTGTGCCAAAAGAGGAAGATGTGGAGCAAGGAGAATAATCGTTGACATGAGACATCGAAAAGCCGGAGTAAAACTAAATCGAACCAGCAGTCACCGGAAGGCCATGTTCAGAAATATGGTGACTTCTTTGTTAAAGCATGAAAAAATTCAGACCACCGATGCAAAAGCAAAGGCATTGAGATCATGGGTAGATCACGTCATTAATTTGGCCAAAAGGGGTGACTTGCATGCAAGACGGCAGGTTCTATCCATTGTAAGAGAAAAAAAGGTGGTTCATAAATTGTTTGCTGATGCTGCAGAAAAATTCGGTGCCAGAGACAGTGGATATACCCGAATTACCAAAGTTGGACAAAGGCCTGGAGATGCAGCACCGGTTTCTGTTATGGAGCTGATACTGGCAGGAGAAACCAGGGAGAAAAAGACTTCTAAGAAAAAGGATGCCCCTGCGGTAGCACCTGTGCCAGAGGTTAAAGAAACCCAGAGCAATGTAACCGTTGAAAAAGATACCGAGTCGCTCCAAAAAACCGAGATATCGCCGGAAATCCAGCAGGATAAACCGGAAAATAAATAATCAACATTTTTTGAGATATAATAAAAAGCCTCCGCAATTGTTTGCCGGGGCTTTTTCTATTGCTTAGCTTTTTGGGTAACTTTTCAAATACACATGGATATACTTCTTATTCAGCCTCCGGTGCGCGACTTTTATCTGACTGCCAAAAGAACTGTTCCCTATGGCTTGATTTCTATTGCGGCATCCTTGATCAAGAATGGTTTTTCTGTCCAGGTCTTTGATGCACTTGCCACTTCAAAAAACCGTCCTGAAAAATTACCCCCGGAATTTTTCTATTTAAACCCGTTTTACGGCAAAGCGGATATCTCTCCCTTTTGTCTATTTCATCAATATCGGTACTTTGGGTATGGTTTTGAACATATCGAGAAAGTGATAAAAGGCACAAAAGTCGCTGTTGTGGGAATTTCATCTCTTTTTTCCGCGTATAGTGAAGATGCCCTTGCTGTGGCCGGAGTTGCCAAGAAAGTCCTTCCTGAATGCACGGTGGTGCTAGGCGGGCATCATCCCACAATACTCTATGAAAAGGTCATGAATTGCAAGGATGTGGATTTTGTGATTCGCGGCGAGGGGGAAGAAGCTTTCCCTGCCCTGGTCTGGGGTTTAAAAGAAAAGGCGGATCTGAAAAAAATTCCGGGGATTGTTTTTAGAAATAGTGATGGCACTTATTTTGTCAATGCTCCCGCTGTAGTCAAAAACCCGGCACAATTTAACATTCCGGCAATGGATCTGATCAAATGGTCTTTCTATCGAAGAAAAAAAAAAGGGGCCATGGTGGTTGTCAGCAGCAGGGGGTGTCCGATGAAATGCACTTATTGCTGCGTTGCCGGATCCACTATTCCATATCGAAGAAGAAGCGTTGAATCGGTGCTTGAAGAAATCGATATTGCGGTAAAAAAGCACCATGTCGGGTTCATTGATTTTGAAGATGAAAACATCTCAATGGACCAAAAATGGTTTCAGCAAATCCTGGAAGCAATCATTGAAAAATACGCCCCGCAAAGTTTGGAATTAAGGGCCATGAACGGCCTTTATCCGCCTTCCCTGGACAGGCATACCATAAAACTGATGAAGGCTGCAGGGTTTAAAGCTCTGAATTTATCAGTAGGGACCACCTCGGTTGAGCAGCTCAAAAAATTCAACAGACCCGGCATGATTAAAAGTCTGGAGCGGGTTTTGTCAGAGGCTGAAAAACACAAACTGGAAACCGTATGCTATCTGATTGCAGGAGCCCCGGGGCAAAAGGCGGAAGATAGCCTGAGGGATTTGATTTACCTGGCCCAAAAACCCGGATTGATCGGGTTGTCCATTTTTTACCCTTCACCGGGAAGTGTGGATTACAACTTTATGGAAAAAAACGGATTGCTTCCACAACATTTTTCCCTTATGAGGTCTTCAGCGATCCCTGTTGACGATACTACATCCCGGATCGAAGCGGTCACATTGTTGCGGTTGTCAAGAATCATAAATTTTATGAAAATGCTGGTAAAAAAAGGGGAGAAAATTCCTGAGCCTTTTGATTGCGAAGACCAGAACATAAATCATATTTCCGATCGAACCATGTTGGGAAGGCAACTTTTGGCCTGGTTTCTGTCAGATGGATTTATAAGAGGAGTTACTTCCCATGGCGAAATATATGAACATCATATTTCGACAGCCCTGACAGGACGATTTATCGAAAAGATTCGAAACAAAAAGATTCAGTGACTTAAAATCAAACCGGTTATAAATTTCCATAACCGGTGCAAAAAAAACCGCACCTTCAATTGCACTGTTTGAAATGCTGCTCAAATAATTTTCAAAGGACTGATCATAGGATTTGGCCTGAATACCGCAATGAGCATGAGAATCAATGATGTAAGGCTGCATTCTTTGGGTCTCTTTCGTCTGAAATTTGAAATGTTTTCATAAACCTCTGATCAATAAAGTTTTTAATGCAAAAAGCCCCTTTACCCCTATAGGTAAAGTTTTTCCATTTTAATATCCCTTCATTATTGCCCATATTGAATATGACCATATAATCATTTTGCGGAACAAAGGGTTTCAGCGGTTTTTTATCCAGAAAATTTTTCAGGTTTTCAAAAAGAACCGGATTTTGACGCACCGCGTAAACTCCGACTTTATCGAGATTTTGGCCCTGAAAGCTTATACAGTCGCCCCCGCCAAAAATGTTGGGAAAAGAAACACACTGAAGATATTCATTGACCATAAGACCACCATCCGCACCTGTCGGCAGCCCAGAGTTTTTCAAAGATGACGAAGGCAAAATTCCGGCAGCCCAAAAGGCGATATCAAAAGAAACGTTAACACCGGTATTCAATCTTGCACACTGATTTAAAAGTGTATCCACTTTGGCTTGTTCAAGCAGATTGATGCGGTATTTTTTTAAGACCGCTTTGGCCTTTGCTCTGAATGGCTCATTAAATCGATTTAAAAGCTTTTCTCCGGTTACAAGTGTAATGTCTACGGCCTTTTTGTGTTTATCTGCAAGCGCACAGACGTTTGCAGCGATTTCGACACCGGCTGCGCCACCGCCGACCACCAGCACCGCAGGTTTTTTTCGTTTCAGAAGAGAAAGTATTTTATTTTTGGCCATCAACAAATTTTCAATAGGTTTTACCGGAAAAACAAATTTTTCTTCTCTCAAAGATTTTTTCATGTCGGGAAATGGTACGTAACTTCCAATATTAAAGGAAATAACATCATAGGGTATGGATTTACCGCTTTGGGTTTGGATGGTTTGTTTTTGCGGGGATATTCCAACAAACTTGTCCTGGATAAAATTTCCGCCCTGGTCGGTTACCATCTTTTCGACATGAAAACGAATGTCTCCGGGAGCATAAGTTTCCGAAAGCATTCCGGGCCCCATGCCTGAATAGTAATGATATTTTCCCGCATTAATGACTGTGACATGGTGCCCGCTGCCTGAAAAAACGCGCAGGTTTTTTAAAATTGTCAAATGGGCATGTCCTGCACCCACCAGCAGAAGATCTTTGGCCATTACTCAAACAGCTCCTTAAACTTTTTGACTTTTTTTGGGGGCCATTGCGGACACAAAGCAGGCTTTTTTTGCATGACCAGCTGCATGCAAACATCTTTACAGGCAGGATCGCAGGGGATAATGTCCCGTTCCCGGTTTTCCCTGACTTTTTGAGGCCATTGCGGGTCGGCCCAAAGTACTCTGGCAAGACCTACTAGATCTGCTTTTCCGGTTGCTAAAATTTTTTCAGCCGTATCTCCTGAAGAAATTCTTCCTGCCGTGACCACCGGCACCTGAACAGCGCTTTTAACAGCTTGGGCAAGGTCGGACATATATCCTTCAGATTTTGATTTTTCGATGATTTCAGGAAGAAAAAAAGAATCGTAAGTGCCCCCCATTACGGATAAATAAGCCACGCCGGCATCGGCCAACATTTGGGCAAAACGGACGGATTCATCCAAATGAAGCCCGTCCGGAAGCCACTCATCTGCCAGAAAACGATATCCCACAGGAAAATTGCCTACAGCTTCCTTAACCCGGGAAAAAACTTCAAGAGGAAATCTCATGCGGTTTTCAAGAGAACCGCCATAGTCATCTTCTCTTTTGTTTGTCCGGGGTGAAACAAACTGCGCCAAAAGATAGCCGGTACCTCCATGAAGTTCCACCATATCAAATCCGGCATTTTTGACCCTTTGCGCAGCTTCGGCAAATTTTTCCCGAATCACCCCCATTTCATCTGATTCAATGGGCTTAGAAATATTGCCGAATGTGTCCACGGCCGATGGTGCCAGAGGCGGGTTTGCTGCTGCAAATCTCCCGGCATGGTTTATTTGAAGACAGGCCAGAGCCCCTTCTTTTTTTATGACGGAAGCAAGCTGTTTTAGGCCATCCAGGTTGTTATCCGTGTCCGCCCGTATGGTTCGATCGGACCCGCTTCCTGTAGGATGATCAATAGTGGCATTTTCCACAACGATCATTGCAGCACCACTTTGGGCCATCAGACGGTAATGTTCCAGAAGAAGAGGCGATATGGTTCCACCCTCCCCGGCATAACCCAGATAAAGAGGTGCCATGGTAATTCGGTTTTTTAAAGTAATCCCCCCCACTTTAATGGGTGAAAAAATGTGGGAATACATGTTGCGCCCTCCTTTTTTGAAATATATAACGGTTGAGTCATTTGATATTCAATCATAGACAGGGTGGATGTGGGTGTCAATAGCCTGGTTCCGGGGTGATGAAAATTGTCACAAGATTGGATAATTTTTTATTGCCAGTCCCCTTAATCAAGAGGAGAATATTGTCATGAAAAAAATAATTTGGATAACTTTTCTGGGGGCCTTGGTTCTTTGTGGATGTGGGGCCCCTGAAATCAAACTGTTTACCGATGCAACCGATGCACTTGAGGAGTTTACCCTTGAGGGAGACGCCAGGGAAAAAATTCTGGTTATCCCGGTTCGGGGAATTATTTCGGGTAAACCCGATGAAGGATTGCTGGTTGTCAAGCCAAGTGTTTTGCAAGAAGTCGTTTCGCAGCTGCAAAAAGCTGAGGAGGATAAAAATGTCAAAGGGGTTATTTTGCAGATTTGCACATTGGGAGGCACGGTGACTGCCAGCGATATTCTTTATCATGAAATCAAAGGATTCAAGGAACGAAAAGATATAAAAATAGTGGCGCTTCTAATGGATGTCGCTACATCCGGCGGTTATTATATTGCGCTGCCGGCCGATTTAATTATTGCCCATCCTACAACAGTGACAGGCTCGGTCGGTGTTGTCTTTATTCGGCCTGATCTGACCCGGCTCATGGAAAAGATCGGATTAAGGGTCAACGTGAATAAATCAGGTGAAAATAAGGACATGGGCGCATTTTTTCGGGAAACTACTCCTGAAGAGGAAGCAATTATTCAGCAAGTGGTGGATAAAATGGGAAACCGTTTTGTCGAGTTGGTATCCAAGCACCGTGAAATAGCAGGGGAGAAGCTTTCCCATGTGGCTTCTGCACAAATTATGATGGCCGATGATGCTGAAAAAATCGGCCTGGTGGATCGTATCGGCTATATGCAGGATGCCCTGGATGATATCAAAAAACTTGGCGGTCTCCCTGAAAATGCCAGGGTCGTGGTGTACCGAAGAAGCCATTATCCCGATGACAATTATTATAATCCACTTACCATGAACATTGGCTCAAAAACATTCAATCTGCTTGATCTGAGCATGGATAAAGCACTGGGATTGCTCCCGCCGGGATTTTATCACTTGTGGTATCAAAACCAGCATAAATAGACCCTATGGGGAGTCCTGGGGTGGAGGTGAATGATATCAAGGTTATCTTTCCCTCCCCCCAGCCCAGTTTGTCATGTGTGTGTAAGGACCAGCCCGGAGGGAGTGGAGTTTTCGGAAAGACACTATATTGCGTCGTCGTAATCTCTTGAATTTTTTCTTCTGGAATGCTTTTTTCGACCTTTATTTTTCCAGGGGTCTTCGGATTTTGGGTGTTTGAATTTATTTTTCCGGCAGTGGGGACATCTTGTAGGTTCATCGAAACCAAGGGATATAAAACGCTGTCTGTCTTTAGCATGAAATACAAAAGAATCATTACACTGAACACAGGTGATAATTTTATCTTCCATTTTAAAAATCCTTAAATAATGCTAAAGGTAACCGATTAAAAATTTATCTGCAAAGCATATTTTCTATCAGGAAAATTGAATTTTCAGCTTATATTTTATAAAAGGAGATTGTCAATCATGGAAAAGCAAAAATCTAAAAGATTTGAACGTCTGGATCTTTTTCTGCATGCTGTTCAGGCGCGATTTGATGCCGGATTGTCTCCGACGGCGTTAATGCTGGCTTATTTTGATTGGGCCATTCATCTGGCGAATTCTCCTGGAAAGCAAATGGAATTATTGGAAGAGCTTTTTGAAAAACAGGTAAAATGTTTAAAATACAGTATCAAAAGTAGTCTTGAGCCTGAATGTGCTTTGTGTGTGGAACCGCCGAGGAGGGACAGGCGATGGGAATCCGGGGGGTGGAAAGATTGGCCGTTTAACATTTATTCCCAGACATTTTTACTGACACAAAAATGGTGGCAAAAAGCCACAAGCGAGGTACCAGGTGTTTCGTGCCACCATGAAGAGGTTATATCGTTTATTGCACGCCAGCTTTTGGATATTTTTTCCCCTACCAATTATGTTTTAACAAATCCCGACGTTTTAAAGGTTACTGTGGAAGAACAGGGAGCGAACCTTTTAAGGGGCTGGGTGAATTTTATGGAAGACACCCGTCGCAAACTGGAAGGAAAAAAGCCCAAAGGTGCTGAAAAATTCAGGGTTGGAGAAAATATGGCTATGACTCCAGGTAAAGTTATATTCAAAAACGAACTGATTGAATTGATCCAGTATGAACCTGAAACCAAAATGGTCTATTCGGAGCCGGTTTTGATTATCCCTGCCTGGATAATGAAGTATTATATCCTGGACCTTGTTCCAAACAAATCCCTGGTAAAATTTTTGGTGGATAAAGGCCATACCGTGTTTATGGTTTCCTGGAAAAATCCCGGATCCGAGGATCGCGACAAGGGTATGGATGATTATCTCAAAGACGGGGCCATGACCGCCCTTGACATTGTTTCCAGAATTGTGCCCAATGAAAAAATCCATGGGGTTGGTTACTGCCTGGGAGGCACTCTGCTTGCCATTGCCGCTGCCGACATGGCCGGAAAAGGAGATGACCGTTTGAAAAGTATCACTTTGCTTGCGGCACAAACAGATTTTTCCGAGGCCGGAGAGTTGATGCTCTTTATTGATGAAAGCCAGGTCACATATCTTGAAGAGCAAATGTGGTTGCATGGATATCTGGATACCAGGCAAATGTCCCGAGCGTTTCAGTTACTGAGATCAAACGACCTGATTTGGTCAAGGCTGGTCAATGAATACCTGTTGGGCAAAAGGCAGCCCATGTTTGACCTGATGGCATGGAATGCCGATGCCACGCGTATGCCATACAAAATGCACAGTGAATACCTGAGAAAACTATTCTTGAAAAATGAACTTGCATGCGGTCGGTACCAGGTGGATGGCCGTCCTGTAGTGCTCAGCGATATTCACTGCCCGGCATTCTTTGTTTCTACCGTCAGCGATCATGTAGCCCCATGGCGCTCGGTTTATAAGTTCAATCTGTCCTCGGATGCCGAGGAGGTCACTTTTGTCCTGACCAGCGGAGGACATAATGCGGGAATCATCAGTGAACCCAATCATCCCCGCCGCACCTATCAAATTTCCACACGAAAAGAAGGTGAAAAATATATGGATCCCGATACATGGAAGAAAATAACCCCTGTTAAAAAGGGGTCCTGGTGGCTGGCCTGGTCTGACTGGCTGGCAAAAAATTCCAGCGGCAAAAAATTTCCCCCGGCAATGGAAAATCCTGAAGAAGGAATCTTTCCAATTATGGATGCCCCTGGAGCTTATGTGCGGATGCAATAAAAGCAGGGCGTTGATGTAACTTCTCAGAGTTATTAGCAAACCCCTTGTCATATAATCGAAAATATGCAAAAATCTGAAAAAACTCAAAAATGTATTTAATATATAAAATAATATTGGATAGTTAATGTATAAAATTCTTATTTTAGATGAAGATCAAACGTGGCGCACTTTTTTCTCAAAAAATTTTGGAAAATTATGGAATATTAGTTTTTGGCCCAATGGGGAAGATATTTTTAACAATCTGGGATCCCAATATTATGACGCCGTTTTTCTAGATATGGACCTTACTATTCACAATTCTTTTGATCTTTTAAATTATATTAATTCGGCACTTCCGCACACCCCTGTGGTAGTTACCAGTAAAGAGGAACGAGCGGATCTTATTGTAAATGTTATTAAACAGGGAGCTACAAACTTTGTTCCCAAACCGTTTACAGCAGAAAGAATCAATCTTGTGCTCAGCAAGGCCATGGAAAGTGGAAGCCTTAAAAAAGAAATCGATTATCACAGAGGAAAGGAATCTTTTATTTATGATTTTGACAGGGTCATTGCTTTCAGCCCAAGCATGAAGTCAGTCATAAATGTTTTAAAAAAATATTCAAAAACCGATTCAACGATTCTGGTTACCGGTGAAACCGGTACTGGAAAAAGTTTTCTTTCCGGTACGATTCACTTTAACAGCCCGCGGAAAAAAAGACCCTTTGTTCAGATCAACTGTTGTAATATTCCGGAAAACCTTCTTGAAAGTGAATTGTTCGGCCATGAAAAAGGTGCTTTTACCGGTGCTGACAAACAAAGAATCGGCAGGTTCGAGCAAGCCCAGGGAGGCACCATATTTTTGGATGAAATTGGTGATCTGAGTATCCATTTGCAGGTCAGATTACTTCGGGTCCTGGAGGAAAAGGCCTTTGAGCGTGTCGGCGGCAATCAAACCATAAACGTGGATGTCCGGATTATTGCCGCAACCAATCAAAATCTGGAAGCGCTTGTCAGGGAAGGAAAATTCAGAGAGGATTTGTACTATCGTATTAATGTTCTCTCCGTATCCTTGCCTCCCTTACGGGATCGTCCGGACTGCATTGAACCCATGGTGTATTCAATTTTACAAAAGCACTGTCAAACTTTAAGAAAAAAAAATAAAGCCATTTCAAGTGAAGTGATTGATTTGTTCAAGGCTTATTCATGGCCGGGTAATATCCGCCAACTTTCAAATACTATCGAGCGGGCTATCATTATTGAAGATTCCCCCATTATTAGTTCCAAAAGCGTTACCATGATCTCAAATCCCATTGCCCTTCCATCTCCCTGTTCAGAGCTGGATCCCGTTAACTGTATGCCTCCCCATACGGATTTGCCGGAGAGGGAAGAAAAGCAGAAGGTCCTTTCATCGCTTAAAGAAAATCTATGGATTCAAAAAGATGCGGCAAAGCAGCTCGGAATAAGTCCGCGAATGCTTAACTATAAAATCAAAAAATATGGTATCAGGCACCCAAGATGGCGAAAACATAAGTAAAGGAAGAAAGAAAGGAGGAAAAATATGGAACCAGGTTCTTTTACCGCTTTGATATTGGTTATTATGATTCTGGTGTTTGTTTTTATGACCTTCAAATATAAGTAAATGGAAAAACTGGTAATATTGCCTTGGTTGATAGAGTACCGCGCGGTGTAAACTTGTAGGGGCGGGTTCCAAACCCGCCCTCGTTCCAAATTCCCAGGATGATTATTTCATTTGCTGATTGGCAAGAATTAAGGGATGTGGCATGAAAAAAGACCGGCTTTTAATAATCGAAGATGACCATTCGATAGCTCAGCAGCTTAAGTGGTCTTTAGGCGAAACTTACGATCTGTCTTTTGCAGGCGATGCAAAGACGGCTCGGAAACTGCTCGGTTCAGGCTCCTTTCCTGTTGCAACCCTAGATATGGGAATTCCCCCGCATCCGGACACCTCCGAGGAAGGCCTTAAAATACTTGAAGATCTACCCACCCTTGCGCCGCACACCAAGGTTGTTGTTATTACCGGTAACACACAGCAGCATACCGTCCTTCAGGCGGTGAAGCTGGGGGCTGCCGATTATTGTGAAAAACCCATAGACCCGGATATCCTGGAAATTATTTTGAGTCGCGCCTTTAAGATGCAGGCACTTGAAGAAGCAAATCGGGAGCTTTTGCAACAGACAGATGAGTCTCTCAACTTGTGCGGTATGCTGAGTGTATCACCTGGAATGCAAAATATGTTCAAAAAGATCAGGCAGGTAAGTGTAACTGATTACCCGGTTCTTATTTGGGGTGAGTCGGGTACCGGAAAGGAGATGGTGGCAAATGCCATTCACCAGCTCAGCCCGCGTGCCAAAAAGCCGATGGTCATTATCAACTGCGGCGCCATACCCGAAAATCTCCTGGAAAGCGAATTGTTCGGCCATGAAAAAGGCGCTTTTACCGGAGCGGTGGACCGTAAAACAGGCAAGTTCGAGCAAGCGGATTCCGGAACTGTTTTTCTGGATGAAATCGGAGAACTCCCCCTTGCCATGCAGGTAAAACTGCTGCGCTTCCTGCAGGAAAGCACCATTGAGCGAATCGGCGGTAAAAACCCCCTGTCTGTGGATGTCAGGATTATCGCAGCCACCAATATCGATTTGAAAGCAGCCGTTGAAAAGGGAACTTTCAGAGAGGACCTCTATTTTCGCTTAAATGTCGTACCCCTGAAACTGCCAAGCCTCAAAGAACGGCCCGAAGATATCATGCTGCTGGCCCAGCACTTTCTGCAAAGCGAATCCCGGTCACTCAAAACAGGACGGGTCTCCTTTTCACCGGATGCCATTGCAGCACTTATGGCCCACAGTTGGCCTGGAAACGTTCGGGAGCTTCAAAACCGAATCCGCCGGGCAATAGCCACCCTTTCCAGCCGGTCCATTACCGCCGAAGATCTGGGCCTGGAAACGTGCGGACCAGAGCAGGCCGAAAAACCCTTTTACACACTTCAGGAAGCCCGCAACCGGGCAGAACAAAACTGTATCATCCAGGCTCTCGCCATCACCGGCAACAATATCACCATGGCCGCCAAACTACTGGAAACAAGCCGTCCAACCATCTACGACCTGATCAAAAAACACGGGATCAACATATAGAATTCCTGGTTATAACGGATTTGGGGTGATTGGTTGATGGGATTATTACCTGTTTTTACAAATACAGTTTTGACACATATGCATTTGCATCTTTCCCGATGCAGCCCATTGGTTTCGCCCTAAAGGATGCTGTGTGCAACAAGTCCCCCTTTGGAAAAGAGGGATTCAGGGGGATTTATAATCCTACACCGGCATTAAGCCAAAAATTCAATAAACTTGTAGATGCGAATTCATTCGCACACCAGGCGAATTTATCCGCCTTCACCGACATTAAGCCAAGAATTCAATAAGCTTGTAGGTGCGAATTCATTCGCACAGAGGCGTTTATAAAACCACATGCCCAAAAAATGAACCTCATCGGTAAACGAAACTCAGCAGTGCGAATGTGGGGAGATGAAAATTTTCACAAGATTGGCCTTAAAAATCCTCTGAGTTTTTTTCTGTTGCAGAGTCCTTAGATATCAGATATCAGGTGTCAGATTTCACCTACCTGCAATTTGTATTCTCCATATCCTGACACCTGACACCTGAAACCTGAAACCTAAGGCCTGCCACCCTAATATGGCCGTAACTTAACCTGCTCAACATCGTCCCTCCGGGACTAATTTTTCAG
>SL_3KL_010_SEDDRAFT_10000957_pt1 | contig 25505 bp, 22 predicted proteins | sample SodLakKL_010_SED_2_FD_10381 | JGI IMG/M metagenome (IMG submission 10381) | reverse complement strand
ATATCGGCCGGGTCTCCAACTCTCAATAGTCCAACCGGCAAGCCATAATGAACGACCGGATTGACTATTGCCGCCCTTAGCAGCCGGAACAGGTTAATGCCCCTTTTTACACCACGACTTACCAGCTTATTTATATGCCCTTTAAGGAGGTCATCAGGATGCATGTCATCTGAGCATATCATAACAGATCCAGGAAACTCATCGAACAGCCCGCTAAAAAGGTCAAACCCCCTGGCGGCACTACCTTCCCTTACCTGTATAATCATCCCTGCTGTGATCTTCTCAACAGCCTCTTCATATGTCAGGCATTCATGATCTGTACTAATACCTGCATTAATGTATTTTTTTAGTTGTTCACCCCTGAGCCCCGGAGCATGTCCGTCTACAGGTTTATTCAATTTTCGGGACACCCTGATTTTCTTTAAAACTTCTGGATCTTCATTCAAAACCCCGGGAAAATTCATAACTTCAGAAAGAAACCAAATATCTCTTCTTTTAAGAAGGTCCGCAACATTCAGTGAATTCAGTATAGCTCCTGAAGTTTCAAAATTGGTGGCAGGCACACACGACGGGGCCCCGAAAAAGAATTTCAACGGAACAGTTTCACTGTTCCTGATCATGAAGTCAATCCCATCAGTTCCTGCAACATTTGCTATCTCATGCGGATCTGAAACCACCCCAACAGTTCCATGCTTAACAGCAAGACAGGCAAACCGTGCAGGAGTCAGCATTGAACTTTCAATGTGAATGTGAGAGTCGACAAAACCAGGCATTATATACCTGTTATAGTGTTTCGACGTGCCGGAAATACTAATAATTTTCCCTTCTGCAATTTTTATTTCTGCAGGATAAATTTTTTCATTCAATACATCTACAATATTTCCTTCAATTTTTTCCACCATTCTCAAATAAATATTAATGTTTTTCAGTATTGTTCCACGTGGAACATAAAATTGCACAGTAAAAATAAATACAAATTATCGACCCATATAGACAAGAAGCACGCTGATGTCGGCTGGCGAAACACCACTTATTCTGGAAGCCTGGCCAATTGTTAAAGGTTTTACCTTTTTTAACTTTTCACGGCCTTCATAGGATATAGATGTCAGCCTGTCATAATCTACGTCATCATTGATCCTGATATTTTCGAGCCTGCCAATTTTACCGGCGATCATCTTCTCTCTTTCCAGATATCCCCTGTATTTAACACTTATCTCAACACTCTCAATAATATCTCTGTGATCAAGATCATTTACAGTGATATATTCTTTAAAATCAGGCACATACTCAATCAGTTCACTTAAGTATACCTGGGGCCTGAGTAAAACATTATGTAATTTAACCTTTTGTTTCAGTGGACTAGTACCTTTTATCTCAAGCAATTCATTAACGATATCAGGTTTGCAGCTATAAGATTCAAGAAATTTAATAACTTCTTCTTTCTTACGTGTTTTACGTTCAAGCGTTTTCATTCTATCCTCACCGGCCAGACCTATATCATATGATAGTGGGGTAAGCCTCTCATCGGCATTATCCTGCCTGAGAAGCAGGCGATATTCAGCTCTTGAGGTAAACATCCTGTAGGGTTCATCAACGCCTTTTGTTATCAGATCATCAATAAGAACCCCGATATAAGCAACATCCCTTCCCAAAATAAAAGGTTTATTTCCTTTAATTTTAAGGTGAGCATTCATTCCGGCAACAATTCCCTGACCGGCGGCCTCCTCATAACCAGTGGTCCCATTAATTTGTCCGGCAAAATAAAGATTCTCTACAAGGTTGGTCTCAAGCGTAGTTTTCAATTGTACCGGGGGATAGTAGTCATATTCAATTGCATACCCCGGCCTGTACATTTTAACGTTCTCAAGTCCTTTTACAAGTTTTAATGCTGATAACTGAACATCGAGCGGTAAAGAAGAAGAGAATCCGTTTATATAGTATTCGTTGGTATCATAACCTTCAGGTTCAAGAAAAAGCTGATGTCTTTTTCTTCCGGAAAATGTAACAATTTTATCTTCAATACTGGGACAATATCTTGGTCCTGTTCCTTTAATCCTCCCGGTAAAAAGCGGACTTTTTTCAAACCCTTCTTCAAGTCTTTCATGAACCGCACTGTTCGTATAGGCAATGTAGCAAGGTAATTGCTTCTCAAAAACCATACTACTGTCAATAAATGAAAACTTTGAAGGGTCTTTATCTCCATCCTGTTTCTCAAGCTTATCAAAATCGACACTTCTACCATCAATCCTTGGTGGTGTGCCGGTTTTCATCCTGCCTGCTGAGAAGCCATGTTCCCTCAACAGCGAAGTTATTCCTGCAGATGCCGGTTCTGATGCACGGCCACCTCCGATTTTAACATCTCCAATGTGCATTAATCCGTTACCAAATGTTCCTGTTGTTAAAACAACGGCGTCGCAATAAAATACACTTCCGTATTTCGTTCTGACACCTTTGGCAGCATTCTCTCCAATCAGTAATTCAGTAACAGTATCCTGCCATAAATCAAGACGGGGTATGGATTCAACAATTTTTCTCCATTCAATCGAGTAATACGTTCTGTCACATTGTGCCCTGGGACTCCACATTGCCGGGCCCTTGCTCCTGTTCAACATTCTGAATTGTATCGTAGTCCGGTCTGTTACAATACCTGTGTACCCCCCAAGTGCATCTATTTCCCTAACTATCTGCCCTTTAGCAATACCACCAATAGCAGGATTACAGCTCATATGAGCAATTTTCCCCATGTCCATTGTAATAAGCAAAACCCGGCTACCCATATTTGCGGCAGAGGCAGCAGCTTCACAACCAGCATGTCCTGCGCCAACAACAATTATATCATAATGTTCACTGCTCATACTACCCTAATAACTTAATTATTAACTTCAAACATCATATTCAATTCTCAAAATTAATAAAATTAATTCTAAATAATTAAACGGCTAAGTCCTAATAGACTAATTATAAGAGTCTTTAAAGCTTATTAAGCGTGGTACTGACGTTGTTGTGAGGCTAAGTCCCGATAGACTAGTTATAAGAGTCTTTAACCTTTTAAGTAGAAAATTCGCTAAAATCGTACTATCCACCACCAGAGTAAGTGGCTTTAACCCTGATTTCTGTTTCGCACCGCGAATTTTTTATCGCACATGCCTTTCGGGCAAAGCCCCGCCAAGACATTACCGCCACCTGATGACGCGGGTTTTTAGATGAACTGAATAATCAGAGAAATTAAATCTACATTATACAGAACAAAATTATTTTCGTATAAAGTATGGTTATCAATCTATTTAACAATGTGTTACAAATTCACATACCGCTTGAAATGCTATTCAATTCCAATGGAACCCCCTTGCTTTCTGGACCCGCAGTCGATTCTACATGCAATAAAAAGTTCATTTAGCAATATCAGCCAGACGTAGAATTAATTTCTTTCCTCTGCCGAAGTATGATGGGGGTTTCAATATAAAGAGAAGATAATGTTCCATGTGGAACATCACAAAACAATATTTTATTAAAAAGTAAATTAAGGATTTTTATATCAGCCCCTGGAGGAAGGCCTTATCAAGATAAAACTTTTCTTTTTCACGCATAATCATGCGATTTTCTGCGTCATTATCATTATATCCAATTATATGCAGAATTCCATGAGCAATAACCCGGTAAAGTTCAAAATAAAAACCATCGCCGTATAATTCTGAATTTTCTTTTACCCTTTCAACACTAATAAAAACATCTCCGCTAATAATCACTCCCACCTTGTAATCAAATGTAATTACATCGGTATAATAGTCTTTTCCCAGGTATTTAATATTCAGCGAACACAGATATTCATCAGTAGTGAATACAACTGATAAATCACCCTCACTGTATCCTTCGGTAATAATTAAATTCTTAATCCAGTTTCTGAGCCCGGATTTACCCGAAGGGATAAAATTTGTTTCGTGGGAGGAAAAATTAATTGGCAAATTAAACTCTTATCTACAAGTTAAAGACCATTTCTGACACGCGTCCGTTATCATGAAAAGTAATTTCATCTGATAACTGCTTCATAAGAAAAATACCCCTTCCGTTAACGTTTTCAATATTTTCAGGAGAAGTAGGGTCAGGTACATTCTCAAAATCAAAACCCGGTCCTTCATCCCGGGTGATAACTGTCATTTTCTTATCGCCGATCCTGAAAGTTACATCGACTTTCTTTGATGGGTCAAGTTTATTCCCATGAGATATGGCATTATTAACAGCTTCCAGGGACGCAATAAGAACATTGCCGTAGATTTCGGTTCCAATATCGAACTCAGCAGAAATCTCATCGATAACTCTTTCTACTTCGCGAAGGTTATCAATTTTTGAATACAAGTTTAATTTCTTTTCCATCTGCTTATAAATTAAACCATACTCGTTTCCAGTGCCATAAGGTATATATCCATCAATGACCTTAATGCTTGCATCTAACAAGAGCAATATCTATACTATACTGCCTGTACGCGGGATTTGTTACAAAAAAGCAGATATTTTTTAATTTTCATGAATTTTATTGCCGGCTCAGCCATATCATGGGGTCAAGTTTCCGGTTCTCTTCCCATATACCCAGATGCAGTACACTTTTATTACCTTCATCGGTATCGGTAAAAACCCTTCCGATAAGCTGTCCGGTCCGTACAATGTCACCCGACCTGACATACACATGAGCGAGGTTTGCATAAACACTAAGAAAATTTCCGTGCCTTATCAGAACTACATTGTTCAGACCAGGGATAGTCCTTACCTGCCGCACTTCTCCGTCAAAAACAACTTTTACCTCGGCATTCTCTATTGTGCTGATAATAATGCCGTCATTGTTTATTCTGATACCCCTCAGTACAGGATGAGGATGTTCACCGAAAAAACCTGTAACAACCCCCCTTTCTGTAGGCCAAGGCAAAGCACCCCGGTTATTCTCGAATCTGTCAGATAAAATTTTCTGCTCGGGGGTTAATTCATAAGTACGAGTCTCTGCGGCCCTTCTTGCTTCCTCCCTGAGCAAATCTTCAATAGCCTGTTGAAGGGATGCGGCAATTTTCTGTTGATTTTCAAGCTCACTCTGAAGCTCCCTCTCACGATTACGTAAATTTCTAACCATTTCATCATGTTGCCTTGACTCCCTGGCAATACTCCGTGTCTCTTCCTGGTGTTGACGAAAAAGCACCACTTGTTCCTCACGGTTTCTTTCAAGTAATTCAATCTGAGATACCATATCATCAGTCAGTACCGATATTCTTTCAATCTGGTTCCTTCTTGAAAAAGCATATTGCTGCAGATATTTAAACCGGCGATATGCCTGGTTAAAATCATTTGCAGCAAGTATAAACATTATCCGCTGATGAGAATATCTGTGTTTATAAGCAATTTGAATTAATCTTGCGTAAGCATGCCTTGCCTCGCTCAGCTCAACTTCAAGCTCAGATATCCGTGATCTTTTATTTTCAATGTTATTTTCAATGTAACGTATTTCTGATTCCAGCGTTGCGGTTAAGCTTTGCCTGAGTTGAAGCCTCCTGTTCAGAAGGTTAAGCTGCTCCATTGAACTCTGCCTTGTAACACTGGTCTGTTCAAGCAGCCTGGAAGTATTCTCAATAATCTCTTCAGTTTCTTTTCTTCTCCTTTCCAGTTCCTCTTTACTTTGTGCCTGAGCGAAGGAACAAGTAAGAAAAATCAACGAAACTATTATAACAACAGGCCTCTTCAAAATTTACTATTTTATTTCCCTGAACCGGGAAGGTACAGAGAAAGGGAAACTGACACTCTTTCCGGTTTCTATCCTTCCAATCGTAATATCAGCAACCAAAGGAACATTATGTGATATAAAATACAATTCTATTTCTTCAGGTAAAAATACCCCGTCATAATTACCATATCTCCTGAAGTCTATTCTCCCATACATATCACCTTCACCGGAAATTTCAATCCGATTTGCAAGATAATTGTGATCAAATGCAAACCTCAACTTCCGTTTCCCGCCCAGGTAAATATTGTTTTCAAGTTGAATATCTCCAGCAGATATAGAAATTTTCTCCTCTTTAAATATGTATGAGACATCAGGACTAAATTCGGGCCAATCCTCATCCATAAAAGCTACAGGTGACCCGGTAAAAATAAATTCAAAAACTTCATATGGCAAAATATAGGGATAAAAGCGTGATGCCTGTTTATAGTTCCCCTTAAAATAATTGTTATTGACCCTGTCAAGTACCTTAACACTATCTCTGGTCAAAACAATCCGGGCAATTTCTATTCCTGCAAATGCACTTATACTGGCGAGAAAAGCAGAATCCCTTCTAATTCTGACATTTGCCCGGAAGCTGACAATATCATCTCCTTCCTTAACCTGAACACTTACACGTCCGGCTGAATAAGTGTCAAATTCAGGACTGTTTTTAACTATATTATCATAAAGTTCCTTTCCGCTGATTTCAACTTCCTTAACTACCGGTTTTAATGTACGACACCCTGATGTTAAAACTATAAGTATACAAACAAGCGGCAAAAAAAAAGCTGATATAAGACTAAAACTATTTCGCATTTTCACAAAGTATAACCAGTAGATTTAAAAACAATCTTTAAAATTTCAGTTTAACAACACAAAATAGCATAAGCACCATATAACGAAATTTATTATGTAATCAGAATACTAGTATTTATTTCGCACAGACTCAAGCAATATTTCAATCTCCTCTTTATCGTCAGCCAGTTCCCTTGCTTTTATAAGATATCGCTCGGCCTCTTCGTTCTTTCCAAGTTCAGCCAGAATTTGTCCGAAATGTTTTACTATCTCATACCTTTCGGAACCGTTGAACTTATATGCCTTCTCAATATAATTGAGCGCTTCGCTGAACTCTCCGAGTTTATAAAGAACCCAGGCATAAGTATCGAGGAAGGCAGAATTACCGGGCTCAGATTCAACTGCTATCTTACTTAATTCGCGGGCCCGGTCAAGCCTTTCACCTCTTAAGGCGAGGTAATATGCATGATTGTTCATGGCGACTACATTAGTACTATCAGAATCCAATGACATAGTAAAGTACTGGTCTGACATTTCAAACTCGCCGGTCTTATTGTAAATATCACCGAGTACAGCAAATATATGCGATCTCATTTCATTATCAATATTCTCATTACCTGTGGCATACGTAAGTATTTCTATTGCCTCATTTGTCATCTCCTTGCTGTTCAGCGCAATACCGGTAAAATAAACAATTATTCCACTCCCGGGGAAGCTATTTACCATTCCAGGGCCAATTTCAACTATTTTATCATTTCTTTCAAGGAATGAAAGGACACTGATCAGTTGTTCAGCAATAATGATATTCCCGGTATCATTCGCATGTAATTCAACCAATACCGGAACTGACTCCTCATACAGTCCTGACTGGATTAAATATTCAGCCAAAATTATCCTGGCGGTATTGTATCCTGGATATTCATCAACAAGTAACCTTCCAAGCATTAATATGTCGTCGATATTTCGGTTTAAAATGCTTTCATCATATATCAATGCACGCAGCACCTGTGTCTTGTCTGAATAATCAATTCCGGGATTTCGGAATGCATTTACAAGATAAAAAACTGCGTCTTCAAACTTTCCGGTTCTCAAATAAAACTCAGCCACAGACAACTGCGCCATACCATTTTCAGGGTCCAGCCTGAAAACGGTCCGGTAACTCTCAAGTGCCTCAGCAAACATTTCCATTTCAGTATAGAGCTCGGCAAGTACACCATGATACCGGGGTTCATGTGGAAACATATCAATCAGTACCATTATCTCTTTGTGAGCCTTTTCATACTGCCCTGTTTCCATATAGATACTTTTCCGCGAAAGCGAAACTCTTTCATCAATACCTGTTAACTCCTGGGCCCTGTCGTATACATAAATAGCTTCATCATAACGGTTTTCGTAGACAAGCATGGCGCCAAGGGTGAGATAAAAATTCAATTCATCGGGAAAGTATTCGACTGCCTTATAATAGACACTAACGGCATTTTTCAGATCATCAGATTCACGGTACATTCCAGCAAGATGCAAATAATACCACCTGTTTCCAGGATCTAATTCCAATGCCCTTTCAGCATATTCAGCAGCGATCTCTTTTTCGCCTGCTACAAAATATATATATGAAAGTTCATAATTCGCCACATCACTATAAGGGAAAATATCGAGACTCTTTCTCAGATAATAGTATGCATTGTCGTAATCACCAATGACGCGAAATTTTATCCCTTCATTCAGGGAATACATATATTCGATCTGCCTGATTTCATCCAGTTTTTCAAAATCTTCACGGCTGGTTATATCAACGGTTCTGCACCCTGAAGATAAAATCAGCAGACCTATTACAACTATCAGTACTCTTTTTAAATAATTTTTTTCTGCCATTTCAAATATATATCCTGTCTATTGATCAATTGAAACCATTAAGCATTAAGCTTACAAAATAATATTAAACAACCAGGAATAACTATCAGGCTCAGAGCTAAACTCTTTCAGGACCTGCCGGTATGTCCAAAACCACCGCTCCCTCTTCCTGTTGAATTAAGCCCTTCGGTTTCCTCCCACATTATTTTGGTATATTTACTTATTATCATCTGGCAAACCCTTTCTCCATTATTAACCACAAATTCTTCTTCGGATAAATTAACCAGAATAACCTTTATCTCTCCACGGTAATCAGAATCGACAGTCCCCGGAGTATTCAATACAGTAACCCCGTGTCTGGCAGCCAGTCCACTGCGCGGTCTGATCTGTGCCTCATAACCTTCAGGCAGCTCAATATATATTCCTGTCGGGATGACCTTCCTTTCCATAGGTTTTATAGATACAGGTTCATCGAGAAAAGCACGCACATCCATTCCCGCCGAAAAAACTGTTTGATATTCAGGTAACGGATTACCGGAGATGTTTCTTATTTTAACAATCATATTGTAACATATATTATAAATTGTAATAAGTTGAAACTACTTTATTCCAAACAATTCCTTAATAAAATTCCTCTCCCTGTATATAACAAACCCTGCAAAAATAAAAAGAATTAAGGTGTTAGCAGTATATTTCAAAACAGCGTTTTCGCCACGTGTGACAGTTGAAATGAAATATACCGCTACCCCTGCCAAAATGATCAATATAATCTCTTTTAACTTGTACGGTACGGGATAAACTTTTCTGCCAATGGCGAACGATATCACAACCATGCCGGAATAAGCAAGCAGATGCCCCCATGCAGAGGCCATATATCCGTACACAGGTATAAATATCCAGTTCACTGCTATTGTGATAACGGCGCCGCACACTGCAAACAGTGCGCCATAAACAGTTTTTTCCTTGAGTTTATACCACACCGATAAATTATAATAGATACCGAGCATAAGATATCCGCCCAGTATAACCGGAACGACCCTGACCCCTTCATGGTAACCGGGGTCAATAATATGTTTGAAAATGTCAATATACAGGGTAATAATCAGAAAAACCAAAATCCCGGCAGTTACGAAATAATACATTACATCAGCATATATTTTAGGCCCTGATTTATTCTTTTCATGACTGAAGATGAAAGGTTCGAAAGCAAACCGGAACATCTGGATGAACAACATCATAAGTACTGCAATTTTGACATTTGCCCCATAGATACCAATCTGCTCCAGAGCATTAACATTCTCAGGTAAACGGTATCGTAATAGAATCCTGTCAAGAAATTCATTTACTGTGCCCGCAAGTCCGGCAATAAGCAATGGCATTCCATAATTTATCATCGATCTGAAAAGTGCAGCCGAAAATCCATATCTTATTTTAAGTATTTCACCAGCGAAAATAGCCAGGGTCACAAGAGACGCAAGGAAATTGGAGAGAAAAACATACCCTACCCTGAATTCAGGATCATATAAAATCTCTATCAACCAGCCCCTGATCCCGTTTTTATACATCCAGGGAAGAACAAGCAGAAACAGTAAATTGAAAACTATATTTATAACAATGTTCAAAAGTTTTATAAGTGCGAACTTAACAGACTTCCCCCTATACCTGAGATTGGCGAAGGGTATGGCAACAAGCGCATCGGCCCCCAGCACAAGTCCGAGTAACAAAACAAATGAACTGTTTTCACCGTATCCGATAATCTGTGCAATGTCCTGATAGAAAACAACAACGGCAACAATAAATAATAATGAAGTAAGCGATACTGAAGCAAGTGTGGTTGAATAAACAAGTTTCTGATTACTGCTCCTGGCAGAGTACCTGAAGAAGGCGGTCTCCATGCCATAAGTCAGTATAATTATAACGAAAGCTACATATGCATATAGTTCATTTACAATACCATATTCAGCGGTATCGGTGAAAATCCGGGTATAGAACGGTACCAGCAAAAAATTAAGCACCCTTGCAATTACACTGCTAAGTCCGTAAACAGCAGTCTGACCGGCAAGCTGTTTTAAGGGGTTCAATTCATTCAGTTTTCAGTAGGCTGTTTTTGTTTCTTCACCTTTTTATTATATGCGTCGATATAGATAGTAGCAAAAATATCCAATTCACTCCTGATTCTTTTAATAAACAAGGCAGTAATTCTATTTGCCTGATCCAGCTTGTAATTGCCGGGCAATTTTATATGGAAAGTCAGTTCGGTATGGTTACCATATTTATGAATATTGAAATGGTGCGAATAAAGATCATCAGAATATATCTCATTTCCAATATTATTGATCTTTTCAATCAATTCCTTATCGGGTTTTTCACCAAGCAGGGGATTTATACTGTCCTTTACAATCCGGAAGGCAAGAATAAGTATCATAACAGAAACGAATGCCCCAAGTGCACCGTCAATCCACCATATATATCCGCCCAGAAGAATTCCTGCAAGTATAATAAGACTTGTAAAGGCATCAGACCGGTGATGCCATCCGTCGGCAAACAGGGCCTTGGATCCTTCATTTCTGCTGGCATAAAATGATATCTGTGCCATTATCTCTTTTACTACAAGGGATACCGCTGTGATTGTAATAGCAAAATATCCATATTTTACAGTTTCACCGCTGATTATTCTGTTCACACTTTCGTACAGAAAATTAATTGCTATCAGAACAAGTATAAGCCCGATTAAAAGTGAGGCGATAATCTCGGCACGTCCATGGCCATATGGATGTTCCTTGTCAGCCGGTTTTGAAGAAACATATATTCCTACTAAAAGAATTACCGACGAAACAGAATCTGACAGAGTGTGCCATGCATCAGCTATCAGGGCTACTGATCCGGTTACAATACCAGCCCACAATTTGAGTGCAAACAATACAGTGTTGCCAAAAATTGAAAAATAACCTGCAAATTTTCCGCTGATTCTTTTGCCGCTGTTTTCTATAAATATCATATCCCAGGTAACAACCTAATGATGTGAAAAAATCATCTAACTTTGTAAAGTTAATCAGGATTGGGAAATATATTAATCTTAAAAATTATGTTAAAGAATTTTATTATGCTTTTTTTATGCATAAGCTGCGCAGGCTCAGGCACTACTGATGATGCCGGCGAAAACAGGATAGTCCGTGTTGAAACTCCTTACGGCAATATAGACATCATGCTTTTCAATGAAACACCCCTTCACAGGGATAATTTCATCAAACTCATTGAAAACGGGTTCTATGAAGACCTTCTTTTCCATCGGGTTATCGAAAATTTTATGATTCAGGGCGGGGATCCTGATTCAAAGAATGCCACTGGTGATTCACAACCAGGTTCTGGCGGCCCGGGATATACAATACCGGCAGAAATTCATAACCACCTTTACCACCGCAAGGGTGCACTAGCTGCTGCAAGACTTGGTGATAATGCAAATCCCGCGAGAGAGTCATCAGGATCCCAGTTTTATATTGTACATGGATCCCTTTTTACAGATCATCAACTTGATGAAATGGAGCAAAGGATACATGCAATGGAAGAGCGGGATTTCACCTCCCGGCATTTCAGACTTCTTGAAAAAGAGTACCTCGACCGTGATGAGGTTCCTAATTATGAAGCTATATCAGTCCGTATTGAGGAACTGTTAAATGAATATTTTTCCTCAGATAATCTTTTCATGTTTTCAGACGAAATGAGAGAGGCATATACAACCGTCGGAGGGGCCCCTCACCTGGATGGTTCATATACTGTATTCGGGCAGGTAACAGAGGGATTTGAAGTAATTGATAAAATCGCTTCTGTCGGGACCAACAGTGCTGCCCGTCCCCGTGAAGACATAAAAATGAATATAAGGATCATAAGGTGACCTGTTGAATAATTTAAGATCGTTGCAATGCAGGATTTGATAAAGAATTTACAAAAAGAAGCTGATTTATTTGAGATAAAAGATCCCTCTGATCTGGAAAAATTCAGAAACAAATATTTAAGCAAAAAAGGAGAGATCGCTGAACTTTTCAAATTATTCAGGAATCTTTCACCGGATGAAAAAAAGATCACAGGAAAGTTGCTGAACGAGGCAAAAATAAGTATCCAGTCAAAATTTGAAAATTTTTCCTCTTCCTTCTCCGTTAAAAGTAAAGATCAGAATATACCGGACCTTACCCTTCCGGCCGATCATATACCGTCAGGCAGCATGCATCCTATATCAGTGGTGCGAAAGGAGATTATAGAAATATTCAACCGTATTGGTTTTACAATTTCTGAGGGACCCGAAATAGAGGACGACTGGCATGTATTTTCAGCCCTTAACTTTCCTGAAGAACATCCTGCACGGGATATGCAGGACACCTTCTTTATCGAAAAAGATCCGGAAATTCTACTCAGAACACACACATCATCTGTACAGGTCAGGGTTATGCAATCAGTTGCTCCCCCTATCAGGACTATTTCTCCCGGCAGGGTCTTCAGGAGTGAGGCTATTTCTGCAAGGTCACATTGTATATTCCACCAGATAGAAGGGTTATACATTGATGAAAAAGTATCATTCGCCGATCTGAAACAAACCCTTGAATTTTTCGCCAAGGAACTTTTCGGTGAAAACACCAGAATACGTCTTCGTCCCTCCTTTTTCCCTTTCACAGAGCCTTCAGGTGAGATGGACGTTTCATGTACCTGTAACGGAAAAGGGTGCCGTTTGTGTAAATATACCGGCTGGCTTGAAGTCCTTGGTTGCGGAATGGTTGATCCCAACGTTCTTAGGGATTGTGGGATTGATCCGGATAAATACACTGGGTTTGCTTTCGGACTTGGTATAGAAAGAATAGCACTTCTTAAATATGATATCAAAGATATCAGAATGTATTTTGAAAACGATGTTCGTTTTCTTGCTCAGTTTTCGGGAATAGTCTGATCAATTTACAATTTATGGTACTTCATCCGGTTTAAAACAAACTTTCAACTTACTGCAAATCTTAACATATTTAAATTTATTTACTAAATTTACGTCTTAGGTACTATTTTGTTCATATCACTGATCCTGTCATGATCAAACATACTACAAATACACTGAAATGTGAGGGCTGCAGGAGCGAATTCAACAGTATCTTCAAGCATCTTACCCCTGAGCAGCACGAAATGATCTCTTTAGACAAAAATTGTGAACCATATAAAAAAGGATCTATAATATATCATGAAGGGAACAGGATTTCAGGATGTTATTGCGTTGGCAGCGGGATTGTTAAAATATACAAGACAGGTATAGACGGCAAGGAACAGATAATAACTTTTGCAAAGAAGGGTGATATCATAGGATTCAGATCTGTTCTCAGCGGAGAACTTGCATGTACCACTGCCAAAGTAATAGAAGAATCTCATCTTTGTTATATACCAGGTGATACCTTTATTGACCTCTTCAGGGAAAATCCTGATTTCTCAATGGATCTCATGCAGCTTGCCTGTAAGGAGCTGGGTGAAGCGAATGCCTATATTACCGATATAGCTCAAAAAACTGTACGTGAAAGACTTGCAGAAGTTCTTCTGATCCTGATGAATAACTTTGATCTTGACGAGGAGCAGTTTCTTCAGATATCGCTTACCCGGGAAGAACTTGCAAATATTGTAGGTACTGCAACCGAATCTGTTATCCGATTGTTATCTGAGTTTAAATCTGACAATCTTATTGAACTTCATGGCCGCAGAATCAAGCTTCTTGATATAAAAGGCCTGAAAAAAGCAGGTAACGTATTCTAGGAGCAGCTTTACCTAATCTAATATCTTGTTCACAATTACATGCACTACCAGTCCGACTACAATCAACGTACCGCTTACTATTAATATAGTGTTTTGCGCCCGGTCCTGCACTAGTAGTGCCACTGCAAGCATTATAATGGCAATCAGGAATATTATCAAACCAATGTTCTGAATAATTTGCTTCATTTCCTTATATATTTAACATTGCTTATTTATGTTGCCAAAAATAACTAATAATTTCAAAAAAGATAATCAAGCAATTGCATATTTCTTCAGATATCAGAAAAGCAATGCCTGTCCGCCTTTAATCTCCCTTCCAAGATGCCTTAAACCCAGTACCGTTATTTCCCTTCCACGTGGTGTCCTTTTAATGTATCCCTCCTTTATTAGAAAAGGTTCATAAACCTCCTCAATAGTACCCGCATCCTCACCTATTGAAGTAGCTATTGTCGAAATGCCGACAGGCCCTCCTCCGAATTTATCAATAATAGTAAGCAATATCCTGTTGTCCATTTCATCAAGTCCATGCTTATCTATGTTCAGCGCCTCAAGTGAATATCTGGCTATTTCCATATCTATTTTACCGTGTCCCTTTACCTGCGCAAAATCCCTGACCCTTCTCAGAAGTGCATTTGCTATTCGTGGCGTTCCCCTGCTTCGCCCCGCAATCTCAACTGATGCATTATCTTCAATCTCTATATCGAGAATGTCGGCTGACCTTTTAATTATACCATCAAGAATTTCTGCGTCATAATACTCCAGATGAGAATTTATGCCGAAACGCGAACGAAGCGGACTTGTAAGCAATCCGCTCCTGGTTGTGGCACCTATCATTGTAAATGGATTAAGCTTCAGTTGTACTGATCTTGCACCAGGTCCTTTATCGATAATTATGTCAATCTTGAAGTCTTCCATTGCAGAATAAAGATACTCTTCAACAACGGGGCTAAGCCTGTGAATTTCATCTATGAACAGCACATCCATTTCGTCCAGGCTTGTAAGCAGACCAGCCAGGTCACCAGGCTTATCAAGAACAGGTCCGCTTGTAATCCTTATATTGACATCCATCTCATTGGCAATGATATTGGCGAGAGTAGTCTTTCCAAGTCCCGGTGGTCCGTGCAGCAGAACATGATCGAGAGCCTCATCCCTCATTTTGGCAGCTTTAACGAACACCTTAAGATTTTCCACTGTCTTTAACTGTCCCCTGAAGTCATTAAAAACAAGCGGCCTCAGTTTCTTCTCATACTCAATGTCCTGGTTGTCAGAAATGTCTTTTCTTATGTCATAGTCGCCATCCATTTAACTAAAGCTGTTGACCGTTCATTTAATTTGTCTGCAAATCTAAACTATTTATCCGCTGTTAACACATTATTATCATCATTAAAATTAATTAAAATTAAGAATGATGATGTATATGTCCTGTTGATAATGTTGAAAAATACAGCCAATAAAAATACTGACATGTAATGAGCAGTGATTACATTGATCATTAACAATTATGCCTTTGTACACATATCACTGCACCAACAATATATGATTAGAAATTAACAATTTTGAGTAATGTTGAAAACCCTTGTGTTAATTAAAAACAGGTGCAGGGATGTTCAAAAAATATTGATTCTTTATTTGATAATATGCCTCATAATATTTTCAAATCATCATAATTTTTATATAAGGGGAATTAAACTTATAAAGCAATTTTTTTAATAAAAAATTATCACCCGATTTATTAATAGTAAATGTTAATTTTGCAGTACTTTTCATATATGCTGAGAAATAATGCCTGAGAATATTAAATTAGCTGTAGGATCAGACCATGCCGGATTCAAAATCAAACAAACAGTCATTGATCATATTGAAAAGCATGGATACAGTTACCGGGATTTCGGTGCATATTGCGAAGATGCTTCCGATTACCCGGATTTTGCACATCCGGTGGCGCAAGCTGTTGAGAATGGAGAATATGATTTTGGTATAGTAGTATGCGGAAGCGGTAACGGTGTGAATATGGTGGTAAACAAGCATCAGGGCATCAGATCGGCTTTGTGTTGGAACAGTGATGTTGCCCGGTTAGTCAGGTTGCATAACGATGCCAACATATGTGCCCTGCCGGGCAGGTACATTGACGGTGAGCAGGCAACTGAAATAGTAAAGGTGTTTCTTAGTACAGGTTTTGAGGGTGGGAGGCATCTGCGTCGCATAAGCAAGATACCGGTATCAGCACCTTCAAGGAATAGTGATTAATCTAAAGAATTCCCCGTGACAGAGAACCGGGGTAGTTCGTTGGCAAATGGCAGGTATATATATTCATATTCCCTGGTGCAGGAAAGTATGTATCTATTGTGATTTCCATTTTTCCGTATCGTTGAGGGACAGCACCGAAATGCTTGATTGCCTTTCGGCGGAACTGCATATGCAGAAAGACTACCTTGCCGGCGAAAAAATATCTTCAATATATCTTGGTGGTGGAACACCTTCTGTTCTTGACGCAGGGGAGGTCAGGATGCTGCTTGAAAAAATACACTGCATTTTTGACGTGGACAGGAATGCTGAAATTACGCTTGAGGCGAACCCTGACGACCTTTTTCCCGGGTATCTTTCAGATCTGCAGCATGCCGGAATAAACAGGCTGAGCCTTGGGGTACAGTCATTTTTCGGGGAGGATCTTACCAGGATGAACAGAAGGCACGACGCTGCAGCATCGGCTTCATGTATTGAAAACAGTATATCTGCAGGCTTCACAAATATCAATGTTGACCTGATTTACGGACTACCGGGGATGGATGATGCCAAATGGAAAAGAAACCTCGGGATCTTTTTTGGGACCGGTGTCAATCATCTCTCCGCATATCATCTGACCCTTGAAGAAAAGACAGTCTATTCCCACAGGGTAAAGAAAGGAATGCTGAAACCACCTGGTGAGAAGAAAGGGGCCAGGCAGTTTGAGATGCTCATGGATATGGCATCTGATGAGGGGTTTATCCATTATGAGATATCAAACTTCTGCCGGCCCGGACATTTTTCAAGACACAATACAGGATACTGGCTACAGCACCATTACCTGGGAATAGGACCTTCTGCCAATTCGTACAATGGCATATCAAGGCAATGGAATGTAAGAAATAATACCCTATATATAAAAAGCATAAAATCCGGTAAAATTCCCTTTGAATATGAGGAGCTTGACAAAACCACACGGTATAACGAATATATCCTTACATCGCTGAGGACCATGTGGGGAGCAGACCCGTCATATGTGGAGAGGATCTTCGGAGAAGAGTATGCAGGCTATTTCCTTAAAGAGGCAGATATGCTCACTGGTAAAGGCTTTATTGAAAGGCGGAACGGAAACATTGTACTTACAAGGGAAGGGAGGAAGCTGGCTGATGGTATAATATCGGGGCTGTTCAGGGAAAAGGAGTGATAATGCCGGGATCCGGGAATGATCCTTTAAAAACCAGCTCCGGATCATATGAATTACCTGATCATATCGTCCCTGATAATCCCCACAAGCCTGGTTATCTCTTCAATATCAACGGGATTGTAAACATGTTGACGGTCCCTGGAAACTATTGTCCTGCTTGCCGTATCGATTATCAGGTCATCCTCATCGAAAAGGATCTCAACGGAATCAAAGACGTTTTTTAGCTGCCTGAACATTAGCAGGTACCTGGCTATGAACGGATCATCCTGGTAATTTGCCAGCAGTGCTGTCAGCCTGTCAAGAGAGTATTTCTGGGTAAGTATTTGCTGTTCAAGGTTAAGGTCAGGGTCTTCAGGATCATGGAAATGGCAGGCAATGTATAAACCCTCAACCCATCCTCCTGCAAGAATGAGTGCTGCTGCTCCGTGACGGTCGCTATGCCTGAGCTGCCTGTCAGCTTCAAGATAGAGCCCGGTTGCTATTATGAAAATAGAATCGGGGTGATAAATAACCCCGTCGCGGGCTGACTCAGCCTGGTTGATTATATTGCCACCTATACCCAGTCTGTCGGCCATCCTGTAAATGACAGCCATATAGTTGATCGCTTCCTGTGTCTGGCCGAACATGTGGCTGAAGCTCATGGCGGTCCCGTAAATGCCGAGGTTGACAGCTATCTTGTTGCTCGAGTTATACCTGTAGATGTTTTCAGGCTGATTCAGAATATTCTCATCAAAGACAATGTCTATCTGCTGAAAAAGCCGGTGCGATTCCATGGGTGAATAGAGGTCGTAGAATATGGCCCTGATCTCCTCAAGATCATTTATATCAAGTTCAAGCTCCGTTATTTCGGGCATGAAGGTTCTTGTTTCCTCCCTTTGCCTGCATGAAAAGGCAGTCATCAGAAGAAGGGCCGCCAGCAGGGGCATCAGCATATTAAGAACTGGTTTCCCGGGGCTTGCCTTACTATTAGTAACTGCAGTCATTATTATCATCCTGTTCAGTTAGGAGATATAAAAATACAAAAAAAAGCTTTCAGCCAACTGTTTGCCTGGATATTTGACCGTAAAAGATCGTTTTGCAGTGAGAACATTGCCTGGAGTATGCGCTGGCTGGTTTCAGCTAACTATCCTGTTCCCGAGCTGTTTCGCCAGCTGGATGCTTGCACTCTTAAGTATCATATGACGTTGCTGAAGCAACAGCGATTCTTCACTTTCTGCTGTTCTCAGCTTTTCTTCGGTATCCTTCAGCTCCTTACGTACCAGGAAGCTCTTGAACGCAAGGATGGTTGAGGGGATAAGCTGCCTGAGCTTCATCTCTTCCGTCTCAATATTTGCCTCTTTCCTTTTCCATATCCTGCTGATATCGTATGAAGTGCTCAGCAGGTCTGCTGCAGTACTGCTGATTGTGGTGTCAGGGTGGTTGGAGAACTGTTTCCCGGAAACTTCACCGTTTTGAGCGAGAATTACGGCTGTCTCCCTTATGATGGTGCCGTAAACCGGGTTTTCCAGCTCGAGTTCATCCCCCTGAAGCTCGCTGATAATATAGGCAGCAACGGAGACCGGCTGGCTGCCGGTATTCTCATCTGGTGGGAAAAGCTCAATGTTGCCATAGTTCATCAGGAGACGGATTATTTCCCTTTCAAGGGTTTCCCTTTCGGAGCGTTTGCCGGGCGATGCCTGGGGTCCTGATTTTGTTTTGGCAGCTTTGAACCCGGCATCATTGTACCTGTAATTAAGCCTCTTTTCTGAATCTTTTCTCCTTATCTCGTCAGCCTCCCTGTAGAGAATACTCTCTTCCACATTGAGGATGACGGCACACTCCCTTATATAGACCATCCGCGTGATGCGGTCGGGTATCCTGGCCACCGACCTTACAATGTCGGTTATCATCATCGATTTCCTGACGGGGTCGCTCTTTGCATCTTCACTGAGTAGCCGTGTTTTGAAAAGGACAAAGTCGAGCTCATTCTCATTGATGTAGCTGGTTATTTTGTCAGAATCGGTCTTGCGCGCGAATGAGTCGGGGTCTTCGCCTTCGGGAAACATCAGCACCCTGACATTCATACCCTCTTCGAGTATCAGGTCAATACCCCTCAGAGAGGCTTTAAGTCCGGCCTCATCACCGTCGTACAGGACGGTTATGTTTTTGGTGAAACGCTTGATCAGGCGGACCTGCTCGGCTGTGAGTGCCGTACCGGATGAGGCGACAACATTTTCAATCCCTGCCTGGTGGAGGGAAAGTACATCGGTGTATCCCTCGACAAGATAACATCTGTCACTCTGGACAATGGACTTTTTGGCATAAAAGAGCCCGTAAAGGATACGGCTTTTATGGTAGATCTCCGACTCGGGCGAATTGAGGTATTTGGCAGTATTCTTATCCTGCTTCAGGGTACGGCCTCCGAATGCCGTTACCTTCCCCGAAAGGGAATGGATTGGAAACATCACCCTGCCGCCGAACCTGTCGAACAGTCTGTCGCCTTTGCGTATTGACAGCCCTGTCTTTTCAAGAAACTCTTCCTTGTATCCGTTCTTCAGTGCTTCGCCGGTGAATTTATCCCAGCCTTCGGGAGAATATCCGAGTTGAAACTTTTCAATGATATGCTGCCTGTAGCCCCTCTCCTTCAGGTAAGCCATGCCGACTGAAAGTCCCTCGTCACTGTTGTTAAGGCTGTTGCTGAAGAAACGCTGGGCATATCCGGTAACAAGCATCATGCTTTCGCGTTCGTTCTGCTTCTCCTTTTCCTTGTCGCTTACCTCAGTCTCGACAACCTCAATGCCGTATTTGCGTGCCAGGAACCTCAGCGCCTCCGGCCATGAGACATGCTCGTGTTCCATTATGAAATTTACCGCGTTGCCACCCTTGCCGCAGCCGAAACACTTGTAGATCCCTTTGGCGGGCGAAACGGTGAATGAGGGAGTCTTTTCGTTGTGGAAGGGACAAAGTCCGAGATAATTGACACCCCGTTTCTTCAGGGTGACGAAATCCTGCACAACATCGGTAATCTCTGCCGTATCTATTATTCTTTCTATGGTTGCAGGATCGATCATTTGCACTGATCAGGTTTACATGTTCTGGCGAAGAAATGGTAGAGCCGCCGGTAAAGTTAATCAATAATCACCTCACATTTACAGCACGCCTCCCTGTTCTTATCAACAGACAGGGTTGCCGTTGTCAGCAAAGTTGTTAAAAAGACCGGCAATACCTGAGGCTGACAACCCCTTGCCGGGCTGCTCAGCACCAGGAGGAGAGAGGCAACGGTTTGTGGTTGTATTTTCGGAAGGAACTCGTTATATTGTGCACCGGTCAGCACAGCAGCAGGCGGACACACAAACCTGATGCCATGGAAGGCAGATAGCTGCTGTTGTATAAGGACATATGGGCGATTATGAAAATGTGGCCGGATGTTATTGTGAGTTGAACGCATAAAAATACCTGAACAGGATGGAAAAACTGGTTGTTTTGTCCGGTGCCGGCATAAGTGCCGAAAGTGGTATTAAAACATTCCGTGATATGGGCGGACTATGGGAAGAGTACGATATCATGGAGGTAGCCAGTCCGGAAGGATGGGCTCGAAATTCTGAGCTGGTGCAGAAATTTTATAATGACAGGCGGAAACAGCTTCTGGATTGCAAGCCGAACAGGGCGCACCTGCTGCTGGTTGAGCTTGAGAAGTTCTATGATGTTGAGGTGGTAACACAGAATGTTGACGACCTGCACGAGCGTGCTGGCAGCAGCAAGGTACTTCATCTTCACGGGGAGCTGCGGAAGGCGCAGAGCACGCATGACCCTTCGCTGGTCTATGATATTGACGGGTGGGAGATAAAGAAATCGGACAGGTGTGAAAAGGGATACCCGCTGAGACCCAATGTTGTCTGGTTTGGCGAGCCGGTGTATGCCATGGAGCCGGCAATGGACATTGTGTCAAAGTCCGGCATCCTGGTCGTGATCGGCACCTCGCTGAATGTGTACCCCGCAGCAAGCCTTGTGGATTTTGTTCCGGACAACTGTTTGGTGTATCTTATCGACCCCAATGAGGTGATGTATTATGGAAGGAAAAAGGTTAACTTTGTTAAGGAGAAGGCAGGTAAAGGCACCGGAATTCTGTTTGAGCAACTGATAGGGCAGAAACCGCCGTTTTGAAATACCGGGGCCGGCGGTTCAGGCCTATCGGGATATCATCAAGTCAGGCGACTACAGTTATGTATGATGGTTCATCTGATAATGACTTTTTGAATGAATATTTACAGATTGTTTTTGATTTTTATTATCCTGGCGCTTTGTGCCAGTGAGACTGGCGCACAGGAATTCAATGCAGGCATCGCCGGCGGTTTAAATATTTCGCAGGTTGAAGGAGACGGTTTTTCCGGATACAACAAACCGGGAGGTTTTTTCGGGCTCTTTGTAAGTACCCCGGTAAGCGATATTCTTTCTGCCCGGATGGAGATAAATTACTCTTCAAAGGGAAGCGTTCGACCTCCATCCGATGAAAATCCGGAAATTTACAAGATTGACCTTCGTTATGTTGAGATTCCTGTTTTGCTGCGCTACTCAGGGTTATCGGGAATTATTGGAGAACTGGGTCTCTCGGGCGGCTATCTGTTTTTCTCGCGGGAGGAGGATCATCTGGGCCCTAAGCCTCCGGAGGAAACCCGGCCGTTCAGCAAAGGAGAGCTTGCTGCACACGCAGGTGTCGGCTGGCAGTTTACCGAAAGGATTTCTGGTCATGCGCGCATCTCCTATTCGGTGATCCGGGTTAGAAAACATGCAGGCGGCGGCACCTACCGCTTCAACTGGGGCCAGTTCAATAATGTCCTGTCGTTTACTGTGCAATACACTTTTTTATAGACGCCTCTTCCAACGGAACACGTTTTTTAAGGATCGCTACCTTTGCCGTTCAGGCGTAGGCGATAGTGAGGATGCTGATCCTGACCCCCGTGCTCTCGAGCAGCGCCGATGCACATGCTTCCAAAGTGGCTCCGGTCGTCACCACATCATCAACCAGTATGACATGCCTTCCTGTTACCTTTTCGGGCTTGTCAACCCTGAAACAGTTTTCGACGTTCTCCCATCTCTGCAGGCGCGACTTGCTGGTTTGTGTTCCAGTACCTTCAAAGCGAACCAGCACATCGGCGGCTAATTCTTTCCCCATGCCTGACGCCAGTCCCCCGGCAAACCACTCGCTCTGGTTGAACCCTCTTTTTCTTTCCCTGAGATGATGGAGAGGCACGGGAAGCAGCAGATCGGCCTCCGAAAACAGCCGGCAGCCGGCCAGTTCAATGCCGTAAATGAAACCCAGGTACCGGGCCAGCTCCTTTCTCCCCCGGTACTTGATATGGTGAAGAATGCGCCTGCATTTGCTTCCCCTTTCAAAATAATACAGTGCTGCGGCGGCCTCTACGGGGACCCTTCCCCAGAAGAGCTGTTCCATCGGATTGTCCCTGTCTTCGTGGAAGTTGGTTTTTGGGAGCATATAGAGGCACCGCGTGCATATGTGCTCTTCCTGTTTTACCAGTGTGGTTCTGCAACCGGCGCATAGGCGCGGGTAGATAAGGTCAAGCAGGTCGCTTGCGGTTTCACATATGATGTTCTTCTGCATAGCCGGCAGTTGCTTATACAATTTACAAAAAACAGCCGGCAATGTCAACAGGTCGCCCCGTTCAATTAAAGGATGTTACATTTGTGCGTGGAGAGTGGCGGGCACTTTGCAAGGCAACGAAAATCAGAACCTTGTGTTCACTACATTTGTAAACTGTGAGCCGAAACTGTATGCCAGCCCTATTGATCCGGAAACCTGGTAGTTTGTTGCCATCCTGCGCTGCTGCAGCAGTATCTCTTCGAGTGAAAGATCACCTGCGGGCAGTGCCACAAGGTCGTTTATATAGTCGAAGTTACCTGTAACATTAAGAGACAGTCCTTTTATAACCCTCAGGTCCAGACGGGCAAACAGAGATGCCCTGTTGGATGTAAAATCATGAAAGTGGTGGGATCCGGTCAATCTTGCCCTGAAGGAACCCCAGGGCTGCTGGAAGCTTGCTGAAAGGTTAATCCTTTGGTAAGCAAGGAAGTCCTGGTTTTTGCCGAAGATTGTTTCTTCCATATAATAGTGCTGACCTGCACCTATACGGTAAACTATGGTTATAGCCCTCCTGGTGGCTTCACTGTAGGGATAGAGGCTGTACTCTATCCCGGGGCTTATCGTTGTATTGAAACTGATGTTATGAAAGGTGCTGGAGAGCATTCCTGTGAATATTCCGGCCGACCAGTGCTGGTCGATGCTTTTGATAACGTTTCCCTGGAAACCGTGTCTTCGGGAACGGCTTGTTATTACTCCGTCGTCGGTCTTAAAATTCCGTTCGTTAAGGTTGAAATAGGGTCGGATCCTTATTTTCCATTCTTCAGATACCTTGTCGGCCGAGAAACCCCATCTTGAATCGAACCTGTCCTGGCTTACTTCCTTGTTGAAGTTTGCTCCCCCGAATATTTCAAACACCCAGTTTTTCCAGGGATCGTCGACAGGGACTGACGCGATCTCCCGGCCGCCCCTGATGCTGAGTGAAATATTGTTAACCATGTCGGTGCCGGCGATGTAGGGGACAAGCCCCATCCTTATCATATCGGCAAGCCCGCGCCTTGTTTCATCTGTGGTGTTGTTGCCGGGGGCCCAGTAAGTAATAACATTGTTCATGCCTTCATAAGGCCCCCTGCCAATGAACGATATGACGTAACTGGCACCTGTGGAACCTGAGCCGTGACGGGTCATCATTATATGGACCTGTGACATCTCACGGTCCCTTACATAGTTTACAAATGTAATTGTCTCCCTTATATACTGCTGATGAAAAGGAAAATCCAGAAATACAGGAATGAAATTGTTACGGTCCAATATTGCTGTTCTGTCACCGCCAATAGCCTGGTTGTTAAAAAATGAGAATAGTATTACTGCCGCCAGGATTATGAAATATCTGGTTGTTGAACGGGATCCGTTATTGTTTGACATTGTTATTATCGATATATGTGTTAATAATTTCATAGATCCCCTGATAAATAGGGGTTAATACAGGTGCAGACTATATCCGGTAATTCAGGGAGGTCAAAGATGTTTTAAATTACCGGTGCCTGCAATTTACCTGCTGTTAAAAATAGTTAATTGTTCCCGGTTACCAGCGTAAGGGGGATCATGCTTATTTGCGGGTGATGATGTCAAGAAGCCTGCTGGTGCGTGCTGCCGTAATGCCTGTACTGGGACACTTGCCGGCGCCCAGAAGTTCATCGGTAACAGTCTGGATCAATGGCTGCTGAACATGTAAAGGACGCGGATTGTCAACAAAAGTGACTTTACCGTCGCATGTGAGTTCGGTCGGGGTAAAGCCGAAACATGAAAATTTAATCTTTCCCCTTTCTCCCGCAATTTCAATGGTGTCTTCCCTCATGTGCTCCGGTGCTGTGAAACTCCATGTCCCGCTTCCGGCAACACCGCTGCCGCACCTGAACCCGGCAGAGACAAAATCCTCGGGCTCATAGAGCCCCCCGAGGTTGGTGGTGTAGGAACCGGTCTCCTCAACAGGGCCCAGAACGTAATCGATAAAGTCAAGCTGGTGACTGCCAAGGTCATATATATAGCCGCCTCCTGATATTTCAGGCTCCACCCTCCAGGGAGGTTCTTCTTCCAGGTCTTCCCTGTAGGGTGGCTGGAAGAACCGTATCATGAAGAAACGGGGCTGTCCTATGGCCCCGGAATCGACAAGCTTTTTGATTTCCAGAAATCCCGGGAGCATTCTCCTGTAGTAGGCCACAAACAAAGGTATTCCGGTCTCAGCCGATACCCTGACCATCTCAAGGCATTCGGTATGTGTGGCAGCCATTGGTTTTTCCACATAAACAGGCTTGCCAGCCCGCATCGCTTCTATGGCATAA
>SL_3KL_010_SEDDRAFT_10000956_pt1 | contig 25507 bp, 20 predicted proteins | sample SodLakKL_010_SED_2_FD_10381 | JGI IMG/M metagenome (IMG submission 10381) | reverse complement strand
ACCGTCCCCGTCAGGGTGAGCTCACCCGTCATGGCCAGATCCCTCCGGACCTTTCGACCGGAGAGGGCTGAAACGAGGGAGGTGGCCATGGTGATCCCGGCAGAGGGCCCGTCCTTGGGGATGGCACCTGCAGGAACGTGAATATGCACTTCCGTTCCCTTCATGAGCTCTGCCGGAATCTTGTAGGCGGCCCTTTGTGACTTGGCGCAGGTCCATGCCGCTCGCCCCGACTCCTTCATCACATCGCCCAACTGACCGGTGAGAACGAGCTTCCCGTCCCCGGGCATGACGCTGGCCTCCACGAACATGATATCCCCCCCCATGGGGGTATAGAACATCCCGGTGGAGACCCCGATTGCGTCTTCGGTCCGCATCTTCTCGGGGTGGACCCGTGGACGTCCCAGAAGCTCTCGGATCGCCTCCGAGCCCACCGTCATGAACTCCACCTCATCCGCAGCGATCTTTCGAGCCACCTTTCGGGCAACCTTCCCCAGCTCCCGCTCCAACTGTCGNACACCGGCTTCCCGGGTGTACTGGGAGATGACGGCCCGGATGGCCTCATCCTCCACCTCCAACTCCTCCTTNTTCAGGCCGGCTTCCTTGATCTGGCGCGGCAGGAGGTATCGNCTGGCGATCTCCAGCTTCTCCTTCTCGGTATAGCCGGAGAAATCGACTCGCTCCATCCGATCCAGGAGGGGTGCCGGGATCCGGTCCNCGTAGTTGGCGGTGGCAATGAAGAGGACCTCGGAAAGATCGAAGGGGATTCCCAGGTAGTGATCGGTGAAATTGGCGTTCTGGGCCGGGTCCAGAACCTCCAGAAGGGCCGCTGAGGGATCTCCCTGGAAGGAGACCCCGAGCTTGTCCACCTCGTCCAGAAGAAAGACGGGATTCTTGGACTTCACCTGCCGCATTCCCTGGATGATCCGACCCGGCATGGCGCCCACATAGGTCCGACGGTGCCCCCGGATATCGGCTTCATCCCGGGCCCCGCCCAGGGAGATCCGGACGTACTTCCGGCCCAGCGACCGGGCGATGGATTGAGCAATGGAGGTCTTCCCCACACCTGGCGGTCCAGTGAAGAGGAGGATGGGGCCCCGCCCCACTATCTCCTCCTCATTCTCGTCGTCGTCCGGCTCCTCCTCGGAGCCGTCCTCCACGTCCGGAGGATGGTCTCCCTCGGTGTCCTCTTCCGCCGGCCCCTCGCTGGAAGGGTCGTCTTCCGCGAGAACATCAAGGGCTTCCGCCTCTTCTGCCGAACCCAGCGCCACCGGCAACGCCCCTTTGGCCGAGACCGACCCGTGGCCATTGCCTTCAGCCGGGCCGTGGCCGTTCCCCTCGTCCATTCCTTCTCCGGGGATTTCACCGCCATCCTCGTCCAGGTCCCGTGGCTCAGGGGTGTCTGGTTCTCTGGTCCTGGGCGAACGCTCGAACTGCAGCTTTCGCACGGCCAGGAATTCCAGGATCCGGTCCTTCACATCCTCCAGGCCGTAGTGGTCCTCGTGCAAGATCTCCTGGGCCACTTTCAGGTCGATCTTGTCTTCGGTCCGCTGGTTCCAGGGAAGCTCGGTGACCCATTCGAGGAAGGTCCGGATGACCTGATATTCGGCCGACTGGGGGCTGGTCCGTTCCAGCCGCTTCAACTCCCGTTCCACCTCGGTCCTGGCATCCTCGTCCAGCGCCAGGGCTTCGATCCTGCGCCGAAGGTCTTCGATCTCCTTCTTTTCATCTTCATCCCCCAACTCTCGTTGGATCTGCTTCATCTGTTCTCGAAGCAGCATCTCCCGCTGACGCTCGCCCAGCTCTTCCTGGACCTTGGCCTGGATATCCTCCTGAGCATCCAGCCGGGCCAGTTCCCTCTCCACTGCCACCAGGGCGCGCCGCATCCGCTCCTCGTCGTCCAGGACCTCCAGGAGCTTCTGCTTGTCAGGTGTGGGAAGGTCCAGATAAAAGGCCACAAGGTCCGCGAAGGAACCGGGTTCCTCCACTCCCTGGAGGAGTTGATTCATGGCCTCGGCAGGCACACCCCTCCGGGTTCCCAACTCGGCAGCCCGGTCCCGGAGCTCCTTGTCCAGAGCCTGAAACCCCGGATCCTCGGGATTCCTGGGAGGGAAGCGGGTCAGGGGGATGGCACTGGCCCGCAGCATCCCCTCCCCCTCCTCCTCATAGTGGACGGCCTCGGCCCGATTGTCTCCCTGCACCAGGAGTTGGACGCCACCCCGGACCCGATGGGTCTGGATGATCCGGACCACCGTTCCCACGGTGTAGAGGATCTCAGGGGTGGCGTCGTCCACATTCTCCTTCTGGGCGACGGCGAAGAGGCGGCGGTCATCATCCAGAGCCGCTTGGACCGCCTCCACCGTTCCTGGGCGACCGGCAGAGATGGGCACCGCCACCCCGGGGTACACGACGGTATCCCGAAGGGGCAGTACCGGAAGACTGAATCGTTCGCCCATGAGGGCCTCTCTTAGCTCGGGAAACCCGGACGCCTGAATCGCTCCGGGTCTCCATTTATGGTACGTTCGAAGGGGCCAGGGAACAGCCTGGCGGTGTTCCCGACCTTCAGTGCAGGAAGTCTGCCAACCCACAAGAGACTGGAACGTGCCTCTCCGGCCGGGGTCCTGTCAAAATGGCTCCGTGCCGGACCCCGGGGAGCCCCCATCGTACCATCCCAGAGAAGCGAACCATCCATCATGGCTGAAGCCCCCAGCTCCGTACCAGCCCCTTCAGATCGGTCTCCTTCGTCCAGCGCCCGCCCATCAGGCAGACGAACGTCCACTGGAGTCTTCGCCGGGATCCGGGTCGGCTCCATCGGAGGGGTGGAGATCTCCCTGGACTACTCCTGGTTCATCATCTTCTTCCTCATCCTTGGGACCTTCGCCGGAGTTGTCTTCCCGGCCCAGGCGCCTGGAGTGGATCGGCTTGGATACCTGGTCATGGGCTTCGTGGGAGCGGCCCTCTTCTTCATCTCCCTCCTCTTGCATGAACTGGCCCATGCCTTCATGGCTCTCCGGCGAGGGGTGGGCGTAGAGGGGATCACGCTTTTCATCTTCGGGGGGATGGCCCGCACCGAACGGGACGCCTCCTCCCCTGGCGATGAGTTNGCCATCGCCGTGGTCGGTCCTCTGGCCTCCTTCGCCCTCGCCGTCCTCTTCTACGGGTTGGCCTTGGCAGGCTCGGCAGCTGGAGCACCTTTGGCCATCACCGTGGTGGCCGAATACCTTGGCTTTCTGAATCTCCTCCTGGCCATCTTCAACCTCCTGCCCGGCTTTCCCCTGGATGGCGGGCGGCTCCTCCGCGCCATCCTCTGGCGAATCACCGGCTCCATGCGAAAGGGTACCGAGATCGCCGCCAACGCAGGGCGGGCACTGGGATTCGGGCTCATTGGCCTGGGACTCTTCTCCCTCCTGGTGGGAGGAGGGCTCATCGGAGGGTTGTGGCTGGTCTTCATTGGGTGGTTCCTGGGCCACGCCGCCCGCTCCTCGTACCAGCAGGTCCTCCTCCAGGACATGCTCTCCCCGCTATCGGCCCACCAGGCCATGACCTCCAGNCCNGAGACGGTCGCTCCTGACATCCCCCTGGAGGAACTGGTGAACAGCTACTTCCTCCGGAGGCCCTTCAACTCNTTTCCNGTCACCGAGGATGGGNTTCCCATCGGGATGGTGACCCTTCGGCAGGTGAAAGCCGTTCCCCGACAGAACTGGAGTGGGAANGTCGTGGCAGACCTCATGACCCCCCTCCAGGACGTGGTCGTCGTGGACCCGGAGACCAGTATGCTGGACGTTCTCCGGAAGATGCAGTCGGCAGAGGTGAGTCGGGTTCTGGTGGCCCGGGAATGGGAGCTGGTGGGGATCATCTCGTCCACGGACCTGGCTCGCTGGTTGGATCGAATGACCCTCGTGGAATAGAAACCCAACCGAATCCACACCCATGTCCATGGCACAGAACCCCGAGACCATCGTACAGGAGATTCCCTTGGATCGACTCCCCCAGGGCTTCGCCGCCAGACTCGAATCCCCTCCACAGCACCCCTCGACTCCCCGCCCTGCCGCAACCGTAGCTCTGTTCCGACAGGGCTCGGCCCAGTCCATGGATGACCCCGAATCCCATCTGCCTGCCAGTCCCGGGGCAGATGACCGGGCCGGGGACGGTGGCTCTCCTGGGCTGGAGATCCTCCTCCTGCAACGGGTTCGATCGGCCGGCTTCGTCCCTGGGGCGTACGTCTTTCCCGGAGGCCGGGTGGACCCCAGCGACGGCTCCGTCGGGATCCTGGACCACCTGGACGGCGCCGATCCCCGGGAGTTCTCCGCCCGCCTGGGGATCAGGGGAGATGACCCACCAGCTTTTGCATACCTCGTGGCCGCCCTTCGGGAGGCCTTTGAAGAGACCGGGATCCTCCCGGGTCTGACTCGCACGATCCCGCATTCCCGGCTCGGCGCCCTTCGGACAGCACTCCTGCAGGGTGAGACCACCTTCCCGAAGGTCCTCCGGGATCTGGACGTGATCCTGGATGCCAGGACCACCAGCTACATCGCTCACTGGGTCACACCTGAAGCTGAACCCAGACGATACGACACCCGCTTCTTCGCTATGGAGGTGCCGCGAGGAGCCCATGTCTCTCCCCAGCGCTCGGAGGTGAGTCAGGCCCTCTGGATCGAACCCGGTCTGGCCCTCCGGCGAAATCGAGCGGGAGAGCTGCCCATGGTGTTCCCCACGATCCGCACCCTGGAGGAGCTGGCAAACTTCCAGAGCGCTGACGAGTTGAGAGATCACTATGACGCCAGAAGGATCCCGCGAATCCTTCCCCGGCTCGTCCGGACGCCCACTGGTGTAGGAATCTCCGTCCCCGACACCTCCACTCCCAGTCCTGACACGACACCATGAGCCCAGGTTCCTGGCCCCTTTCTTTTCTGACAGCCCTCCTCGTTCTGGCAGGGATAGGGTGTGGGGAGGGGACTGCAGGCACCCCGGCAGCCTCGACAACCACTCCCCTTCCCCAGGCCGAGTCCTCCCAGCCCGTTCCCGATCCGGTTGCAGCTTACCTGGAGCGGGCCGTGCCCGACTCGACCCGGGTCGAGGAACTCCTGGAGCAGGTGAATGATGGGCTGGAACGGTGGCGGAATGGGGACCGCGTTGAGGGGGCCTCCATAGTCGACGCAGCCCTGGCCCAGCTTCCCACCACCGCCGACTGGCGACCGCTCATCCGGGCGGAGCTCCTGGCGCCGGTCGGAGATACCCTGGAGGTCCGGCGCTCGGTGGAGGAGCTGGCTCCGGAGGGTGACCTCTATACCCGCTGGGGCTGGTCCTTCCTGGTCCAGGCCTACGAGGAAGCCGACGATGAAGCAGGCGCACTGAGGGCAGCTCGGGGAGCGGCGGAGACGCTGAGGGATCCAGGGGAGCAGGGGAACGCATGGCTGACTGCCGGCCGACTGGCGCTCGCCACCGGCGACACGGCTCAGGCCACGGAGCTGCTTCGCCGCGCCATGGACAGCCTTTCCCCGGATGCCTCGGCTGCGGGATCTGCCGCCGTCCACCTTGCCGAGCTCTGGGAACCTGTCGAAATGGCGGAACGGATCCACCTGGGGCAGACTCTTCTGGCCCGGGGCGAGTGGGAGCTGGGGCGAGAACTCCTCTTTCCGATCCTGGGTGAAGGTCCAAACCAGCTCTCCAGAGAAGTGGAGTCGGCCATCCGAATCGGGCTGGGCCGGGCCCTGGTGGAGCTGAATCGAACCACTGAAGCCAGAGACGTTCTGATCCCCCTCACAACCTCTGAAGAGGATCCTGAAGTAGCGGCTCAAGCCCTTTTCTGGAAAGGGCGGGCGGCCCTGGCCCGGCAGCGTCACACCGAGGCCAGAGAGCTCTTCCTGGAAGCAGCTCAACGCCACCCCTCGTCCCCGTGGGCCGAGGAGGGGCTCCTGGCCCTCCTGAGTGCCGTCCCCGGTGGTGCCAGCTCCAGCCTGGGGTCTCAGGTGCTCGAGGATCTCCTCTCCACCGGAGTGGGATCCGGGGCCGGAGAGCTCGCTGCCATTCGCTTCGGAACCGGAAAGTACCTGGACGGAGATCTGGATGGCGCGCTGGAATCCTTCCGGCAATACCTGGATGGTGCCCGCCGGAGCTCGGCCCGCCAGCAGGCCCGGTACTGGGCCGCCCTCGCCCTGGAGCGGAAGGGGGCCGGTGACGAGGCTCAGGAGCTCCTCCGAGCAACCCATGAAGAGAATCCCCTCTCCTTCTACGGGACCTTCGCCGGAGACCGCCTGGAACTGCCCATCCTTCCAGCCGACCTGCCCCAGGGGCCCGAGACCGGTGACCTGGACGATCCGGCCATCCGGAACGCCCTCATCCGCCTCCGCCTCCACCAGCGCGTGCCTACGGCTGGTTCCTTCGCCTACGAGCTGGACCGACTTGAACGGCATTTCCTCCAGCGGGAAAGTCAGGCCTACGACTTCGCTGAAGCCCTCCAGCGCTGGGAATTCCCCATCCAGGGAACGGTCCTTGGCCGGACCATTCACCGTGAAGAAGGGGACTGGAATCTCCGTCTCCTCCGGATCGTCTATCCATTCCCGTACCGGGAGGCCATCGTCCGAGAGTCTCGGACCAGGGGGCTGGACCCCTTCTTCGTGGCAGGACTCATCCGTCAGGAGTCCATGTTCCACCCCACCATCCAGAGTGCCGCAGGCGCAGTGGGTCTCATGCAGCTCCTGCCGGGAACGGGCCGAGAGGTAGCGGGAGCCGAGGGGATCCGTTTCTCTCCAGCCATCCTGGGGGACCCGGAAATCAACGTGCGCCTCGGAACCTCCTTTCTCGCCTCCATGATCCGCCGCTTCGACGGCCGGGCTGAAGACGCCCTCTCGGCATACAACGCAGGTCCCACCCGGGCCCGCCAATGGAGGAGTCGGGCCGAGTACCGGGACACCGACGTCTTCCTCGAGCACATTCCGTTTGCCGAAACCCGCCACTATGTGAAGGTGGTGCAGCAGAACACCCGGATCTACACTGCCCTCTATGGCTGTCAGGACTTTCAGCCCTGCACGGGGCTTTCCTATCGGGCGGCCGTAGCCAGGAGTCCGGTGGCCGGGGGAGCGCCCTCATCATCCCTTGCCCGCTGACCCCCCCACGACGAAGCCCCGGCCAGGCACTCCATCCCAACAGGGGTGAAGGGCCTGACCGGGGCTCTATCCTTCCGATCGTACCGAGTCAGATCATGGCCTGACCTGGCTACCGAGCCTCAGTAGCGGGGAAGAGGCGCGTCTGGATCCATCCCCCGCTCGATCTTCTGCTGGCGGACCATCTCGGCCACATCCTCCAGGAGCTGGCGGGCATCGTAGACCACGCCGTCAGAGATCGTGTACTTGACGCCTCCGACTCGCGTGGGCTCGCCCGTTTCGTCGTCCAGCTTCACCGCACCGGTCCCGTACAGAACCTTCAGGTTCTCCAGGGGGTTCTCCTCCACGATGACCAGGTCGGCCAGCTTCCCGGGCTCCACGGTCCCGATGGGAGGCTCCATTCCCTTCACCTCATAGGTCTCCTGAGCGGCATAGAGGGTGGCGGACTGAATGACCTCCAGGGGATGCAGACCCACCTCCCGCAGGAGCTCCAGCTCCTCGATGAAGCCGAACCCGTAGTTCTTGTAGATGAACCCGGAGTCGGCACCTGTGGTGATCCGCCCACCGGCTCGGTGGAAGTCATGCAGAAACTTCATCCAGCGCCGGTAGAAGGCACGCCACTCCGCCTCTTCCTCCGAACCCCAGTAGAACCAGTAGGACCCGTGGGCCCGCCGATCCGGGGTATAGAAATCCCACATGGAGGGAAGGGTGTACTTGTCATGCCACTCGGACTCCCGAGCCCGCATTACATCGCGGTTGGCCTCGTAGATGGTCATGGTGGGATTGATGAAGAAGTCCAGATCCACCAACTCCTGGACGAACTCGTTCCACTCGTCACTTCCCGGCTCGTGGATCTGGTTCCAGATCTTGGCCACATCGGCGAACCGATGCTGCTCGTTCTGGTAGTTGTAGTCCAGCCGGTAGGGCTGGATCTGGTGATCTTTCTGGAGGGACTCGAAGAGTCCGTAGAAGTGGGTCATTCCCGTGAGCCCGGCCCGCGCGGCGTCCCGGACGTTCATGTGGGCCACCCGGGGCTGGGAAAGGTGGGCCGTAGTCCCCATCCCCAGGCTGTTGGCCTCATCCACGATGGCGCTGAAGAGGTGGGGCTCCATCCCGTGGGTGTGGAACTTGATCCCCTCCACTCCGTTCTCATGGGCCCACTGCACCCACTCCCGGCCCATCTCGGGAGTGTCGATCCGACCCCGATCCCACCCTGAGCTGGGCCGCTGATAGTTGATGATCCTGGGCGCAACGATCTCATTCGCCGCACTCCGGGCCTGCTCCTCCAGCGCCAGGTCGAAGCCCGTCAGGCCTACACCCCGAACCGTGGTCACCCCATGGGCCAACCAGAGCTTGTAGGCGTAGGAGAGCTCGGGATTCTTGGGTGCACCCCCGGCATGGGCGTGGTTGTCGATGAAGCCGGGAAGCACGTACATCCCGTGAGCATCGATCTCGAAGTCGGCATCTCCTGGACGGCGATCCTCATCAATGTCCACCCCGGGGTATCCCACGGTCTGGACCTGAACGATCCGGTTTCCTTCGATGACGATATCAGTGGGTCCAGCCGGCGGAGCTCCGGTCCCATCGATGAGGATGGCTCCCCGGATGATCAGGCGGTCGAAGGGGCCATCCCCCTCATCCGGTCCCCGGTCGTGACCCGGGACAGTCTGGGCCATGAGCCCCATGGGAAGGAGGGCAACGGCGACAAGGAGCGGTAGGAACCGCAGTCGTCGGCGGATGGACATGAAGCAACTCCAGTAGTTCACAGGTTGAATGGCAACCCAGCCTGGAAAGGCCGGATCAGAGCGCTGCAGCTGTGGTCAGGTGCGGCGTCGAAGATATGCGGAATGGCCCCGTCAGGGCCAGATGGAGCCTCGGGGCCGGGGATCGCGCCAGGCAGACCCTCTGGCTCGAAGTCCCCGCCTCCTTCCACCTTCACCGGCGGGGACGGGGGCTGAGAAGACCGATGATGAGTCCCACCACGATGGCTCCGATGATGGACCAGATGATGGGAAAAGTCTGGTCCCCGATCTGGAGGGTGAAGAGTTCCGGAAGACCGAGGGAGCCGGCGATCATGGGACCCACCAAGGCACCGATGAACCCCAGCGCTACCGAAACCAGACAGCCCCCCCGGGTGAATCCCACCATGGCCTGGGCAATGGAGCCGCAGACGCCGGCGATGACCAGGAGTACGACGAATTCCACGACGGTCATGGCTGCTCTCCGCTGGGGATGGTGCCCTCAGGAACCGGTAGGTCCGATCCCGGGCCGGGCTCACATTCGGCGATAGGCCGGTCCGCTCCCTCCCTCTCGGGGAGTCCAACGGGGGCCCAGAATATCCGTGGCCTTGCAGTCGATGCAGTTGGGGGCGTTGACGATGAGCCGGTCTCCTTCTCGCTCGTACACACCTGCGGGGCAGACGTGAACATAGAACTCGGCCATCTCCGGCGAGATGTCCTCGCCCACGATGAGGTGGGAGGGAATATCGTCCCGGGTCTTGTTTCCCGACTTGAAGACGGCATCCACCTTGGAGAAGGTGAGTTCGCCATCGGGGTTGAAGGTGGGCGCGGGAGCCTCCAAGGTCCGGGGCTCAGCCGCGTCCTCTTCCACCCGAATGGCCCCACCGGGGAAACGCCCCCCCGTCACCGACATGAGACCGGCCTTCATCCCTCCGGCGTAGAAACCCGACTTGAAGGCCAGTCTCATGTTCCGGGTCCGGTACAGGTCCTCCATGATGAAGGAGTCGTTGACGGACCGGGTGTAGGAAGAGAGGCCTGCTTCCGAAGTGTCCCCTTCCTTCAAGGCCTGGAAGATGGCTCGGGCCGCCAACATCCCGGACTGGACCGCGTAGTGGATGCCCTTCAGGCTGGGAACGTCCACGTATCCTGCAGCGTCGCCCACCACGCAGACTCCATCCCCGTGCCGCCTTTCCGCCACCGAATGGTATCCTCCCTCCGGGATGGTCTTGGCTCCCCATTCCAGGAGCTCTCCCCCCTCCAGGATCTTCCGGACCAGTGGGTGTCCCTTGAACTGCTGGAGGAGGCCGTGGACATCCAGTCGGGCATCCTGGTAGTCCAACCCTACCACCAGCCCCAGCGAGACCAGGTTCTCTCCCATGGGATAGAGCCAACTCCCTCCGAAAGCGTCGGTGGGGAGTGGCCACCCCAGGGTATGGATGACCCGGTCCAGAGGCTCCTTCACCTCCCAGAGCTCCTTCACCCCAAGGGCGTAGAGCTGGGGATTGGTGGCCCCTACCCCCTGCCACTTGAGCCACGACTGGGTCAGGGGGCCCCGGGTCCCTTCGGCCAGCACCGTGACCTGAGCAGTCAGATCCATAGGTGGCGTGTAACCACTCCCGGGATTCTTTTCCCGATCCAGGCCTGCTGGAGTGGTCCGGACCCCGCGAACGGCCTTCCCCTCCACCAGGAGGGAGTCCACGGGGAACCCGGGGAATACATTGACCCCCAGCTCCTCGGCCTTTTCTCCCATCCATCGGACCACTTCACAGATGGAGGCCACCCGGTTCCCGTGGTTCTTCATGGTGGGCGGGGTGGGAAGGCGCACGGCCGATCCTTCCCGCATGAGATACACAGCCTCCTTCTCAACCTTTTCCCTGAAGGGGAAGTCACCTTCCGCCAGATCCGGGAAGAGCTCCCGGAAAGGCCCTGGGTTCAGAACGGCTCCGGAAAGGCAGTGCTCACCCAGCTCGGCAGCCTTTTCCAGGACCCCGATCTCCAGTTGCCCCAGCTCGCCGCCCTCCTCGGCGTCCTTCTGGACGAGGCGGGCAAGCTCAATGGCGCCGGCCAGTCCAGCAGGCCCGCCGCCAACGAAGATCACATCCATGGGAACGGCTTCGTCGTCAGGAGCCTCCTCAAGGATGATGCGGTCGTGGGGAAGCTCCGGCTGAGCCTTGATGGGGTGGATCCGACCGGAAAGGGCGCTGGAGTCAGCCATGCCGTAGGTCTCCCTGAATGATCAGCGGTGCACGGGGTTTCGAAGAACTGGGAATGGACAGTTGGCCTCTGGAAGGCGGGACTGTCCTTTGAGCCCACCTCCGTCGCACCCGATAGCCGACACAGCGCCGGGGAACCCCGAGCCGCCCCGAAGGTATCCGGCACGCCCACACCCAACCCCTCTCAACGAATGAGGGATCGCTAAAGATTAGCGAATCCTCCTGCCTTCGTCACCCCGAACCCGTCTGAACCGGAGCCAATCCATGACCGAGCAGCGTCCGCAAACACTGGGAGCCCTCCGCGAATCGGGTTATCGACCCCGGTCGGTAAAGGAGGAGGTACGGGAGAATCTTCTCCGGAAGCTGGCAGATGGAGAGGCTCTCTTCCCCGGGATCCAGGGCTACGAAGACACTGTCATTCCGCAGTTGGTGAACGCCCTTCTGGCCAAGCAGGACTTCATCCTGCTGGGTCTCCGAGGGCAGGCCAAGAGCCGGATCCTCCGACAGCTCACCCAATTCCTGGACGAGGCCATACCGGTCCTGGAGGGATCGGAGGTGAACGACGACCCCATGGCGCCCATTTCCCGGCAGGGACGTCTCCTGGTGGAGCAGGCCGGTGACGAAGCTCCGGTGGGATGGCTTTCCCGAAGCCACCGCTACGTCGAGAAGCTGGCCACACCTGACGTGACCATTGCCGACATCATCGGCGACGTGGACCCCATCAAGGCGGCCCGGGGAGGACACCTCCTTTCCGATGAGCTCACCATCCACTATGGGCTCCTCCCCCGTGCCAACCGGGGAATCTTCGCCCTGAATGAGCTCCCCGACCTCTCCGGAAAGATCCAGGTGGGACTCTTCAACATCCTTCAGGAAGGCGACATCCAGATCCGGGGCTATCCCATCCGGTTCGGGCTCGACCTCCTCCTGGGCTTCACCGCCAACCCGGAGGACTACACGGCCAGGGGAAAGATCATCACGCCCCTGAAGGACCGGATCGGGGCCGAGATCCGGACCCACTATCCCCAGGAAGTGGAGACGGGCATTTCCATCACGGCCCAGGAGGCCTGGGTGGACCGGAGTCACCGTCCGGTGGAGATCCCGGACTTCGTGGCCGAGGTCATTGAACGGGTGGCCTTCCTGGCCCGCCGGGACAAGCGGATCGACCAGCGCTCCGGGGTAAGCCAGCGGCTTCCCATCACCCTCCTGGAAGGCGCCATCTCCAATGCCGAGCGCCGAGCCATCCGTCTTGAGGAGGAGCGGATCGTCCCCCGGGTGGGCGATGTCTTCGCGGCCCTCCCCACCATCACGGGGAAGATGGAGCTCGAGTACGAGGGAGAGATGCAGGGGGCCGAAGCCATTGCCCAGGAGCTCATCGCCGGGGCGTCCAGGGAGGTCTTCCTCATCCGGGCTGGAGGAGCCCAGGTGGAGGAGATCGTGGAATACTTCGAAGGCGGTGGCGCCCTTCAGGTTTCGGCCGATGCAGGTGCCAGCGCGTGCGTGCAGGGATTCCAACAGGTGCCGGGACTCCTGCAACTTACCGAGGCCGTAGGGCTCACCCCAGGAGAAGGCTCCGACGGATTGCGCGCCGCAGCCTGTGAGCTCGTCCTGGAGGCCCTGGTGGCAGAGCGCCGTCTCTCCAGGTCCGAGGCAGGGCGATACAGCGGCTCTCGCCGGAACGGAGGCACGGAAGGAGGTGCCTCTGCCGGTCCCACCTTCTGACCGCAGGAGGACCCGTGTGACGTCGGGAGGACCCGTCTACTTTCCGGCAGGCTCCCGGTAGACCAGGACAGGACTGGGGCTTCCCCGTACCACCTTGTCCGCGACACTGCCCAGGAGAAGGCGGGCTACCCCACCCCTCCCCGCGGTGGACATGGCAATGAGCTGGACCTTCTCGTCCTGGGCCACGTCCAGGATCGCCACGGCCGGTTGATGGGAGGAAACCACCAGGGACTCCACCGTGAAGCTTCGGCCCTCGGCCAACTCTCGACCTCGAGCCTCCAGATAATCCCGGGTGGCCTTCCGGATCTCCTCCTGATCCTGCTCCTCCCGAGCCGTGTGGGGCAGGTACGGGTAGCCCGCCGGCGTCAGGGGAGGAACGCTCTGGACCAGGGTGATGGTGGCGTCATCAGCCAGGAGAGGCCGCACCGCCCTCAGAACGCCTTCACTCTGGCGGGACCCATCCAGGGGGACGAGGACCCGGGAGAAGGCGCCCAGCGCCGGCGCCGAAGGCCATGCCGGAGCGTCCTCTTCCTCCATCTCCTCCCTGGGACGGAGGAGGAGGACCGGAACCGGGCTCCCTCGGATTACCCCGTCGGCGGCGCTACCCAGCCAGGCCCGCTTCACGGGACCCCTCCCATGGGTGGTCATGACCACGAAGTCGCCGCCCCCTTCCTCTATATGCCGGAGGAGAGAAGCAGCCACGTTTCCAGATGGGATGACCGTCGAGACCACCTCTCCCTTGAATCCGGAGCGGCGCACCTCGGCCTCCGTCTCCTTCAGATACTCCTGGGCTCTGGCCTGCCCCCGGTCTCGGGACTCATCTCCCCGGATCACCTCTGACCGGGACTGGGCGTCGGGAACCGGAGTCGCCACTGTAACCAACTCAAGGCCGGCCCCCCATCGGGAGGCGAGGGACAGAGCCTGGGGCACGGCCATCTCCGAGAACCGGGAACCGTCCAAAGGCACGAGAATCTTCTGGAACACAGGGAGTCTCCTTGGCTAGTTGAATCAGCGACTGGGGTTTTCGGTCCGCCGCGGCCCAATGGACCGGGTCGGAGATCCGAAGTCCAGGGCTCAGCTCTCTTCCGGCGGCCGGATGACCAGGACCGGAAGGGTGGTACCACGGATGATCTTGTCCGCCACACTTCCCAGAACGACCCGGCTCAATCCACCCCGTCCATGGCTCGACAGGACCAGCAGATCTCCTTCAAGCTTCCGGGCAGCATCGATGACTCCGTCGGCTGCGCCCTTGGCCTCCACCACCTGTGCGGTAGGGACCGGGTCACCGCCCCGGTTCACCACCTCTTCCAGATAGTTCTCAGCCTCCTCCCGGCGGCCTCGGTGCCCTTCACCCTCCATCCGGACACCCGCCACGCCATAGATGGAGGTCAGCTCCACCGGCGCCGGCACCACCCGGAGGAGGGTAGCCTCTGCCTCGAAGAGCTGAGCCAATTCCCGGGCGGGCCCCAACGCCGTCTCAGCTTCGGTAGATCCATCCAGTGGCACGATGATGTGCTGGAAGCGACGCTCCTGGCCGGATCCCTCCTCCGTGTCATCCCAGGGCCGGACCAGGAGGACATTGGTGCCTCCCTTCCGGAGGAGACCATCCGCCACACTTCCCAACCACCATCGCTTGAGCCCGCCTGAGCCATGGGTCGTCATGACCACCAGGGGAATGCCAGACTCCCGGGCATACTCGTCCAGGACATTGGTCACCCGCCCATCCAGGATGGAGATCGTCGTCTCGATCCCATCCTCTGCCATCCCGTCGGCGATTTCCTGCAGGTAGTCCTGGGCACCATCCCTTACCTTTGCCTTCCACTCCATGTCCGCCTGTGGCGACTTGAGCTCGGCGTCAGGGGCTGGACGGATCACGTGGACCAGGTGCATGTGCGCCCCAAGACGGGAGGCCAGATGGCGGGCCAGGGGAAGGGCATCCTCAGAGAATTCGGAGCCATCCAGGGGAACGAGCATGGAAGGATACATGGGCTAAGCCTCTTAGATGGAAAATTTACCTTTGGAAACGACCATTGGCATCAACTCGTCAACAAATCCGACCCGAAACCTAACTGGACATGCAGGAGGTGGGCCATGGAGAAGTGGCGGAAGCCTCCTGCTTTTCACCGCTTTTCCACCCACATGAGCCGACAGACGCACCCATCGGAACGGGCCACAACGTCCCACTCAGGGGCAGTCAGGGACCCCCTCACCCCGCAGCCCTCTCCAGAGCCAACGCCATGAGCTTCTGCTGAGCCACGGGAATGGGATGTTCCTCCACCCTCTCTGCGGACATCCAACTCCCTTCGTGCCGGCTTCCCTGCCGCCGCTCCCGGTCCTCGCCAGCCGTCTCCGTCTCTACCTCCCTCACCAGGAGGAACAGTACCGGGTGGTACGTGATTTTCAGATGGGAAAAGACGTGGGTGACCGGATCCAGGACGGCACCGTTGGGCGGAGACAGGGTCCAGGCCCCGGCCACGAGCCGGGTCGCTTCCGTCAGAGCGGCCGATCGAACCTCTTTCTTCCGTTCCACCCGGACACCGGGAAACTCCCACATCCCGGCCAGGAGCCCCTCATCGGGTCGACGACGCATCCAGAGGCTCGGACCCTGGTCCTCCAGGAAACGGACCAGAATGGGAACGGCCTCCTTCAGGTGGAGGACTGGCGAGGGGGCTCTGGCTCGGGGATACTCCTCCGGGGTCCCAGCCGGACCAGCAGAGCAGAACGCCAGCAAGGCGCAACTGTCACAAGCGGGACTTCGCGGGGTGCATTGCTGTGAGCCCAGCTCCATGAGGGCCTGGTTGAAGTCCCCGGGTCGCTGCGGATCCACCAGCGCCTGCGCCCAGGAACGGAGGGTCGCAGGTCGGGGCTCAGGGGTGGCCGTAAGTCGAGAGAGGACCCGTCGGACATTCCCATCCACCGCCGGGACCGCCGCTCCGAAGGCGATGGAAGCCACCGCCCCTGCCGTGTAGGGTCCCACCCCGGGAAGTCGCTGCAGTCCCTCCGGATCCCGGGGCAAAGCCCCTCCATACTCAGCCACGGCTTCCCTGGCAGCTTTCAGGAGATTCCTGGCCCGGGAGTAGTATCCCAGTCCCTGCCAGAGGGCCAGAACCTCCTCTTCGGTAGCTCGAGAGAGGGACTCCAGATCCGGGAACCGCTCCAGCCACTTCCGGTAGTAGGGTACGACCGTGTCCAGTCGGGTCTGCTGCGACATCACCTCTGACACCAGAATGCGGTACGGTTCCGGCTCCTCCCGCCACGGAAGGGGGCGCTTGGCGGAGTCGAAGAAGGCGAGAAGGCGGATCCGGATGTCTCGGATCGTTTCCATGTCCCAGGGAACTTCGTCTTGGCTCATGTGGCCAAGGTAGTCCCTCATCCCCCGGAGCTCCATGCGCTTCACGACCTACACCCGGTACAAGGGAAGCTGGCTCGATGCCCTGAACCTGGAAGCACTCCTGGAGCACCTCAGTGACTTCCTCATGGATGGTGGCTTCGCTGGCGGGCCACATTTTCATCCCTGGTGGGGATGGTCCGGCCACGAGGACACCCACTCGGTGGACGCCCTCAAGGATGCGTTACTGGATGCACTCATGGCCACCGGAGAACTCACCCCGGAGATGATTCGGGAGCTGAGGAGCGAAGGCGCTGGAGATCCGGACGCACAGGCCGGACTCGCCCAGCTCCTGGATGACCTGGTCCAGCGAATGGTGGAGGAAGGCTACATGACCCTCGACCCTTCCCCCGGCGCTACGGGTAGCTCCCCTCAGACGCAGGGCGGGAAGGTGGACGAGGCCCGGGCAGCTGCTCAGGGCGTGGACTTTTCCCTCACCCGTAAGGGAACGGACTTCCTTGGATTCAGGGCTCTCCAGAGCCTTCTGGGTGCCATGGGCAGCTCTGCTCCAGGGAGTCACGATACCTCCCGACTCGACACGGGAGTTGAAGCCGGCGCCGAGAGTCGGCCGTACCAGTTCGGCGACACCATGAACCTGGATATCCCGGCCACCCTCTCCAGGGCCATCCATCGTCAGGGGATGTCCGTGCCGCTGGAGTTGACTCACGACGATCTCATGGTCCACCAGACCGAGTACCGGTCTTCCTGTGCCACCGTCCTGATGTTGGACGTGTCACACTCCATGGTCCTCTACGGAGAGGACCGGTTCTCGCCGGCCAAGCGGGTGGCCCTGGCCCTCTCCCATCTCATCCGGACCCGGTTCCCAGGCGATACCCTCCGTGTCGTCACCTTTGGGGATCGGGCCCAGGAAATCCCCCTCTCCAGACTGGCCAGAGCCCAGGTGGGTCCATACCACACCAACACTGCCGAGGGCTTCCAACTGGCTCGTCGGATCCTCCTCTCGCAGAAGAAGGAGATGCGGCAGATCATCATGATCACCGACGGGAAACCCTCGGCCATCACCCTCCCAGACGGAAACGTCTATACCAATTCTGGAGGATTGGATCCGCGGATCCTGCGGAAGACCTTCCGGGAGGTCACGTCCTGCCGGAAGGCGGGCATTGCAATCAACACCTTCATGCTGGCCCGGGACCCATACCTGGTGAAGTTCGTGGAGAGGGTCTCGGAGATCGCCCGCGGTAAAGCCTATTTCACCACCACCATGACGCTGGGTCAGTACGTCATGAAGGACTTCCTCCGCCGGAAGAGTCGGAGGGTGGGATGATCGGGGGAGGCAGCCCCAACCGGCGCCTCGACGGAGAGCTGGAGTACCGGATCGTGGACGCCTTCACCGCCGAGCCCTTTCAGGGGAATCCGGCAGCCGTCATCCTGCCAGGGCCCGGAGCCGAGGGACTCTCCGACGCCCAACTCCAGGCACTGGCCGCCGAGATGAACCTGTCGGAAACAGCTTTCCCCGGCCCTCCCGACGCCCGGGGCATCCGCCCCCTCCGCTGGTTCACTCCCACCACTGAGGTCACCCTCTGTGGCCATGCCACCCTGGCCGCGTCCCATGCGCTGCTGGAGGAGGGGGAATCCGGCCCCTTCCGCTTCCACTCTCTCTCCGGAGAATTGAGGGTCGAAGAGCAGGAGGGGGAGTTGCAACTGGACTTCCCCTCGGATCCCCCTCGCAGAGTCAGCGCTCCTTCCGGCTTGATGGCGGCTCTGGACCTCCCCCCGGACACGCCTTTCCTCACAGGCGCCCGCTGTGCCGTGGTCCCGGTGGGGAGCGCCGCCCAGGTGGCCACGCTCGAGCCGGACATGGCGGCTCTGGAGAGGGTGGAGCTTCCAGCGGGGGTCATGGGGGTGAGTGTGACCGCCCCTGCCCAGGAAGAGGACGCCGATTTCACCTCTCGCTTCTTCGGCCCCTGGGTCGGAGTGGATGAGGACCCGGTCACGGGGATGGCACACACCGTCCTGGGTCCCTGGTGGGCAAAGGAGTTGGGGCGGTCAGCCCTGAAGGCGACTCAGGGAGGGCACCGGAAGGGAAGGCTTGGCGTCCGGATCGCCGGCGATCGGGTCCACCTTCTGGGCCATGCAGTCACGGTGGCCCGGGGACACTGCATCCGCCCCTGACAGGTCAGAAGCGGACCACCACACTCACCTCGGTCCTGCCGTCATAGTTCGTGTCGGCTCCCCGTTCCACCGCCCTTGAATCGTACTCCGTGCGGACGCTGAACCTCAGGGCAATCACCTCCGTCAGCTCGAACGAGAGGCTGTTGTTGGAGTTCAGACGGAAGGTGGCAAAGGAGTCGAAGACCGGGCGGTAGGAGTTGTTGGTATCGAAGTACAGGCGGTCCCCGAAGAGGGCCCGCCGAACCCGGAGGTTGGAGGACCAGCGGGTAAGGCTGGCTTCATCGTCGTCATCTCCCACCGCCTCCCGGGCATAGGTGCGCTCCGCCAGGATGGACATGGCGAAATCGATTCGGTTCCGGGAGTTCTCCGGATCCCGAAAGCTCACCTGAAGCCCTGCGCCCGTGTCGTATCGAAGAGCGATCCTCCGCTCGAAGGAAGACTCGATGCTCCCGGACACGAAGGGCTGCCAGAGAGCCTCGGGCCGGAAATCCAACTGGCTGGCCGCGCCCCAGGATCGAGCACTCACCGAGGTGATCCCTTCATCGTTGGTCTGGGTTCCATACAGGAAGCGGAACTCGGTGGAAGACTCAAAGAGTGAGTCGGCTCGTTCAATCTCTGCCCGGGTCGAAAAGTTGGTCTGATCCCGATTCCCGAAAAAGAAACTGCCGCCCAGTTCCCCTTCCACACTCCAGGGCGTGCTCTGCCCCCACAGCTCCCCCGAACCCAGGAAGCCGCCCGGGACGGAAGGCATGACCAGGAGGCTGAGCCACGCCAGGAGGAAGCCCAACCCTGCACGGGCTACAGCCAGAGGTGGGAGGTACCAAGGATTCATGGGGGAGCGACGGCGGATGGCCAGGGCAAGGAACTGGGCACGCAGCCCAGGATCTGGGAACGGTGGTCTCAAGATACGGCCCCACCTTCGTGTCGTCAGCCCCGGACAGGGCCGATTCCGTCTTTGGTCGAGACCCGGCAACGCTTCCCCATCACCCACTCAAAGCGACCTGAATCGTGTCATGGGCCCGTCTCTCCGGTGGGCAGCGCCTCCGGATCCTCTTTCCAACTCCGGTACTCGTAGCTGGTCCACCGAAAGAACACGGCACTGATGGCGATCCAGAAGATGAGCATCCCGGGAATCCACATGATGAGCCCCCCCAGCCGCTGGTCATCCAGTGGGGAGAGCGCAGTGATCCGGGGAGCGGCAGCGTACCAGGTATAGAGGACGTTGTCGGAGAGGGTGATGAGGGCCGACACGATGGTCCCCGGGATTCCGAAGAGGAAGATCCAGGCCATGAGGAGTGGCCCATTGGGGATCCGCTTCAACTCCTCCACCGGGTTGATGACGGGCCACCACATCATGACGGCCACCGCCATGAAGGTCAGGTGCTGGACAATGTGGACCGTATGGTCCATGAGTGCCCAGTTGTACATGTCCGGGAAGTGCCAGAAAATGAAGACCACGTTGTAGGACACGAAGGCCACAACGGGGTGGGTCAGTGTTCGGCCCAGGTGATAGAGCCAGCGAACCTCCAGCGCCTTCCGGATGAGCCACTTTGGGAGCCCCCAGATCAGGAAGGGGGGCATGATGAGCATCAGGAGCAGATGCTGCACCATGTGAGCGCTGAAGAGGTAACCGTCAGCCCAGTCGTGGAGGGGACCGTTCAACGAGAAGAAGATGATGAGGACCGCCGTGATCCAGGAGGCGATCCGCCACCGGGAGGGTCCCTGGGGCGCCCAACCAAATTTCCGACGAGCCGGCCCTACAGCCAGCCAGTAGGCTCCCAGAAGGTAGAGGCAGCCTACGGCAATGCTGGGAAAGATTTCGAATCCCAGGATATCCATGATACTCCAGAAAGGGAAAGGACCGATGAGCCCAGGCGGCCCACCGGTCCCTCAGCTCCACTGCATCCGACCATCTTCGTCCGTCCGGGGCGCTCGGCAGGAGGGCCCCGACGAAGGCAGGCGGGGTCTCGCTAGCCGCCGAAGGCCGGAAGGACATGGTAGAGCACCACCAGGGCGCTCACCATGAATGTGGCAAGGACTACGCCTGCCATGAATACCCACGTCAGAAACTTGGGCTCCATCTTCAGGTGCATGAAATACATGATCACCAGAATCACCTTGGCTGCCGACAGAATCACCAGGATGGGAGCCTCGTAGGGGTCCATGGCCTCAATGTAGAAGATGGCCACCTCCACCCCCGTCACCACCGCCAGGATCACCCCGATCCAGACATAGAAGGAGGCCGAGGCGTGGCCGTCATCGTGACCGTGATCCGGTGCGCTTGCTTCGCTTGCGTGCTGAACGTCTGTGCTCATTCCGGCTTCCTTACTGGATCAGGTAGATCAGGGTGAAGATGACGATCCAGATGATGTCGACAAAGTGCCAGTACAATCCGGCGATCTCCACCTGCTCGGACTTGGCCGGAGGAATGCGGTCCCGGGCAATAAGCCAGATCAGGATCGCCATCCAGATCATCCCCAGAACCACGTGGACCTTGTGGGTCCCGGTCAGCACGTAGTACGAGGACCCGAAGGTGCTGGACGTCAGGGTCAGGCCGTAGTCGATGTACTTGAGGTAGCTGTTGAACTCCATCCCCAGGAAGATGCCACCCATGGCGATCACCGCCAGGAGCCACATGATGGCGTGCTTCTTCCTTCCCAGCTGGACGGCGTGGAGTGCCAGCACCATGGCCAGGGAGGAGAAAAGGAGGACCGTCGTGCTGATCGTGGTGATCAGCACGTCGAAGATCTCTGCAGGATAGGGCCCGACCACGGCCCGCCCCTTGTACACCATGTAGGTGGAGATCAGCGTCCCGAAGAAGAGACACTCGGAGGCGATGAAGGTCCAGAATCCCAACTTGAAGTTGGAGATCCCGGTGGTCGTATGCCCGTGATCGTCCACTGCCGCTGCTGCCTGAGCCATATCGTTACGTATCCGTTCGTCTCGGTCGCATAGGAGGTGCCGCTCAGTGGCCTTCAGGGAAGGCCGGCTCCATGCCCCACTTGAAGATGCAGAAGAGTACCGGCAGGAAGCCCAGGACAATGACCCACCAGATGCCAGTCATCACCAGTGCCCACACCAGGGTGATGGAGGCCGCCAGCAGGATGGGCCAATACGATGGGTTGGGCATGACCGGCTCACTCTCCGGCTCTTCCATGGTGACAGCCAGGATAGACTCCCGCTCACCCTTGTTCCACAGGGGCTCACGGCTCTGGACCTGGGGGATGCCAGGGAAGTTGTAGTGGTGAGGGGGCGAGGGCATGGACCACTCCAGGTGAGGGGCGCCCCAGGGATTGGCCGAAGCCTTCTCACCACTCCGCCAGCTCTTCACCAGGTTCCAGACCATGATCACGGCCGAGATGGCGAAGATGAACGCCCCGATGGTGGAAAGCTGATTGTAGATGTCCACATTCAGGTCGGCGGAGTAGGTGTAGATCCGCCGGGGCATCCCGAAGATCCCCGCGAAGTGCATGGGGAAGAAGGTCAGGTTGAACCCGATCATGGTGGTCCAGAAATGCCACTTCCCCAGCGTCTCATCCAGGAAGCGTCCCCGGACCTTGGGGAACCAGTAGTACAACCCGGCCCACAGCCCCATCATGGCCCCGCCTACGATGACGTAGTGGAAGTGGGCCACGATGAAGTAGGAGTCGTGTTGCTGCAGGTTCACCGGTGCCGATGCGTGCATGATTCCGGAGAGCCCACCCACGGTGAAGACGGCCACCAGTCCCACCGCGAAGAGCATGGCGGTGGTGAACTTGAGCGACCCGCCCCACATGGTGGCGATCCAGTTGAAGATCTTCACCCCCGTGGGGATGGCGATGATCATGGTAGCCGCCACGAAGAAGGAATCGGCGATGGGGCCGAGTCCCACGGTGAACATGTGGTGGCTCCACACGCCCCACCCGATGAAGCCGATGAGGAGTCCGGCGTAGACCACGATGGGGTAGCCGAAGAGGGGCTTCTTCGAGAAGGTGGGGATGACGTCTGAGATTACCCCGAAGGCCGGAAGGATGAGGATGTACACCTCGGGGTGACCAAACAACCAGAAGAGGTGCTGCCAGAGAACCGGGTCACCCCCTCCTGTGGGTTGGAAGAACACCGTGCCGAAAATCCGATCGAACCCCAGGTAGATCAGGGCCACACCGATGACGGGAATGGCAGTAATGAGGAGGAAGCTGGTCACGAAGGTCATCCACGTGAACAGCGGCATCCTCATCAACTTCATCCCCGGGGCCCGCATGTTGATGATGGTGGTGATGAAGTTCACCCCACCCGCAATGGACGCGATCCCCAGGATAGAGAGCCCGATGAGCCAGAAGTTGGTATTCTGCCCCGGCGAGAACTCGGGCATGGTCAGGGTGGCATACCCTACCCAGGACGCATGGGGCGCCGCCCCGAAGAGGAACGATGAGTTCAGGTAGAGCCCCCCGAAGAGGAAGACCCAGTAGGACAGGGCATTCAACCGGGGGAAGGCCACGTCCCGGGCCCCGATCTGCAGGGGCACCACGTAGTTGAAGAACGCCACCGCCATGGGCATGGCCACCAGGAAGATCATGGTGGTGCCGTGCATGGTGAAGAACTGGTTGTAGACCTCAGGCGTGATGAGAGTCTGCTCCGGGAACATGAGCTGGACCCGGATTGCCAGCGCCTTCACGCCGCCCACGAAGAAGAAGAATGTAGCGGTCACGAAGTACATGATCGCGATCCGCTTGTGGTCGACTGTGGTGATCCAGCTCCACAGCCCCGTCTCCTCCTCGTGGGAGGTGGCCTCCGTCACAGGTGCTTCAGTTCCAACCGACGACATGTATCGCTATCCTCGCTGCCGAGATGATCCCGGGGTGGCTACTTGAGGCTCAGGAGGTAGGCGGCAATGGCCTCAACCTCCTCGTCGGACAGACCCGTGGCGGGCCAGTTTCCGCCTTCGTACTCCGTGCCGGGCATGGCCACCTGGGCCTTGATGCCCTGCGGATCCTTGATCCAACGGACCAGATTCTCCTGGTTGTTCTCCATGATTCCAGCGGCCAGCGTCCTTCGCGTCCCGAAGAGGGTCAGGTTCGGGGCGATGATGCCCTGAGCCGACGTCCCCTCCACGGCATGGCAGGCGATGCAGGTGGAGTTGAGGAAGGCATCACGGCCCATGGCCACCATGGGATCCTCGTCCCGGGGGACCTGCTGGTCCACCGCTTCCTCCTCCTCCACGTCACCGGCCATCTGGAGCTCCACTTCCTCCTCTGAGGGAGCTTCCTGAGGCGCCGCCCCTTCCGAGGCGAACCATCGGTCTACCCAGTCCTCGAACTCATCCTCGCTGGCCACGATGACCCGCTTGGCCATGAGGGCATGGGACTGGCCGCAGAACTCGGCACACTGACCCATGTAGACCCCGGTCTCCAGGGGAGTGAAGTAGAGCCAGTTGTACTTGGGGTCCTGCCCTTCCCGGACGGCCGGAACGGGATTCACGTCCCGCTTCCCGCCCAGTTTGGGGACCCAGAAGGAGTGGATCACATCGCTGGACTCGAGCCGCAGGCTCACTGGCCGATCCACTGGGAGCCAGAGTTCATTGGCCGTGGTGACGCCCTGTTCGGGATAGTGGAACTCCCACCAGAACTGGTGCCCCGTCACCTCCACCAGCATGGCGTCATCGGAGACGGGCCGCTGGGTGGCGAAGACGGCCTGGATGGTGGGGATGGCGATGGCGATGACGATGAGGGCCGGCCCTACCGTCCAACCAATCTCCAGCCCCAGGTGACCCCGGATCTGCTTGGGTTCCTCGTCCTCCGACTTCCTCCTGTACTTGACCAGGACCCAGGCCAGGAGGACCCACACCACCGCCAGGATGAGCATCGTCCACCAGAAGATGCTCACATAGAGGGAGTGGATGATCTCGGCGAAGTCCGTATGGGGGCTGATCGTGGATTGGGGGTAATCCTCAGCGCAGCCCACCATGAGGAGGGGAAGGGCGAGAAGAGCCACAAGCCGGGCTCCGAGCCCGGCCCCATCCCTTTCTCCGCCAATCATCCTTCGCAGTTCTGCCGCACGCTTTCGCATCAGGCGCATAAGCCTACCCGATCTCCGCTATAGCTCCGCACTGTCACCCACACCGAGCCCAGTCCTGCAGGGGGAAGGGAGGGAGCAGCGCAGCCTTGGGTTGTACCCGGCCGGCATCCGGTCCGGGGAACTGTAGGTCAGGTTCAGGTGTCCAGAGGGATGGCTTCATCCAGGAGCATGACGGGAATACCGTCGCGAACCGGATAGAGAAGCCGACCATCAGAACGGACCAGTGCCTCGCTGAGAGGCTCTTCGACCTGGTGACCACCCCGATTCATCACCTGGCCCTGGGCCATGGACGCATTGATGCGGTCCAGCAGCTCGGGATCGGCAGGTACGACCGACTGTTTGGTCTCGGGACACACCAGTATTTCCAACAGATCAGGATCCACCATCTAACATTCGCATCGCCGTGTCAACCGGAATTCCGCTCCCTCGGATCGCCTCCTGGGAGAGGGGGGCGGTTGCCCCTTCCCGGCAAAGGCTGAATAACTTAGCACATGGTTCCGAAGGGCGCGAGGCGCTCCTCCGGTGAACCCACACTCCCAACTTCCAGCGTGCTACCATGCGACGATCCCTTCCCAAGGCTCTCCTCACCCTCCTCATCTTGCCCTTCCTCGTCGTGGCGGCGGGATGCCAGGACGACGACGGCGCCTTCTCTGCTGCCGAGGCCGATGAAGCCCGAACGCTCCCTCCCCGCGGTTCGGCGTGGGTGATCTTCGATCAGGACACGGTCCTGGCAGAGGTGGCCGACACCCCGGAGGACCGGGAGCGGGGGCTGATGCACCGGACCGAAGTACCCGACGGCACCGGCATGCTCTTCGTCTTCGATGACATGGGCACCCGGCAGTTCTGGATGCGGAACACCTACGTCCCACTGGACATTGCGTTCATGGACATCAATCAGCGGGTCGTAGACATTCAGCAGATGGAGCCGGAAACCGACGAATTCACCGAGTCTGCAGCACCGGCCATGTTCGCCCTCGAGGTTCGATCCGGCTGGTTCGAGGAGCAGGGGATCAGCCAGGGCTCGGAAGCTCAGATCGTCTTCGGACGGCGCTGAGCAGCCCGCTAGAAGTCTGATCGGAAAGTGGGGTGCGGCCGCGCGCCGGGGTCTTGCGAGTGCCGGAGTAGGAACGACGACGAGGCGTAGCCGTAGTGCTACGGCGA